>Ga0207654_10000600_pt1 | contig 20304 bp, 8 predicted proteins | sample KBSC64metaG_FD_184355 | JGI IMG/M metagenome (GOLD analysis project Ga0207654, IMG submission 184355) | Corn rhizosphere microbial communities from Kellogg Biological Station, Michigan, USA - KBS C6-4 metaG (SPAdes) (version 2) | ecosystem: Host-associated > Plants > Roots > Rhizosphere > Soil...
GACATTCGGCAGCATGAGTACAAGCCAGGCGCACGAACAGACCCGCATTCTCGTCCAGGCCGCAGCTGCGGCTTGTGAAAACAAAAAAGGCGAAGAAACCCGTATCCTCGAACTTGATCCCGTGGATTCTGGACTCGCCGACTTCTTCCTGATTACCTCCGCGACCAACGATCGCCAGGCTGTCGCGATCGCCGATGAGATTGAGGGCCGGCTCAAGCGCGAGTTCGGCGTAATGCCGCACTCGGTCGAGGGTCGCAAACAGGGGGACTGGATCCTCCTCGACTACGTCGATTTCGTCGCACATGTTTTCCTGACGGAGCGTCGCGCCTTCTACGACATCGAACGGCTGCGCAAGTCGGCGCGGCCACTCACGCCCGCTGAATTCGATGAGGAACTCAAGGTAGCCCTCGCAGCGAAGACCCGGGCGGCGCGAGGCAAGTCCGCGGAAAGCGCGCCGAAGAAGGCTGCAAAGTCCGTGGCTGCCAAGAAGAGCAGCTCAAAGAAGTCGGAAAAGGCACCGGCAGCGAAGAAGAAGACAGCCGTCAAGAAGCCTGCAAAGAAATAGAAATAACTTTTCAGCAGAAAAGTAAATGGGCAGCCGATGTTCCGGCTGCCCATTCTAGTTTGAAGGAGCTCGTTAGAACGTGAACGTTCCTTTGAGCTGGATGAGCCTCGGCGAAGCGTCACCACCGAGGAATGCGCCCAGAATCGAGGTGGGCGTATTCGCGGTGCTGACGATCGTACCGAAGGTCCCGGATGTCTGTTCGGCATCAGGAATCTGGAAGTTCGCGTGGTTGAACAAGTTGAAGAACTGAGCACCGATCTTGAGTCTCCCCGTTTCGGACCCTGGGACCTTGAAGCCCTTGGCGATGTCGAGATCGAAGTCAGTGAAATTTGGACCATAGAGCTGGTTCCGGCGCTGCTGGCCGAAGTCGGTCGCGGGTCCGAAGTGTGAAGCAAAGTTGCAGGGCGCGAGCGTGTGGCTGCCACCTCCGCAATGGTGGTTGAAGTTGTTGTCAAGCTGAGCCGCCAGCGGAGACGCGCCATAGACTACATCTCCATTGGTATAGGTCACTGAGAACGGGTAGCCGCTGTTGTGGAAGACCGTTCCAGCAAAGTCCCAGTCACCCGCAACCGAACGCAGCCCGTGATAGTGCGGCGTCGTGATGGCGTAGTTGGCGCTGATGTAATGGCGCGTGTCGTAGTCGGCATTGCCATAGTTCTGGTTTAGATCGTGAGGATTGATCTGGCCCACCGCATTTACGCCGAAGCTATTGAAACCACCGTTCGAAGATGTATCAAGCGCATGGCTGTATGCATAATTGAACTGCATACGGAGCCACGCAATACGGCTCGTCAGCGTTCCAATCAAGCCGTTGTAATTGGACCATGAGCCGCTGTAGTACTCGGTCACCGATCCGAGAGCTGCATTGGGCCGGCTTGTGGGCAGGCTTGCAATCGTGCCGGCTGAATCGTACGCGTTCGGACTGTTAGAGACTGGTTGATGGTAGCTCCGGTTGCCGATGTAGTTGGCTGAGAACACCGTGTTCCGCGCAATCTGTCGCTCGATCGACAAGCTCCACTCTTCGTAGATCGGCAACTTGATTGTGCGCGACGTCGTGGTGATTGTCGGCCGGGTGAACACGCCTCCCGTGATGTCCAGCAGGCTCAGGCTGGGATCGCATCCCGTGTAGCATGCGCCCTGCGAGAAGAGCGATTGCAGCGCGTTGTTCGACGTTACAGCCTGCGCATGTCCGCTCGCCGTAGAAGCAGCATCCAGCGTGATCGGGTTCCCGTAGGCAGCGCCCAGAACCGTGAAGCGATCGACGTTGGGCATGTTGGCCATCAGATCGCCCATGATCTGAGCCGGGAAGTAATCTGCGAAGAGTCCGAATCCGCCGCGGATCGTTGTCTTGCTGTCCGCTCCTCCCGGCAGGAATGAGAATCCAAAGCGCGGTTCCCAAGCCACATTGCGTTCGTCGAAGAATGCTTGCTTGCGCCCCGACGAAATCAGCTGGTTGTATGGGGTGGCCATGTCGGTCGGTACGTTGGAGAAGCTGTCCGCCAGACTCGAAACGCAGTTTGTACGGCAGATCGGGTTCGAGTTGTGCTCCACCCTGAGTCCCATGGTTAGGGTCAGGTTCGGCACTGGCTTCCACTGGTCTTCGCCATAAACGCCCATCGTGTAGAGGGCAACCGGCTCAGAGAGTCGACGCGGGAACCGCTCGACCCACTCGTCAGAGAATCCCGCCGCAAAATCACCTTCATCGAAGATGAAGTTCTCGCCGCCGCCGAAAGCAATGTTGTGTTCGCTCGGCGTGTAGTCCGTAATGTCATCGCGCCGGAACGTGAAACCAAATTTGAAGGTGTGCTTACTCATCACCGCGGTCGCGTCGTCGTTGAACTGATAGCCCGTGACGTTGCGTCCCTGCGGGAACGCGTAATTCGCACCCCCAATCCAGGAACTCGAGTTGGCATTGGCATCCCAATCGCCGCCCGTGCTCTCGAACCCATACGGAATCAGTGTGAATGGAATGTTGCTTGCGCCGAGTGCCGAGCCATTGGTATTGGTGAAGATTGCGCGATAGTAGCTCGCGTCGAAGAGGAACTGATTCGTCAAACGTGGCGAGAAGGTGTGGGTCCAGTTGATCTGACCTTCATAGGACGGCTGAGGGCTCTCTGCGTTGAATATCGGATCGAGGAAGCTGGTCTGCGTTGGCTGAACGCCCTTGTCCACCTTCGAGTGGATGAAGAGGTGATCGTTCTGACCGAGGTTGAAATCAACACGATCATTGATCAGCCACTCACGCCCGAAGTTCGTCGTCTGACCCTGCCAGATCCAGGTGCGCGGATCATTCGGATCAATGCTGCCTGAACCCCAGTTACGCGCGTTGTTGTAGTAGTTGAAGATCGACTGGTATACCGGCGCTTCGGCGGAGTTGCCGTTATCCGCCAGGTTGCCATAAGGCGCAAGGGTTGGGTCAGCAGCGCCCGCACCGCCAAGAACCGCAGCCTGGAAGTTCGGGCTGGGGCCATACGACTTCTGATTGACCGGGATGATCACGCGTACACCCTCGGTATCGATGAAGCCGAAGATCTTGTCCTTCTTCAGAGGCCCGCCGATCGCCGCTGCCCACTGATTGGCATTGTCGAAGCTGCGATCAACTCCAGCCTGTTTGTTGAAGTAGTTGTTGGCGTTCATGATGCGGCCGTTCCACCAGTAGTGCAGGTCGCCATGCCACTTGTTGCCGCCGGCCCTGGAAATCTCGTTTACCTGCGCACCGCCGAGGCCGCCAAAGGCCGCGTCGTAGCTGTTGGTGATCACCGTGACGTTGTCGACATCGTTGTTCCCAAGCAGAAGATTCGTGGCGCCTGAGTTGTTCAGGTTCAGGTACGGGTCGCCCTCGTAGCCGCCGTTCACCGTGTAGGTGTTCGCCGTGCCCGGAAGACCGTTCACTGAAAAGTTGCCGTAGCCGCTCTGCGTGTTCATCACAGCGCCAGGAGTAGTCTGGGCAACAAACGTCAGATCGTTACCGGGATTCGGCAGTGTCTGAATCTGCTCGAGATTGAAGCTCGTCGACATCTGCGCGTCATCGGTGTGCAGCACTTCACCCGAGCCTGCCGTGACCTCGACCGTCGTGGCAGTCTCGCCTACCGCCAGCTTGATGCTGACCGGAGTTACTTCACCCGCGGCGATTCCGACGTTCGTCGTCGCCGTGCTGAAGCCGGATGCCGTTGCGCTGATCTTGTAGCGCCCGGGAGGAAGCAGCGGCACGCGAAAATTGCCGGAGGCGTCGGACGTTGTGGTTTTCTTCAGGTTGTTGTCGAGATTCGTTACGGTTACCTGTGCATTCGGCACAGCGGCTCCCGATGCGTCGACCACGCTTCCGGAGACGTCACCCGAGATGTTCGATTGAGCATAGCCGGTGACGGCTACACAGTTGGTCAAAAATCCGGCACCGCCGAGTAGCCCCAATGCCAGGACCAACTCTCTTGACCGCATAAAGCGCATACAACTCCTCCAATTCGATGACATGCCAAAAAAGCCCCTCCAACAGGGGCCCCAGGCAATTCGCACAATGTGTCGCTTGCGCCCAAACACGTGCTTGCGCACAGGGACGTACGTTCGCGGGGTCGCTCTTAAACCGCGCTAAAACTTTTCAATTTAGGTCTTGCTTTGTCCCAAGGCGTGCGGGGAAGTAAAGGGACAACGTGCATCGCTCAGATTGCACGATGCATGCCAATCTGCGCGGTGAGAGACACGCATTGAGGTGAAAGGAATTACCCGGTAGCGAGCGCACAGTATCACAGTCCTGCCTACTGATTTTTGGATAACATTGGTCCAGAATTCAGAAAACCGGACGAACGCGAATCCACCAGATCCTCTCACAACGGTTGCTGGAGAAGTGATCTTCGCTCAAACTCGAAGAAAACAAAGGGCGCTCTTTGAGAGAGCGCCCTTTCAAACGGTGGTGGTCGATAGAGTCTTAGAAGACGAAGCTGCCCTTCAATTGAATCAACCGCGGCGAAGCGTCGCAACCGAGAAACGCTCCGAGTACCGATGTCGGAGTGCTCGATGCCGCAGAGATGGTTCCGTTCGATCCACCGTAGGTGACGTCAGCCAGCGGCATCTGGAAATTCGGATGATTGAACGTATTGAAGAACTGCACAGCCAGCTTCAACTTCGCCGACTCCCAGCTCGGAGCAACTCGGAAGCTCTTCGAGATGGTCGTATCGAAGTCCGTGAAATTCGGCCCATACAGCTGGTTGCGCCGTTGCTGCCCGAAATCAGTGGAGCTTGTGAAATGCGACGCGAAGTCGCACGGTGTATCGACGTGTACTTTGCCGCCGCAATGATGATCGAAGTTGTTATCGATCTGTCTGGCGAGCGCGGTGCTGCCGTACACGTTGTCGCCCGTTCCGTCCAGTACTGAGAACGGATACCCGGAATTGTGGAAGATGGTTCCCGATAGCTGCCAGCCTTCGGTCAGAATCTTCGCTCCATGCAGATGCGGAATGGTGAGCGCATAGTTCGCGCTGATGTAGTGGCGAACATCGTAGTCCGCATTTCCGTAGTTCTGTCTCAGATCGTAGGGGTTGATTTGCGAATTGCTGTTGATGCCGAATGCGTTAAATCCGCCGTTCGAAGTGGTATCGAGCGCGTGGCCGTAGGTGTAGTTGAGCTGTGCGGTAAGCCAGCCAAGTCGAGTTGTGCCGGTCGCCTGCAGTCCGTTGAAGTTGGACCACGATCCGTTGTAGTACTCGGTCACTGATCCCAGAGCTGCATTCGGCCGAGCGGCTGCATTCAGCGTCTGGTTTGTTCCGTACGGGTTATACGCATTCGGCAGTCTTGAAACCGGCTGATGGTAGGAACGGTTTCCGACATAGGTAATGCCGATCGCCGTGTTGCGTGCCACCTGGTGCTCAATGGCCAGGTTCCACTCATTGTAGGTTGGCAAATATACCTTATGTGCAACAGAGACGATGGTCGGCCGCGTGAATACTCCGCCTGTGGCGCAATAGATGCTGAGCGGATCCGGGCAAGGCGTCGATCCTCTGTAATACCCACCCTTCGGGAACAGCGTCTGGAGTGCGTCGTTCGATGCAGCGGCGGTTGCATGACCGCTATCCGCGCGCCGCGGGTCCATCGCAATCAATTCGCCGCCTTGAGCCGGACCAAGAACGTTGAAGCGAATCGAGTTCGGCACGTTGGTGATCAAAGAGCCCATAATCTGTGCCGGGAAGTAATCGTTGAAGATGCCTACGCCGCCGCGGATGGTAGTTTTCGAGCCTGGACCAAAAGGCACATACGAGAACCCGAACCGGGGTTGCCAGCCGAACATCTGCTCCTCAAAGAAGCCCTTCGACATCCCTGCAGAGATCAGCTCGTTGTAGGGTGTATTCCTTGCAACTGGAAGAGTGCTGAAGTCCTTCGAGAAGTTGGAGACGCAATTGGTGCGGCACAGCGGATCGGAGTCATGCTCGACTCTGAGACCGAGCGTAATGGTGAGGTTGGGCAATGGCTTGTACTGGTCCTGCGCGTAGAAGCCTTCCACGTACATTGCGATTGGTTCGGCGAGATGACGCGAAAAGCGCTCCGACCACTGATCGGAATATCCGGCAGCGAAGTCGCCCTGATCCATCACGTAGTTCGCTCCGCCACCGAAACCGAAGTTGCGTGTGCTCGGGGTGTAGTCGGAGATGTCGTTGCGGCGGAAGGACCAGCCGGCTTTCAGAGTGTGCTTTCCCTTCAGCCATGTAAGGTCGTCGCTGAATTGATAGCCGGTAACGTTTCTTCCTTGCGGGAAGCTGACATTCTGTCCGCCGACGAAATTGGAATAGCTGCCCTGCAGATCCCAGTCGAATGAGCGGACGCAGGGATTGCTGTCGCTCGGGTCCTGCGTAGGATCTTGCAGTACGCAGTCCGTAGAAGACCCCAGAGCCACAAGCACGAAGGGGACCTCGGACTTGCCGAGAGTGGTTCCGTTGGTATTTGTGAAGATCGCGCGGGAATAGCTGGCCGCAAAGAGAAACTGGTTGGTCATATTCGGACTGAAGGTGTGTGTTTCACTGAGCTGGCCTTCGTACGAAGGTTGCGGACTCTGCGCGTTGAAGATCGGGTTCAGGAAGCTGGTCATCGTAGGCTGAAGGCCTTTGTCCACCTTCGAATGGATATAGAGGTGATCCATATTGCCGAGCACGAAATCGACACGATCGTTGATCATCCACTCGCTTGCGAAGTTCGTTGCCTGCCCATTGAATACCCACGTATCGGGATCGTCTGGATCCTGGTGGCCTGATGAGAAGTTCCTGGCGTTGTTGTAGTAACTGAAAATCTTCTGGTACATCGGCGCCATATCGGAGTTGTTGTTGTACGCCAGATTGCCGTAAGGGATGTAGGACTTCGGATTGTTGAGGCCTGTGATGGTGCCATCTTCATCCGTGTTGTAAATAGGATCGATGGCTGCGGGACCGAGAATTGCCTTCTGAAATTCGGGACTCGGAGCATATACCGTGCCGATGGCGGGAATGACGACCCGGATCCCTTCGGTGTCGATAAATCCGAAGATCTTGTCCTTCTTGAGGGGGCCACCAATTGCGGCAGCCCACTGATTCGCGTTATCGAAGTTGCGCGGCGAACCGTAGTACTTATTGAACCAGCTGTTCGCATTCAGCACAGAGCCGTTCCAAAGATAGTCGAGGTTGCCGTGCCACCGGTTGCCGCCGGATCGAGAAATCTGGTTCACCTGCGCGCCGCCGAGGCCGCCAAAGGCCGCATCGAATCCGTTGGTCGTGACCGTCACGCTATCAATATCATTCGAGCCGAGCAGCAGGTTCGTAGCGCCCGAGTTATTCAGATTGAGGTACGGATCGCCTTCATATCCGCCGTTCACCGTGAAGGTGTTCGACGTGCCCGGAAGTCCATTTGTCGAGAAGTTGCCGTAGCCACCCTGCGTGTTCATGACAGCGCCGGGCGTAGTCTGGGCTACGAAGGTGAGATCGCCGCCTGGATTGGGCAGATTTTGAAGCTGCTGTAGATCGAAGCTGGTTGAGAGCTGCGCATCATCAACGTGCAACACAGCAATTTCTCCGCTGCTGACTTCCACGGTCATGGATGCGGATCCCACAGAAAGCGCGATGTTGACCGGGGTAATCGTTCCTGCGGAGACGCTGGTCTGCACGGAGGACGTGCCGAATCCCTTCGCCGACACCTTGACCTCGTACTTGCCGGGAGGCAGCAACGGCACACGGAAGTCGCCGATCTTATCGGTGACAACGGACTTGGCTTGGCCTTTCTCCATGCTCGTTACAGTTACCTGCGCATTGGGCAATGCGGCACCGGACGCATCGGTCACGGTTCCGGTAATGTCTCCGGAGATATTGGATTGGGCGTATAGGGCGGGAGTTGAAGTGGTCGCCAAAAATCCGGCAAACCCTAAAAGGCTTACTGCCAATGCAGCAGTCAGCAGCCGCGAGTATCGCATTAAAATCCTCCAGATCAAGTCCGGATCGGAGGATTTCGTTGAAATGCCAATACCCCGATCCGCTCATCGCGCTAGGCGTCTCGGGTCTCGATGGGGAGGTCAGGTCCGTTCCGCAGGTGAACGACTATGGCCAAAATAAGGATCGGCTCTCATCACTCCGACCAAAAGTGACAAAAACCACTCCTGAATATTTGGATTCTTGCCTTGAAGTAAATGCACACACCATGCCAAAGACTTCACAGCGTACCATTTTCGTGTTTAAACGATTTAGTAGAACTCTTTAGTGATGTGAATCACGCGCCCTTATGGATTCTCGTATCTGGTCTACCTGGCCCTCCGCATTTTCGTGTTTTCTCTATGCGAATACTTCGCTCAACGAAGTTGCCACTTCCGCTCCGTTGTTTCGACAGAGACTCTCGCTACGCTCCAAAAAAATGGCCGCGGCATTTCGCCGCGGCCAATGAACTGATGCTTAGTCGTTGGCAACTAGAACGTGAACCTCGCATAAAGCTGCATTGAGCGAGCATTGTTCGAGAAAGTTGCTTCGGGTTTATTGAAGGTCGTGGAAGCCGGCGTGAGATAGCTGAGGGTTGCTCCGTCGGTGTATCCGAGTGAATTGACATTGTTAACGGAACCGGGCAGGTACTGTGAATGGTTAAGGACGTTCCAGGCGCCTGCTCCAAACTGGAACTTGTAGCGCTCCTGGATACTGATGACTTTAACCACGCTCAAATCGAAGTTGTTGATGGAGCGGATCGGCAGCGTATTACGGCCTGCGGTGGGCAGCGTGCCCCCCGCACCCGCAACGTAGTACGCGTTCGGGTCAGAGGCGTAATATCCGGCAAGGTTGGAGTCGCACTTTGTCACCGGATTCCCCTCCTCATCGGGCGGGCACAGACCAGCAAGACTTGGGATATAAATTCCAGTCACTCCGGTCCCGGTACCCTTTTTGCCGCTGGGATTGATAAACACACGATCGCCTGCGCTATCACCATTAAGATTGGCGTCTGTGCCGCTTTGAACAGTCGCGTACTCCGGCGACTGGTAGGTGTAGGCCGGGGCGATCTCCCAGTTGCCCAGCGTGTTCTTAAGCAGACCGCGACTGTTCTTGTAGAAGGGCACATCGTAAACTACCGCGAAGGTTAAACGGTGGGTATGATCGAGAGCCGAGCGGGAGTAATCACCGGCCACGTTTCGGAAATCCTGCGGCCGTCGAGGAGTGAGGTAGGTTGAGAATACAGATGCCGTCGCATCGTCCATTGTCTTGCTCCAGGTATAGGCAGCATTGAACAACAGCCCGCTGGCGAAACGGCGTGTCAGCTGAGTCGCAAGCCCGTTGTAGTTCGACTCAGAAAACGGCATGAAGCCCACAATACTTGAAGTGAACCCGGCGGCTTTGTACTCCGGCACCAGCGATGAACGGCTCGCTTTGACATTGGCCAGTGTTAGTGCGGCTGGATCGGTAATTGTCGTGGGTGAGAAGAAGACGGGCAGAGAGTTGCCTCCTGTCACGACGTTTTGACGGTTGAGTCTGTTCTGGGTCGGCAGATGGATGCCTCGCGTGCCGAGATAACGAACCTCGGCGGTGTAGTTCTGCGCAAACGTGCGTTCGATGCCAAGGCTCCAGTTCTCTGCATAGGGCAGTTTCTGGTCCGGAATATAGGCTGAGGTCAAGGCACGTTGCGTTTTCAGATCCGGAATCGTTACGTTTTCCGGCAGGCCGCCGTTCGCCAGGAATCCGCTGACAGGATGGTTGTAATCAACTTCCTCGGTTACCTGGTATTGCGGTGCTGCAGACAAGATTCCGAGATTGTCATACAGCACGTCGTATCCCATTCCAAAGCCGCCACGGACCACTGTACTCGCGTCCACTGAATAGGCGAATCCTATCCGAGGTACAAAGTTGAGCTTTTGAGACTTAGGCTCTCCAAAGGTGATCAGGCCAGGAACGCTTGCGGCAGAGTTCGCAACCTGCTGCTTGGCACCCGTAGTAACACCGGTGTATTCATAGCGGACACCCAGGTTGAGGGTAAGATCCCTTGTAACGTGGAAATCATCCTGGAAGTAGGAATACGCAACCTGCTGGTTGCCGTAGTAGGTCGGGCTGACTCCAGGAGCTGTCGCATTTCGCTCGCCTAAATAGTCGGGCGTGAGGTCCAGAAGGTAGGTTTCCAGGGTCGTGTACTGGTAATCGCCGCGCGCGCGCTGGATGAACAATTGAGGAGAGATGACATCGCGGTATTCAGCACCAATCTTGAAGGTGTGCCGGCCCTTGTTCCAGATGATCGACTCCGAACCTACGTAGGTATTCTGCACTGTCCCTTGTGGAGCATTCGGATCAGGGCCGATGTTCACGGCATTGAGATCGTTGATGGTCAAGTTCGGGAATACCGTTAATCCCGGGAACTCTCCAGGAGCCGGCGTGACGTTGTAGTAACGGTTAAACCCTATGCGGAACTCGTTTGACAGGCTTGGCGAAAAGGTGTGAAACTCCGACGCGGTTACGAGATGGTAACGAGTGGGCGAAGTGGCCCAAAAGCTCGGGAAAGTAGCGGCGGCGTCCGGCCCGTCCGACTTGTTGTAAAGGTAACGGACGCGAAGACTGTCTTTGTCGTTGATCGTATAGTCAACCGAGTTGATTGTTCGCCACTGGCTCAAGAATGTTCCCGCAATGACGCCTACGTCGCCAACCGGAATCGCCTGCCCGGATACCGAAACTGTCTGCGGGCAAATCGCGTCGTTCGGTCCGGCCTGCGTCGCAGCAACAGGCGAATACTTCTTGTATACCCCGAGATTTGTCGCGGAGAGGCCACTTATGCTGTCGAGCGTGGCGAAGCCCGAAGAGGTTGGAGCGCAGAAACTTGCTGTCGTGCCCGGTGCGCCGTAGGGTTCCTGTTCGTAATTTGTAAAGAAGAACAGCTTGTTCCTGACGATAGGTCCGCCAATTTGCCCGCCGAACCGGTTGTCGTCATAGCGTGGCTTAGTTACGTTTTTGTAACCCTGCGCTCTCGCAGTGGATGCGTCGATTGCATTGTAGTTCCGGTTCTGTGAGTACTCATACGCGACACCATGGAAGCTGTTTGTGCCGCTTTTGATGATCTGGTTGAACTGGCCGCCGTTTGAGTGACCAAATTCAGCAGAGAACTGGTTCTGCATCGCGGTAAATTCTGATACGGCGTCGCTCGGGACATACACAAGCGGACCGGTGACCGACTTGTTGTTGTTGTCGATTCCTTCAACGGTGTAATTGTTGCTTCGAGGCCGCTGGCCGCCAACCGAGGGACCTGTTCCATCTCCCATGCCGCCGGATGAGGCGACGCCTGCTGTCATCAGCGACATATTCAACACTTGGTTAGCTGCAGCAGGAAGCATGGTGAGTTGTTGGCTGTCAAAGCTGGTTTGCACCTGCGCGGTGGTTGTATCGAGCGCAACTGCAGCCTCCGACGAAACCTCAACGGTCTCACTCGCCCCTTTGATCTGAAGCACGATGTTCGATGTGACTGTCCTGTTGAGGAATACCTCGAAGCCATGCACTGTGGACTTGCTGAACCCTGTCGCCGTCACCGATATGCTGTAGCGTCCGGGGAGCAGGTTCGGGATCTGATACTCGCCCACGCCGTTTGTAATTGCCTGGTACGAAACTCCCGTTGCCTCGTTTGTCGCCGTGACAGAGGCTTGCACAACGACTGCTTTATTCGCATCTGTGACAAGACCGACGATATTGCCGCTCACTGCCTGCGCATGCATCACAGGCGGAGCCGCGAACTGAACAATGAGACCGGCAACGATGAAAACGCCGAGAATTACTGCGCGCAAATAATGAGCCCGACCGTTCATGAGTTCTCCTTCTTTCTTCAACATCTTCAAAGCGCGTTCCATACAATCGTTCTTCAGCAAATCGTGCAAAGTCGTCCAACTCACCACTGCGGACAATGTGATGAGAATCGGCAGAACCCCTGGAGAGAGAGAGTTGTTCTCTCAATTGCAAGCTGCTTGCCAAACGCGAGATAACTGCGTTTGTGAGGAAACTATAGAGTTAGAGCGATACATTCAGTGATTTAGGTCACAATCGAATATGAGATCACGTAGAGCAACGTACAGATATTTCACAAATCATCTGCGATCGGACGAGTCGCGACCATCTCGTGCATAAGCGCGTGTTGTATCGTCGCTTCCATGCAGATCGTTCTAGCGCACATCGGAGCAAAACCCGCCTCGCGCGATCCCTTCGAACAACTCGTCTCTATGTATCTCGATCGCTGCGCCGCATTCGCTCGCTCTCAGCACTTGTCTTTCCGCACGGAAGAAGCTCTTTTCGAGTGGATCGATCGCCAGCAAGGACGTGCACCGGTCCTGACGGTCCTGCTCGACGGCCGTGGCAAGGAAATGACCTCTGAAGCGTTCGCGCAGTGGATCGGGCGGCACCGCGATACCGCCACGCAGCAAATCATCTTCGCGATCGGTCCCGCAGATGGCTGGTCAGCAGATTTGCGAAAGCGCGCCACGCTGCTGCTCTCTCTCGGGCAATTCACGCTCGCCCATGCTCTCGCACGCGTGGTCCTCGCCGAGCAGATTTACCGCGCATCGACGATTCTCACGGGTCACCCTTACCACTCCGGGCATTGAGATTATTGCGCCTTGTCAATCGGATCTTTTCATCACATGAACGCGGAGCTCTAAATCACACCCGCGTCACCATTCAGTCCTCGTGCCGAATGAGAATATGGATCAGGAACTTTGATTGACATGGATTCGGAACAGTCCTCTCGTCGCGGTCTCATTCTGATCAACACCGGTCCAGGCAAGGGCAAAACCACTGCTGCGATGGGGACTGCCATGCGCGCCGTCGGCAATGGCATGCGGGTACTGATGCTGCAGTTTCTCAAAGGCTCGTGGCATTACGGCGAGCTCGACTCTACGAGAGCCTTCGGCGAAAACTTCGTTCTGAAGCAAATGGGCCGCGGCTTCGTGAAGGTCGGGGGAGCAGAAACAGACCCGGAAGACATTCGTCTCGTCGAAGCGGCGTGGGACGAAGCGCGGGATGCCATCATGTCCGGCGAATGGGACATGGTTGTTCTCGACGAAATCAACTATGCCATCGGTTACGGAATGCTCGACCCGGCCGTGGTGGCTGAAACGCTCCGTACCCGCCCCGAGATGGTCCACGTCATTCTTACCGGCCGCAACGCACATCCCGCGCTCGTCGAACTCGCCGACACGGTGACGGAAATGCGCGAAGTAAAGCACGCTTACCAGAAAGGCATCCTCGCCCAGCGTGGCATCGAGTACTGATTCCTCACTTTCCTAACATTTTTTTCGCCGTCTAACCGCAAGTTGATCCCTCCCCCACGTTCTCAGGTCAAACCAGGAGGATTCTCGTGCGGATCATTCATTGCGTTTCGGTCCTGCTGTTTGCTGCCCCGATAGGCTTTTCACAGCAATCTCAGGCCGGCAGTCCCCTTGCGTCGCCTGCATCGGATGAACAGGCACCCGTTGCTCTCACCATCTACAACCAGAGTTTCGCTGTTGCGCGCACCTCTCTTGATCTCGATCTCCAACCGGGCCTGAATGAGATCACAACAACGCGCGTTACCGGCGCGCTAGAGCCCGACTCGGTGGTCCTGCGCAATGCCGCGACCAGGGCTCCGATCCAGGTTCTTGAGCAGAACTACGATGCGGGTATTGTTAACCAGCAATGGCTGCTGCAGAAGTACGAAGGCAAGACGATCGACTTCCAGGTATCAACGCCGCAGGGTTTGCAGGCTCTGCCCGGCAAAATCATCCGCGCCGGTTTCAACCGTCCGGCTACCTACGCCGCAAATGGGCAATACATCAACGGCCAGCAGGGCGAGCCGCTCATAGAGTTCAACGGGCATATGCAGTTCTCGCTTCCCGGCCTCCCCCTGTTCCCATCTGCAACCGATGGGTTGCTCTTGAAGCCGACTCTGCGCTGGCAGATCAATTCCAACTCCGCGGCCCATATCGCTGCGGAACTGGCATATATCACCGGCGGGTTCGGCTGGGACGCCACCTACAACGTGATCGCTCCTGACAACCCCAATGTGACCGCAGCTGAGAAAGTTGACGTACTCGGCTGGGTTACGATTCACAACCAATCCGGCAGCGACTTTACCCAGGCTCGCATTAAGCTGATGGCCGGTGATGTGGCGAAAATCCGCGAGGGTGGCGGATACGGCGGCGGCATGGGCGCATTAGCCAAGAACGCACTGGTGATGGAAGATGCTGTTTCGTCTCCCGCAGTGACGCAGAAGGCCTTCGACGATTTCCACCTCTACGATCTGAATCGGACCGTAGCGCTGCGCGATGGCGAGACCAAACAGGTGCAGTTCATCGATGCTTCCGATGTGAGCATGAAGCGCAATTACGTTTACAACGGCCTCGGCGCGCAGATCCAGCCGATCTACCCCGGCAACGTCTATCAGAACCAGGGATATGGTCTCGGCAACGAGAACACGAAGGTGGTCGTGGTCGAAGAGATCAAAAACTCTGAGCCGAATCATCTGGGAATGCCGCTTCCCGCCGGCCGTGTTCGCCTCTACCGGCGCGACGCCGACGGGCAAATGGAGTTTGTAGGCGAGAGCCTGATCGGGCATACACCTGCCGAGGAGACGGTCAAAATCCCCACCGGCAGCGCCTTCGACCTGAAAGGAACCCGTCGCCAGACCAACTTCCACGTGAACTACAACGGGCACGAGATGGACGAGAGCTTCGAAATCACGGTCAGCAATCAGAAGCTGCACCCGGTCACTGTTTCTGTCATTGAGCAGATGTATCGCTGCGAAAACTGGGAGATCACCAGCAAGACGTCCGACTTCAAAAAGCGCGACAGCCACACCCTGGAGTTTCCGCTCCAGGTCCCGGCAAAAGGGAAGACGGTGTTGACCTACACCGTGCACTACACATGGTGAGGCTGGTCGAGCCAGACATGCCACTATAACGAAACCAAGGGCCGAGGCGTTTACAATGGCTGAGGCCCTATGTCCTGGTTCAAACGCGAAAACGGTGAGCTTGAAGCCCCGGTTGCCAACGGTGATGAGGAGAAAAGCGTCCGCACCGAAGGTCTCTGGATCAAGTGTCTTGGATGCCGGCAAACCATCTGGAAAGCCGATCTCGAAGCCAACCAGAACGTCTGTCCCAAGTGCCAATACCACTTCAAGATCAGCGCAAAGCAGCGTCTCGACCTTCTGCTGGAACCTGGTTACCAGCTCGTCGACGCCGGACTTCGTTCCACTGACCCCCTGAACTTCTCCGACGTAAAGCCCTACAAGCAGCGGCTCGCAAGGGCTCAGAAAGAAACCGGACTCGACGATGCAATCATGAATGCCGTCGGGCAAATGGGATCGCACGCAGTGATTGTGAGCGCGATGGAGTATAGCTTCATCGGCGGTTCCATGGGGGCCGTGGTCGGCGAGACGATCGCTCGTGCCGTCGACCGTGCCAGGCTGGAGAAGAAGCCCCTGATCGTTGTTGCAGCCTCGGGCGGTGCACGCATGATGGAAGGAGTCATCAGCTTGATGCAGATGGCCAAAATATCAACTGCTCTTGCCCAGCTCGACGATGCGCGCGTGCCCTATATCTGCATTCTTACCGATCCCACTACGGGTGGTGTCACCGCCAGCTTCGCAATGCTCGGTGACCTGAATATCGCTGAACCGGGTGCTCTGATTGGATTCGCCGGCCCTCGCGTCATCGAACAGACCATTCGCCAAAAACTGCCCGAAGGGTTCCAGCGATCCGAATTCCTGCTCGAAAAAGGCTTCCTCGACGCCGTTGTCCACCGTCGGGACCTGAAGAACTACATCATCCGGGCATTGGACTTCATGCGTCTTCCCGCCTCCGCATAAAACGTCAGCCGCGCCCTGTCGATTCGCTAACCGCCCGTTGTTCTGAGTGAATGCTCTCCCATCCTGAGCACGTCACGAGCCTGAACTCCGGACAGGTCCGCCTTCGAGTGCTTCTAAGTCAAACTATATGAAAATAGGGATTTTGCGCGATTTTCTACGGTTCAATGTAGGGCTTGTTAAGTGCTCCCAGAGTTTCTCTGAGCTTACCAAATCCACAGTTTTTTGTATCTTTTCGACTGTTTCTCCGAAGAATGGGGACTCGAATGACTTTCGTCCCAGATCGACCCATGTAACCTCTTTAAATTCAGCGGGAATAGTTGTGACGAATAGCACCACGACTGGCATTAGAAGTGCATATAAATGTGTAGTTTCACTCGTATCGCTTTGATGAAAGAAGCCGCCGGAACGGGCGGTCCTAAATGGAACTCCTCCTCGTACTGGGCGACAGAGGTCTTCCCCTACAGTAGCAATCCTCCATTGTGACGTTTCAGCTGGCTCGCCTGGTAACAGAGGTCGCCAGCCTTCAACGAAAGGGGCACTCGTGAAAAGACTTTATGTGTTGATGTCGATTGCGCTTGTACTTTGCTTTGGTATCGGCCGGTTACATGCGCAAAGCTTCGCTTCTATCACCGGAACTGTGACCGATCAGACTGGGGCTGTGGTCCCGAACGCCAGTATCGTGCTGGAAAACTCCGGAACAAATGACCAGTACAAGGCCACCTCGAATGGCGAAGGCGCTTACACGATCTCGAATGTGAAGCCGGGTCCGGGCTACCAGATCACTTTCCGGGCTGAGGGTTTTGAGCCCCTTGTCATCACCGGGCTTTACCTCAATGTCAGTGCGACGCGCACGCAGAATGGGAAGCTCGTCGTCGGTGGCGGCCAGCAAAGTGTATCGGTTTCAGCTACAACAGAAGCGGTCACCATCAACACCACGGATGCAACTGTTGGAAACAACTTCGAAGTGCAGGATCTGAACAACCTGCCCGTCCAGATCAGAGATAGTCCTTCCGCGCTCTTCACCCAGCAGCCCGGCGTTACGCTCGACGGCTCCGTTACCGGCGCCCGCACCGACCAGAGCAACGTCACCCTCGACGGCCTGGAGGTCAACGATCTGGCGACCGGCAACTTCGGAGCAATCGTTGGCAGCGCACCAGTCGATTCGGTTCAGGAATTCCGCGGCGTTACGGCCGATCCCCTCGCTTCAGCGGGAGAGGGCGGCGGTGGCCAGTATGAACTCGTCACCCGCAGCGGCAGCAATGCATTTCATGGCGCCCTTGTCGAATATCATCGCGACACCGCACTCGAAGCCAACGATTGGTTCAATAACAACAGCACTCCTCAGGTGGCACGGCCCCCACTCATCCGCAACCAATTCGGTGGCAACATCGGCGGCCCCATCAAGCGCGACAAGGCGTTCTTCTTCTTTGACTGGAACAGCCGGCGCGATACGATTTCTACTCTTGTGAAGCGCACGGTGCCCACGGATGCACTGCGCAATGGCACGATCCAATACAAGAACAACGCCGGTGGAATCTCCACGCTGAGCTCGGATCAGATTGCGGCGCTTGATCCCCTCCACCAGGGGTTCAATTCTGCCCTGCTGAGTGTCATTACCAGCCGCTACCCCGAGCCGAATGACTTCTCGCGCGGCGACGGAATCAACTACGCCGGCTTCAACTTTAATGCACCCGCACCTCGTGTGCAGAACGACTATGTCGGTCGTGTCGACTTCAACATCACTCAAACCCAGAAGCTTTGGGGGCGCGTCACTTTTGCACGCACCACCGATACGCAACAGGCGATTCAGTTCCCTGGAGATCCCCTCACCTGGCCGTTCCAGGACAAGAGCCGTGCATGGGTCGTGGGACATACCTGGATGATCGGCAACAACAAGGTCAATCAGGCATCCTTTGGCGAAACCGTCGCCAACTATAACTTCCCCAACACCTTCAACAAGACAGGCGCGAACCAGTTCACCTTTGGCGGGCTCCCCTCTGGCGGCAACTTCCTCTCGGGTGCCTACAGCAACGCCCAAAACGCTCAGGGCCGCGAATATCCCGTGCCTGTCATCCGCGATGACTTCTCCTGGACCAAGGGAAACCACAACATCTCGTTTGGCGGCACCTTCAAGTACCTCAACCCAACCGGCTATACGATTCTCGACTACAACTTCCCCACCGTTGGATTGGGTGGCCACCTCTCTACCCTCAATGCGGGTCTTCGTCCAAGCGATCTGGCGGCGAGCAGCTCTGCCCGCTCTGACTACGACGCCGTGTTCACCTTCGCTCTCGGTCGTTATCAGTCGGTGAATTCAACCTTCAATTACGATGCCAAGGGCGCGCTGGTGCCGCAGGGCACGGGTTCGCACTCGCACTATCGCTATTACGAGACAGAAATCTACCTCGGCGATTCGTGGAAGATTACTCCGGCCCTCACCATGACCTATGGGGTGCGCTGGCAGAACTACACAGTTCCCTATGAGGTCAACGGCATTGAGTCGGTGCCGGACACAGACTTCTACACACTCTTCAACGCTCGCATCGCGCAGAGCGCTGCTGGCGCGCAGGGATCGGCTACAGATTGCAACTCGACAGCTGGAGTGGGCGTTCCTTGCGTCAGCTACCTGTTGGGCGGAAAGGCAAACAATGGTCCGGGTTACTTCAACCCTCAGAACCACAACTTTGCCCCGCGCGTGGCGTTCGCATGGGCCATGGATCAGAACCGGAAGACGGTTTTCAACACCGGAGTCGGCGTTGTTTACGACCACACAATCGTGAACGCGATTCAGTATCAGGCGTCTCAGTACTCCTACCTGTTTCAGTCCCAGGCCAACGAACCGTTTGGAATTACTGGAGACCCGGTTGGCTCGCTTGCTACTGACCCGCGCTTCACCGGGTTCGACAATCCTCCGGCTCCTCCAACGGCGCCGGCTGCACTCACGCCCCCTTACACGCCGTATGTCGACGGCGGGGCGCCGTTCGGTCTCGCCCTCGGGTCCGCCTTCAATGAGGGTGTCGACAAGAACCTCAAGACTCCCTACAACGTTCAGTTCACCTTCGGGCTTCAGCACGAGTTCAAAGGCGGATTCCTGCTGAAGACCAACTACGTCGGTCGCCTCGGCCGTCGTCTGGTCGCGCAGGCCGACGCCAATCAGCTGATTGACTTCGTTGATAAGAAGTCCGGGCAGTCGATGTCGCAGGCATTCGGTAACGTGGCCACCTGGATGCGCCAGAATCCGGACGCAGATCCGACAACCGTGCCGGTTCAGCCCTGGTTCGAAAACGAAGGTGCGGCGGCGAACTCCCTGACCCCGGGGGATCTCGACGTGCCCAACTACACCTCGGTCGTTACGGCGTACCTGGGAACCCTGGCCTACCGCGGTGATTTCGCGGATACCATCCAGGCTCTCGCCAGCGTACCTCTGATTCCGGACAACGTGGGCATGGGCTCGCAGTTCTCTGAGTTCACCTACTACACCAACAAGGGCATCTCCAACTACCACGGCCTGCTCACCACGCTGCACAAGAACATGCGGGGCGGACTCTCCTTCGACCTCAACTACACCTGGTCGCACTCCATCGACAACACCTCGTTTACCGCGAATCAAATCGCGGTCGGCGGCTACGGATTCATCTGCGACGTCATGCGTCCGCAGCTCTGCCGTGGCAACTCCGACTTCGACGTGAAGCACTATCTCAATGGCAATTTCGTATGGGAGCTTCCCATCGGACGCGGCAAGCAGTTCGGCAACACGATGCCTATCTGGGCAGAAGAAGTTGTCGGCGGATGGTCCCTTAGCGGCCTTCCCAGCTGGCACACCGGCGAAACCTGGTGGGCAAACTCCAACGCCTTCGTCGCCGGCTATGCCAATAGCGCACCGGCTATCCTCGTTGGCCCCAAGAGCGATCTGAAAATGAATATCCACAAGGACGCAAATAACACCCTGTGGGCATTCAAGAACGAAGAAGCGACCATCAACGACTTCACCGGCCCGGTCGGCTTCCAGATCGGATCCCGCAACAACTTCCGCGGACCTGCCTACTTCAACTTCGACCTTGGCCTCGGTAAGAACTTCCCCGTCTACAAGGAGAGGGTGAACCTCAAGTTCCGCGCAGACGCTTTCAACGCACTCAACCACCCCAACTTCAACGCGCCCTCCATGGGCGACAGCAACACTGATATCACTGAAACCAGCCAGTTTTTCGGCGCACTCGTCTCAACCGCCCACTCCGCTCGCGTGCTTCAACTCGCGCTCCGGCTGGAGTTCTAACTGAAACCCTGAACGACTAACCGCAATCGCAAACTCATCACAGGGCAGCCCACATGGGCTGCCCTCAGGTTGCTGACGAACCCCACCATTTTAGTGGGGTTTGCTTTTGGGTTTTTGGATTCTAGTTTTTGTCCGTGGGAAGGCCTGGATTTGGTGATAGCGGCGTAGTTGCTCGATGTAG
>Ga0207654_10000602_pt1 | contig 20280 bp, 13 predicted proteins | sample KBSC64metaG_FD_184355 | JGI IMG/M metagenome (GOLD analysis project Ga0207654, IMG submission 184355) | Corn rhizosphere microbial communities from Kellogg Biological Station, Michigan, USA - KBS C6-4 metaG (SPAdes) (version 2) | ecosystem: Host-associated > Plants > Roots > Rhizosphere > Soil...
GAGACGCGCGCCTTGCAGATCGATCCGCGCCTGGGCACCAGCCGCGACGACGGCTTCATCGGCGTGCAGGAATTGTGGTTCGACAAGCATCTGCGCGACGTATCCTCGCGCTACGACTTCGATTCGTTGCGTATCGGCATCCAGCCGTTCTCCACGGATTTCCGTGGATTCCTGTTTCAGGACAGCCAGCCCGGCATCCGCCTGTTCGGCAATCGCGACAACAACCGCTGGCAGTACAACCTCGCCTATTTCCGCCGACTGGAAAAAGACGTCAACTCAGGCCTCAACGACATCACCAAATCGCCGCGCCACGACGACATCTTCGTCGCCAACCTGTATCGCCAGGATTGGCCGTGGCTGGGCTACACCTCGCAGGCTACCGTGGTCTACAACCACAACAGCGATGGCACGTTTTACGATTCCAACGGTTTCATCCAGCGTCCCGCCGCGATCGGCCTGCAACTGCCGCGCAAGTACGACGTCGCGTATCTGGGCTACAACGGCGACGGCCACATCGGCCGCGTGAATCTGACTGTGTCCGCGTACGGCGCGCTGGGACACCAGAACCGCAGCGTGTTCGTCGACGAATCCACGCAGATTCGCGCCGGGTTTCTCGCCGCCGAAGCCTCGATGGACTTCGACTGGATCCGCGCACGCGTGTCCGCGGCCTACGCGAGCGGCGACAAGAACGCGCACGACGACCGCTCAACCGGCTTCGACGCAATTCTGGAAAATCCGATTTTTGCCGGCGCCGACACCAGTTACTGGATCAGTCAAGGCATTCCATTGATCGGCGGTGGCGGCGTGGGCCTGAATCAGCCCAACGGCATGCTGCCGGACTTGCGCTCGTCCAACGCACAAGGCCAGTCGAACTTCGACAATCCCGGCCTGCGCCTCGTCGGCATCGGCGCCGACTTCGACATCACTCCGCAATCGCGCGTGTCCGGCAACCTCAACGAACTGTGGTTCGACAACACCGCGACGCTGCAAGCCCTGCGCCAACAGGCGAATATCGGCCGCAGCATCGGCACCGATGCGTCGGTGGCGTGGACCTGGCGTCCGTATTTCACCCAGAACGTGATCGTGCGCCTGTCCGGTGCGGCGTTGCGTCCCGGTTCCGGCTTCAAGAGCCTGTTCAGCTCCGATCATTCGCTGTACTACTCGGTGCTGGCGAACGTGATCCTGACCTATTGAGGGCCTTGCCATGACCAAAGCCAAATGGGTCGCCATCCTTTTCGCGCTGTGCTTGCCCGCCATTGCCGTCATCGCCCACGAGGACCAGCCGGTCCTGCGCAACTACACTGCCGCGCCGCCCGCACCGGCGTTCCAGACTTTGGAACAGGCCGACGCAAAATCCGCAGGTTGTGTTTCATGCCATACGAAATCTGATCGCAAGACCATGCATCCAACTGGCGGCGTCGTGCTCGGCTGCACGGATTGCCACGGCGGCGACGCCGCAGTGAACACGCCGGCAGGCGAGAACTACGACGCCGATGCGCAGCACGACAAGCGCGACTGGTCGGCAACATATCAGGCGGCGATGGACAAGGCGCATGTGTTGCCGCGCTACCCCGAACATTGGAAAACCAGCGCCAATCCGCAGCGCAGCTACACCTGGTGGATGAAGGAATCGCCCGAATACGTGCGCTTCGTCAATCCCGGCGATCTGCGCGCGGCGACCTTGGCTTGCGGCGCCTGCCACTTGCCGGAAATCCAGGCCAACGAAAAAAGCCTGATGGCGAATGCCGCGATGTTCTGGGGCGCCGCCGCATACAACAACGGCATCCTGCCCTACAAGCATTCGGTACTCGGCGAGGCATACACGCTCGATGGAATGCCGGCGGCGACCGAGAGCCCGAAAGTCCCCGACGGCAATCCCTACGCCCACGACATCCTGCCGAAAATCTATCCGCTGCCGTCGTGGGAAACCACGCCACCGGGCGACATCTTTCGCGTATTCGAGCGCGGCGGCCGCAACATCGGCACGCTGTTCCCGGAAATCGGCCTGCCCGACGAAGCTGGAAAAATCCAACGCCTGGAAGAACCCGGTCGCCCTGATCTCAAGCAATCCAACCGCGGTCCGGGCACAGGCTCGCGCGTGGCGATTCCGGTACTCAACATCATCAAGACGCGCCTGAACGATCCCTTCATCTGGATGCTCGGCACGAACGACAATCCGGGCGATTACCGTTCCTCCGGCTGCTCGGCCTGCCACGTCGTCTACGCGAACGACCGCGATACTTTCCATTCGGCGATCTACGCCAAGTACGGCAACATGGGCCAGTCGCAGGAAGCCGACCCGACGATTTCGCATGCCGAATCCGGGCATCCGCTCAAGCACGAATTCACGCGCCAGATTCCAACCAGCCAATGCATGATCTGCCACATGCATCAGCCGAACATGTTCATCAACACCATGCTCGGCTACACCATGTGGGACTACGAGTCCGACGCGCCGTCGATGTGGCCGAAACAGCAGAAATATCCGAGTGCCGAAGAACAGCGCAAGATTCTGGACCGCAACCCCGAAGAAGCCGCGATCCGCGGCAAGTGGGGCGATCCGGATTTCTCGAAGGACGTGTCGCTGCTCAATCCGCAACTCAAGGACACGCAGTTCGCCGACTACCACGGCCATGGCTGGAATTTCCGCGCCGTATTCGCACGCGATCGCAAAGGCGATCTGCTCGACAAGAACCGTAACGTCGTCGCCAACGACGATCCGGAAAAATTCAAGAAGTCCGTGCATCTGCAATCGATTCACGTCGACGCGGGCATGCAGTGCGTGGATTGCCACTTCGCCCAGGACAACCACGGCAATGGCTACGTCAAGGCCGAAGTCATGGGCGCGGTGGAAATCCAGTGTCAGGACTGCCACGGCACGGTCGACGCATATCCGACGCTGAAAACCTCCGGCCCCGCCGCCGGACCGTACGGGAATAATTTGCTGCTGATACGCAACCCGGACGGCAAGAAACGCTTCGAGTGGGTCGATGGCAAACTGATCCAGCGTTCGGCGGTAACGCCGGGACTGGAGTGGACGATGACTCTGGTCAAGGACAGCGCCGATCCGAAATCGCCGATGTACGACGCCAAGGCGACGCAGGCGCACACCGTTTCCGACGATCCCGACGCCATGAAATTTGGCGCGGACGTGCCCAAGGCGCAGCGCGCGCACAACGAGGACAAGATGCTCTGCTACGCCTGCCACACCTCGTGGACCACGAGTTGCGGCGGCTGCCACTTGCCCATCCAGGCGAACTGGAAGACCGAACGGCACAAGTACGAAGGCGGCTTCACGCGCAACTTCGCCACCTACAATCCGCAGGTCGCGCGCGACCAGATGTTCCAGCTCGGCGTGCACGGCGACGTCAAGGATCACAAGATCGCGCCGGTGCGCTCGTCCTCGGCGCTGATACTTTCCTCGACCAACATCAACCGCGAAAAGATCTACGTGCAGCAACCGCCGATTTCGGCGGCAGGCTTTTCCTCGCAGGCGTTCGCGCCGCACTACCCGCACACCGAACGCAAGACCGAAACCAAGCAGTGCGACGACTGCCATCTGGCGAAATCCAACGACAACAATGCGATCATGTCGCAACTGTTGTTGCTCGGCACCAAGTTCGTCGACTTCATCGGCTATCACGCCTGGGTCGGCGAAAACGGCGGCGTCGGCGCGGTGCAGGTCACCGAATGGGACGAGCCGCAGACCGTGATCGGCAGTTATCTGCAGAAATACGCTTATCCGGACTGGTACAAGGCGCATGAGAATCGCGACCAGAAATTGCAGCACGCCGCCGAACACAACGCCGGCGACGCCCAATGCCTGCAATTGCGCGGCGAGTACCTGTACGTGGCCGAAGGCGCCAAGGGCATGCGCGTGTACGACGTGGCCAGCGTCGCGAACAAGGGCTTTTCCGAGAAACTCGTCACCGCACCGTTCTCGCCGCTCGGCCAGGACACGCATATCGCCAGCAAGAACGCGACGTGCGTTGTGCTTGCCACCACGCAGCCGGTCGCGCCGAATCGCGACGTCGGCGACCTGATGCGCAAGGACAACGAAGAACAGCCGATGGCGCCGATCTACAAATACGCGTTCATCACCGATGCGGTGGAAGGCCTGATCGCCACCGACATCGAAACGCTGACCGATGGCGAGCCGCGCAACAACTTCCTCAAGCGCCAGCTCACCTGGAACGAAAGCGGCGTACTCGACGGCGCGCGTCACCTCGCCATCGCCGGCGACACGTTCTACGTCTCAACGGACAAGGGCGTGGTCGTGCTCGACATGACCGATCCGCTCAAGCCGCAATACCTGGCGACGATCGCCATTGCCGGCGCACAAGCCGCGCAGGTGCAATTCCGCTACCTGTTCGTCGCCGCAAAAGACGGCCTGCACGTTGTCGATGTGACGCATCGCGAAAAACCGGTCGAAGTCGCGTCGGGTTTCGTGCCACTACGCTATGCACATAAGTTACACGTGGCGCGCACCTACGCCTACGTCGCCGACGGCGCGGACGGCATCGCCATCATCGACGTGACGCGTCCCGAACATCCGTTCGTGTACCAAATGTTCAACGCCGGCGGAAAGATTTCGGATGCACGCGACGTCGTCGTCGGCACCACGAATGCGTCGCTGTTCGCCTATGTCGCCGACGGCAAGAACGGACTCAAGGTGATCCAGCTCACCAGTCCCGAATCGCAGCCGAACTTCTACGGCTTCAGTCCGGAACCCAAGCCGCAAATGATCGCCTGGTATCCGACCAAGCATCCAGCGCTGTCGTTGTCGCGCGGTCTGGAACGCGACCGCGCGGTGGACGAATCCGGCAATCAGATCGCCGTGTTCGGTCGCATCGGTTCGCGTCCGTTCCATCTGGACGAAATGCAGCGCCTGTATCTGGACAAGGACGGCAAGCCGTGGTTCGTCGACGAAGCCCGCGAGAACGCGCGCTTGCTACCCGCAGCGGCGAGCCGGCCCGTGAACGCCGAGTCTAGCACCGCCTCGCACTGAGTCGTTACCGCGAAATGGTTGCACAGGCCGCCGCGCTGTTGCCACCGTCGAAACCGTCGCGAAACAGACCGTCGGTTGCTGCTGTCACGACGAAGTCCACTTCGGTCGACGTGTAAACGAGCTTGCCATCCACGCTGGCCGGGCCGATCGCCAGTCCGCCGAAAGTGCCATTGAGCGTGTTGTTGCTTGAGCCGTTGCGGATGATAGGGAAGCTGCTACTGACCGTCGGTGTTACGGCGAAATCCACGCGCGCAACGCCGCCGAGCGTCGATGCGCTCGTCGTGTCGAGTGACACGGTAATCGAACTGCTCTGCAGGGTCGGACTGCCGCCAATGTGGAAGCACGACACTGCGCCGCTTTGCAACATCAGCCCGCCCTGCACGGCGAAATTGTTGTAAGGGAACATGTCGTATCCCGGCACCAAGGTACCCGAACTTTGCACACTCGCGAACAAGCCAGTTCCCGCCAGCGCCCCGGCGGGATTGACCACGACAGGCGACAGCCCCTGCCCATTGTCGAGGATAGCGCCCGCATTGACCGTGGTCGTGCCAGTAGTACTGGCATTCGACGCAGTGAACTCAAGCAGGCCCGCGCCATCTTTTTGCACATTCCACGAATGCAGCGCATAGCCCGAAGGAGGTGTGATACCGCTGCCAACTTCATCCGTCAGAGAATCGTCCATGATCAATTTCTGGCCTGCGGCCGGAGAAAATTCCAGTGTGCCGCTGCCTTGCAGGAAGAAACCGCTGCCAGCGATCTGGCCCATGCCCGCATCAGCTGCACCAGCACTGCCGCCGCTCACCGCACCATTGGCGTCGATCATGCCGTTATTGGTGATGGTCAGAGTGCCACCACCGACCACGAACACCGCGCCGCCGAGACCCGCACCGCCGCCACTGCCATCCGCGGCGCCGTTGCCGCCGCCGAATCCGCCGAATCCGCCGAATCCGCCGAATCCGCCGGTGCCGCCGCCGCACGCGATGCACGCACCGCCGCCGCCGCCGAAGCCACCGTGACCACCCGTGTTATAGCCGTCGCCGCCGCCGCCGCCGAATCCACCGGTCCCGGCATAGCTGCCGCTGGCAGCGCCGCCACCGAAACCGCCGAAGCCGGAAGCGCCTTCGCCGGGAAAGTTGTTGTCCGGGCCGTATCCTCCACCTCCGCCAAAGCCGCCGTTGCCCCCGTTGGTCCATCCCCCGCCGCCGCCACCGCCGAAACCGCCGTTGCCAGCAACACTTGCCGAACCATTGCCGCCACCGAAGCCGCCCCCACCACCACCCGACCCGCCGTTGCCCGCACCTGCGCCGCCACCGCCGCCATTCAGACCGCCAGTCGTGCCCGCGCCACCGCCGCCGGTGCCGGATATTCCAGCGAGAAGATAGCTGCCGTCCGTGCCATTTCCGCCTCCGCTACCACCATCTCCGGAAAATCCTCCGCCGCCGCCCATCAAACCGCCGCCACTGCCGAATATGCCGCCACCCGCCGAGTCCGTGAAGTTGCCGGCGCCGCCGCTGCCGTAAATTCCCCCGCCGCCGCCGCTGTTGCCTCCCGACGGTTTGCCGCCATTGCCCCCCAACCCGCCGCCGCCACCGAGGTTATACGGATTGGCATTGGCAACCGCCGAACCGTTGCCGCCCACGGCCTGATTGCCGACCAAGTCCACGCCATCCAGTGTCACATCCGCAGCGCTGTTGACGAACACCGCACCACCCGCACCCATACCGCCACCGCCGCCGTTGCCGCCTTTGGCGCGACCGTTTTCCAGATACAGATTGCGCAAGGTCACGCTGATGCTGTTGCCCAAAGGCGCAGCCGGAAACTGCGCGTGCAGCGACGCTTGCGTCGCACTATCGACGCCGATGAAAAAGATTCGATAGGCATTGTTTCCGCTGATGAACGGATACACGCCGGTACCATCGATGGCGACGTTGTTGAGAATCAGCGGCAGCGGACTATTCAAGTTGATGGTCGGATTGCCGCTGCCACCTAAGCTACTGCTGAACTGGATGGTGTTGCTCGCATCGCTCGACGCATTGGCCGCAATGATGCCGTCGCGCAGGGAACCTGTCGTGGCATTCCCGCTGACGGTGTCCGCGGTCGTGCTGACGGTGAACGTAATTGCGCCAGCCGAGGCACAAACCGCCGACAGAGCCAGGGCGGTCAGGCCGACCAAGGTACGCGTGTTACGAATCGCGGAACGGATAGTACGAACTTCGTTGCGCATGTCTGCTCCAATGGCAAAAGCCGAGTCTGCTGATATAGACGGAATTTCTCTTCCGAACCTATCAACTCTTCCGAACCGGTCGACATCATCACACGCCGGGTTGGCAAGCATGGCCGGCCCGGAGTACTCTGCTTATTCTCTCGCCGTTCGCATCCCAATGTCAGCAACATCAGACGCCGCAACCGCTGCGCGGGAAATCTTTTCCCCGAGCGCCTTGGTGCGTCTGGCGCGCAACTTGCTGGAAGACGCGTTCCCATTGATCTGGGTAGAGGGCGAGATTTCCAACTTCGTGCGCGCCGCGTCCGGTCATTGCTATTTCGTACTCAAGGATGCGCAGGCCGGAGTGCGTTGCGCGATGTTCAAGCCGCGCAGCGTCAATCTGCGTTTCAAACCGGTCGACGGCATGCGCGTATTGGCACGTGCGCGCGTCGGTTTGTACGAGGCGCGCGGCGAATTCCAGCTCGTCATCGAGCATCTGGAGGAATCCGGCGAAGGCGCGTTGCTACGCGCATTCGAGCAGCTCAAGGCGAAACTTGCCGCCGAAGGGCTGTTCGATCCGGCACGCAAACGCGCGATTCCGAAATTGCCGCGCCGCATCGGCGTCGTCACCTCGTCGACCGGCGCCGCGATACGTGACGTGCTCAGCGTGATCGCGCGGCGTTTTCCGCTGGCACAAATCGAGATCCTGCCAGTGCCCGTGCAAGGCAAGGATGCGCCGCCGGCCATCGTCGCCATGCTCGCCGCCGCATCGAAAGCGCGGCGCCACGATGTGTTGCTGCTCACTCGCGGCGGCGGTTCGCTCGAGGATTTGTGGGCATTCAATGACGAGGCGGTCGCGCGCGCTATCCGCGCCTGTTCGATCCCGATCGTTTCCGCGATCGGTCACGAGATCGATTTCACCATTGCCGATTTCGCGGCCGACCTGCGCGCGCCAACGCCATCAGCCGCGGCAGAATTGCTGGTGCCGGACGCGGGCGAAATTCTGCGTGCGCTGGATCATGTGCATGCGCGACTGGGGCAATGGATTCGTCATCGGCTGCACGCGCTGGCGCAACGCGGCGACCACGCGCTCGCGCGATTGCGCACGCAGCACCCGCGCCAACGCCTGCGCCTGGGCGGCGAACGGCTCGCGCACTTGCACGCCCGCCTGCTGCGCCAGCATCCGGTCGGCACGCTGGCGCGGCACGCCGATACCCTGCGCATCGGCATCGAGCGCCTGCGCATGCATTTCGCGCAACGCATGCAGACGCGAGAGATGCAATTGAGCGAACTGGTGCGCGCGTTGCACGCGGTCAGTCCGCTGGCAACGCTGCAACGTGGCTACACCATCCTGGTCGACCGCGATACCGGTAAGGTCGTGCGTAGTGTCGAGACGGCGCGCGCTGTAATCCGCTTCAACGCACGTCTTGTCGACGGTGATATTTCCCTGATCCGCGATCCGGAGCACTGACCGATGCGTCCTCGCCACCACGAGCGCCACTTCACCCGCCGCATCGGCTGGCTGCGCGCCGCCGTGCTCGGCGCCAACGACGGCATCATTTCCACCGCCAGTCTCATTCTCGGCGTCGCCGCCGCGCATGCCTCGCGCGGCACGCTTCTCACTGCGGGCGTGGCCAGCCTCGTCGCCGGCGCGATGTCGATGGCGGCTGGCGAATACGTATCGGTCAGCTCGCAAGCCGACATGGAGCAGGCCGAAACCGAAACGGAGCGTCGTGAACTCGAAACCGACAGCGCGGCCGAGCACAAGGAACTGGCGAACATCTACGTCAAGCGCGGGCTCAAGGCGCATCTCGCTGATGAGGTCGCGCGCCAGTTGATGGCGCACGATGCGCTCGATGCACACTTGCGCGACGAACTCGGCATTTCCGAAACGCTCAAGGCGCGCCCCCTGCAGGCTGCGTCCGCGTCGGCGATTACCTATGCCGCCGGCGCGGCGTTGCCCCTGCTCAGCGTGTTCGTCGCGACGCCATCAACCGTGACGACCGTCGTGCCGCTCGTTTCACTGATCGTTCTTACCTTGCTCGGCGGCGTTGCCGCGAGCGCGGGAGGCGCCAGTGTAGTGAAAGGCGCGTTGCGGGTGCTGTTCTGGGGCGCCGTCGCAATGGCCGTGACGGCGGCGCTGGGCGCACTGTTCGGCGCGGTGGCGTAGCCGCGCCCGCATTTGACGCCCGCCTTCGCAGCGGACGACAATCCGGCATCTGCACAAGGGGAACCGCGATGAAGGCTTCCGACCTGTTCGTCAAGGCGCTCGAAGCCGAACACGTGCATTACGTGTTCGGCATTCCCGGCGAAGAAAACCTCGACCTGCTCGAATCGCTGCGTACCTCGACGATCAAGCTGATCCTAACCCGCCACGAACAAGCCGCCGGTTTCATGGCAGCGACCTACGGACGCCTGACCGGCAAGGCCGGCGTGTGCCTGGCGACGCTCGGCCCCGGCGCGACCAACTTCGTCACCGCCGCCGCCTACGGTCAGCTTGGCGGCATGCCGATGCTGATGATCACCGGGCAAAAGCCGATCAAGGTATCCAAACAGGGCCACTTCCAGATCGTCGACGTGGTCGACATGATGAAGCCGCTGACCAAATACACGCGGCAGATCATATCGGCCGACAACATCCCCGCGCGCGTGCGCGAGGCGTTCCGCCGCGCCGAAGAAGAACGCCCCGGGGCCACGCATCTGGAACTGCCCGAGGACATCGCCCACGATCCCACCGACGCACCGCTGATCCACGCGAGTTATCACCGCCGCCCGATCGCCGACGAAAAGTGCATCGCACACGCGGTCGACGCGATCTGCGCCGCGCGCCATCCGCTGCTGATGATCGGCGCCGCCGCCAACCGCAAGCTGTGCAGCAAGATGCTGCGCGAATTCGTCGACAGCACCGGCATTCCGTTCTTCACCACGCAGATGGGCAAGGGCGTGCTCGACGAAACCCATCCGCTGTGGCTCGGCAACGCGGCGCTGTCGGATGGCGACTTCGTGCATCGCGCCATCGAACGCGCCGACTGCATCATCAACGTCGGCCACGACGTGATCGAAAAGCCGCCGTTCTTCATGCGCACTGGCAAGCGCACGGTGATCCACGTCAATTTCGCCAGCGCCGAAGTCGATACCGTCTACTTCCCGCAGATCGAGGTGATCGGCGATGTCGGCAATTCGGTGTGGCGGCTCAAGCAGCGCATCGCGCCCTGCCCGCACTGGGATTTTTCGTATTTCTCCGGCGTGCGCGAGCATCTCGACGCGCATCTGGCGCAGGGCGCGGACGACGCGCGCTGGCCGATTTATCCGCAGCGTCTCGTCGCCGACGTGCGCAAGACCGTGCCGTCCGACGGCATCGTGTGCCTGGACAACGGCATGTACAAGATCTGGTTCGCGCGCTACTACCGCTGCCGTGAACCAAACACGCTGCTGCTCGACAACGCGCTGGCGACGATGGGCGCGGGGTTCCCGTCCGCCATCGCCGCCAAGATCGTGCATCCGCAGCGCAAGGTCGTTGCGGTGGCCGGCGACGGCGGCTTCATGATGAACTCGCAAGAACTGGAAACCGCGGTGCGCCTGAAGCTCGACATCGTGATCTTGCTATTGCGCGACAACGCCTACGGCATGATCAAGTGGAAACAGGCGAACATGAATTTCCCGACGTTCGGCATGGACATGGGCAATCCGGATTTCGTCGCCTACGCGCAAAGCTATGGTGCGCATGGGCATCGTCCAAACTCCGCCGCCGAGTTCGCGCCGCTGCTGGCCAAGTGCCTCGACACGCCGGGCGTACACTTGATCGACATCCCGATCGACTATTCCGACAACGACCGGATATTGAATCGCGAGATCAGGGAATTGTCGGCAAAGATTTGATCGCGAGCGATCGGGTTATGCTGCCAATTCAACCCTGATGCTACGCCCCAACGCGCGCGCCGCCTTGCTCAGGGTTTCCAGGGTGAGGCCGGTATCGTGCTCGTCGAGCAATCGATCCAGATGCGAGCGGCTTGTATGCATGCGCTCGGCGAGTGCTTTTTTCGTCATACCGTTCGCCTTCATCGCTTCGGCGAGTTGCCAGGCGATCACGCGTTTGATCGCCACCGCGCTTGCCGCTTCGAGCATGCCGTCATCGGCGAGAAAATCGTCGTATTTCGATCCGATTGCGGGGTTTTTCCTTGCCTTAGCCATGGTGCACCTCATGTTTGCGCCGCCTCGCGGTATCCAGATCGTCCGCTGGCGTTTTCTGCGATTTCTTGATGAATCCATGCAGCAAAACCATTACCGTTCCATCGACGGTGAACAACACCCGGGCAATTCCGGCCGGGACGCGACTGCGCACTTCCCACAATCCAGGTTCCATTTTGCGAACCAGCGGCATGCCCAACGGCCAGCCGAGTTGCACGGTCTTGATGTCGTCGCCGAGTACCTTGCGTGCTTCACGCGGCAGTTCACGCAACCAATCACGTACCGGTTCTGTGCCCGTCCCTGATGCATAGAAGCGAACGTCAAGAATCGGCGGCATGAATGTCATTGTACCTATTTTGGTGCATACGTCAAATCGAACAAGAGCGTAATAGTAGAATCGCCTGATAGCCATGCAGCGAGGCGCGTCATGCTCAAACCAACCTACCCCTACTACCTCGCCAACAAGCCTGTCGCGGCGAATACCGATCTGGAAGTCACCGACAAGTACACGGGCAAGGTTGCCACGCGCGTCGCGCTCGCGGACGCGAAGGCGATCGACGCCGGCATTGCGGCTGCGGTGGCGGCGCAGGAACCCTGCCGCAAGATGGCGCCGTTCGAGCGTCAGGCGATCCTCGAGCATTGCGTGAAACGATTTCGCGAACGCTACGACGAACTGGCGATGGCGTTGTGCATCGAGGCTGGTAAGCCGATCAAGGATGCGCGCGGCGAAGCCACGCGCCTGATCGACACGTTCAAAGTCGCCGCCGAGGAATCCGTGCGCATCGACGGTGAAGTCATCAATCTGGAAATCTCGCAGCGTGCGAAAGGCTATCGTGGATTCAGCAAGCGCGTGCCGATCGGGCCGTGTTCGTTTATCTCGCCGTTCAATTTCCCGTTGAACCTCGCTGCGCACAAGGTTGCGCCGGCGCTGGCAGTCGGTTGTCCATTTGTACTCAAGCCAGCGAGCCGCACGCCGATCGGCGCGTTGATCATCGGCGAGGTGCTGGCGGAAACCAATCTGCCTGCAGGCGCATTTTCGATTCTGCCCGCGCACCGCGATGGCGCCGACCTGTTCACCACCGACGAGCGCTTCAAGCTGCTCTCGTTCACCGGTTCGCCGGCCGTGGGCTGGGATTTGAAAGCGCGCGCGGGCAAGAAAAAGGTGGTGCTCGAACTCGGCGGCAACGCCGCGTGTATCGTTGATGCGGATCAGGGCGAGCGCCTGGATTTCGTCGTCGAACGCATGTGCTTCGGCGCGTTCTACCAATCCGGCCAGAGTTGTATCGGCGTGCAGCGCATTCTGGTGCAGGAAGCGCTGTACGACCGCTTCCGCGACGCCTTCGTCGCCGCGACGAAAAAACTCGTCGCCGGCGATCCGAAAGACGAGAAAACTTTCATCGGCCCGATGATCGACGAAAAAGAGGCGAAACGCCTCGATGACTGGATTCAGGAGGCCGTGAAGGCCGGTGCGAAAATCCTGTGTGGCGGCAAGCGCACAGGTGCCATGCTCGAAGCCACCGTTCTGGAAAACGTCGATCCGAAACAGAAAGTCAGTTGCATGGAAGCGTTCGGACCCGTCGCGTTGCTGCAAAAGTACAAAAATTTCGACCACGCCGTCCGCATCGTCAACGATTCGGAATTCGGCCTGCAGGCCGGCGTGTTCACGTTCGACGTACGCAAGACAATGCGCGCCTGGGACGAACTCGACGTCGGCGGCGTGGTGATCGGCGACGTGCCGAGTTTCCGCGTCGACAACATGCCCTACGGCGGCGTGAAAGATTCCGGACTCGGCCGCGAGGGCATCCGTTATGCGATCGAGGACATGACCGAGATACGGCTGATGGTGATGCGCGACGCTTGACCCCGCCCGCCGCTCGCGTGCGTTCCACGTCAGTCTGAAATCCCGTAACCTAGACGCATGGACGCGGCACACTCGGACGAAAAGCTGATGCTGGCCTATGCGCGCGGCGACCTGCGCGCCTTCGACACGCTCTACGCACGCAGTCGCGGCATGCTGTACCGCTACATCCTGCGCAGCGTGACCGACCGCGCCGTGGCCGACGAACTGTTTCAGGAAACCTGGAGCCGGCTGATCGCCGCGCGCGAGCGTTATCGCGTCGAAGCGAAATTCACGACCTGGCTGCTGCAGATCGCGCACAACCTTGTCGTCGATCATTTTCGTCGCGCGCGCCCGCAGGCCGGCGCGGAAGAAACCGAGGCTGTGATGCGCGAGCTGGATGCGCCGGAATCGGATTTGCCGGATCGTGCCCTGAGCGATTTCGAGGAACGCCGGCGCCTGCAGCTTGCACTCGACGGCCTTCCCGCCGAACAGCGCGAGGCCTTCGTGCTGCGCATGGAATCCGGGCTCGGCCTGGCCGAGATCGCGCAGCTGACCGGCACCGGACAGGAAACCGTGAAATCACGTCTACGTTACGCGTTTGCGAAAATCCGCGAGAGGCTCGCCGAATGAACAGCGGCAATTCCCAATTCGAGCGCGACTTCGAATCGTTCCTGAGCGGCGACGACGCACGGCTGGAAGCGCTCTACCGCAAGTTGCCGCATGCCGAACCCGATGCGCGGCTCGACTCCGCCGTGCACGCGCTGGCGCAACGCGCAGTCGCACAGCCGCGCACGCACATGCGCACGCGTGCGCGATGGCTGCCCGTGTCCGCCGCTGCGGCCGTGGTTCTGATCGCCGCGGGAATCGTGCTGCGCATCGGACCGCAAATGCAGCAGCGCCCGGCGGCGCTACAGGAAACCGCACCGAGCGCGACGCTGCAATCCACGCCGGCGGCGAAAATGGAATCCGCACCAGCAGCAAAGACGCAATCCGAACCCGCTCCGGCGCCATCCTCGCCTGCTCCCGCCGCGCCAGCGCCGCCGCCGGCCGCGGCGCCGGAATTACGCAAATCCGAGGCCGCACCGAAACCGGCGCCGCGCGCATTCCCGGCGCCTGTTGCAACGATGCGCGAAGCTGCGCCTGCGGCGACAACGGATGCGAAATCCGCAACTCCGGCAGCGGCGGCACCGATGCGCATGAAACGAGCCATGACCGATTCAGCCGGCGCGCAAACGCTTGCCGCGCCCGCGGCACAAGACGGCAATGTCACACTGTATCCGGAACATTGGCTGGCGAATATCCGCCAGATGTTGCGCGATAACCAGCGCGAAGAAGCGCTGCGCAGTCTTGCGGAATTCCGCAAGCGCTATCCGGACTATCGCCTACCGGACGACCTGCGCGACTTGCGCTGAGTTTATTGCGACGTCACCGATTCCCGGGTCAGACCGGCCTGCAACCATCCGAGGTTGAAGCCGATCGCGCCGGCAGCCGGATCGGCCCACACGTAATCGATGGTCTGACCGCTGGCGTCGTCGATCACGTTCAGTTGCAGAACGTGCAGCTTGCGCTCGGCATACGTGGTGCGTGCCAGTTCCAACGACCAGCCGCTGGCAGCGCCATCGCGCCAATGCAGTTCCGCGCGGCCGCCTTCGCTGGACAGGCGCAAATTCTTTTGCATGTGCCAATCCTGGTTTCCGGCACGTGCCTTCGGCCCGCCGCCGTTGATCGCGGCCCAGCCAGAGAACCAATGCACGCGGCGCGCATCGATTTGCGCATCCGCGCCGCGCGCCTGATCGGCGAAGGTAGTCGTGTGCAAGATCTCGCCATCAAGCGTAATCCGCAATGGCAGCAGCGCGGCGGATTCGCCCAATCCCGGCAGCATCGCGCTGCACGCGGAGGTATCGGCCTGCGCGTGGAATTTCGCATCCTTCCATGCGCCGGTCTGCGCGCAGGGGGCAAGCTCCGCCCATTGCGCGGCATCGAAACGGAATTTCTGCTTGCCGTCGAACACGGCCTGCGCGACAGCCGGATCGAGCGGACGATATGGCGTCAGCGTCACACGATTGCCGTTGTCCGTCGCCGCAACGCGATACAGCCACAACGTGCGCGTGGTCGTCTTCGCATTCGTCGATTCCAGCCGCCACAGCCAGAAACTGCCGTCGCGTTCGTGATCGGCCAGGCGCAAAGTTTCGCGCACATGCGGCACAGCGACGCCAGCCGTCGCAACCTGCGACTGTTCGTGATTGCCCCAGTCGCCACCGAGCGCGGCGTCGAGTCGCGCCGGCGCATCGCCCGCCGTCGCGACACCGCGGCCCGGCATGTTCTGGCAGGCAACAAGCGCGCCGCACACAAGCAACAATCCCGCGATGCGCATGGCTGTCTCCCATCCTGTCCAAACCGCAAGCATACCTTTTAGCAACGCGGTGGTGCAGGTCGGTTGGTTCTGGCTCGCTGCGCTGGGTTAGGCGGACTTCACAAACGCGCGCGTGGCATCCGCCAACGCCGGATCTTGCAAGGCAAAATGCAAGGTCGCCTTGACCAGGCCGAGCTTGCTGCCGCAATCAAAACGGGTGCCCTCGAAACGATAGGCGTACACATTGTCTTCGCCGAGCAACGCGGCGATCGCGTCGGTAAGCTGGATCTCGCCGCCCGCGCCGGGCCTGGTCTTTTCCAGCAATTCGAAAATCCGTCCGGGCAACACGTAGCGGCCGACGATGGCGAGGTTGGAAGGCGCGACCTCGGGTTTCGGTTTTTCCACAACATGGTGAATGCGCGCTGCACGCCCATCGGTCTTTTCCGCATCGACAATGCCGTATTTTTGCGTATCCGCGTGCGGCACTTCTTCGACCGCGATCGCGCCGACATTGTCCTTGGCCGCAAATTGAGCCATCTGGCGCAACGCGCCAGGGCCACGATTCCAGATGAGATCGTCCGGCAGGATCACGCCGAATGGCTCATTGCCGACCACGGGTTTCGCACACAACACGGCATGGCCCAGACCCAGGGCCTCGGACTGGGTCACGAACACGCAGCGCACATGCTTCGGGATCACGTTGCGCACCAGCGCCAGCAGATCGTGCTTGCCGGCGCGTTCGAGTTTCTGCTCCAGCTCGTAGGCCGTGTCGAAATAATCGGCTATCGCGTGTTTGTAGCGATTGGTGACGAAGATCAGCGTATCGGCGCCGGCATCGACCGCTTCATCTACCGCATATTGGATCAGCGGCTTGTCCAGCACCGGCAGCATTTCCTTGGCTACCACTTTCGATGCGGGCAGAAAGCGTGTGCCAAGTCCGGCCACGGGAAACACGACTTTGCGCAGGGGCGCGTTCATTCAAGCTCCTTCAACATGGCGCACGATCGGCACAATTTCGGCGGAATCCGCCGCGTCGCGCCAGGAAAAATCCGGCAACAGGCTGGTCAGGCAGGCGCGCAAGGCGTCCTCGTCGTAATCGCGCACGGACTGGGCGGCCTGGCGCAACTGCGCGTTGAGCAATTCCCACGACATGCTGCGCGGCGCGCTGAGGAAAATCTTGGCGTGTTCCGTGGCCCGGTAATTCTCGTGGTCGTGGAACAATTCCTCGAACAATTTTTCGCCCGGACGCAAGCCGGTGTAGACGATAGCGACGTCGCGTTCGGGAACCTTGCCGGCGAGACGGATCATCTGCTCGGCGAGATAGCGAATCTTCACCGGCTCGCCCATATCGAGGGCGAAGACCTCGCCGCCCTTGCCGAGTACGCCGGCTTGCAGGATCAGCTGGCAGGCTTCCGGAATCGTCATGAAGTAACGCGACATTTCCGGATGCGTCACCGTCACCGGCCCGCCGTTGCGGATCTGCTCACGGAACAGCGGCACCACGCTGCCCGCCGAATCGAGCACGTTGCCGAAACGCACGGTAACGAAACGCGACGCCGACTGCGTGGCGAAGTTCTGGCAGAAGATTTCGGCCACGCGCTTGCACGCGCCCATCACGCTGGACGGATTGACCGCCTTGTCGGTGGAAATCAGCACGAAGCAGCCGACGCCGTGTTTGTGCGCGGCCTGCGCCACGACTTGCGTGCCGAGCACGTTGTTGCGGAACGCCTCGCGCACCTGGTTCTGCAACAGCGGCACGTGCTTGAACGCCGCGGCGTGCAGCACCACCTGCGGGCGCTCGCGCGCGAACACGCGCTCGCAGGTGGCCACATCACCGCAGTCGCCGAGCACGGCATCGACCAGCAGATCGGGAAATTCGCGGCGCAGTTCCTGCTCGATCCGATAAAGATTGAATTCGGACAATTCCAGGATGGCAAGCGACTCGACGCCCAGGCGTGCCACCTGCCGGCACAATTCCGCGCCGATGGAACCGCCGCCGCCGGTGATCAGCACGCGCTGTCCGGAAAACCCGGCGCGCATCGCCGCCCAATCCAGTTGCACCGGATCGCGGCCGAGCAGGTCCTCGATCGCCACTTCCTTCAATTGGCTGAAGCCCATGCGCCCGGCGACGACATCCTGCAGGCGCGGCACGGTGCGGAACGGCACGCCGGTCTCCTCGCACAGTTCGACGATGCGCCGCATCTGTGTCGTGGTTGCCGAAGGTATCGCGATCAGCAGCATTTCGGCGGCTGATTCGCGCGCCAGCTCGGGCAGGCGTTGCAGAGTGCCGAGCACCGGCACTCCGTGCACGCGCGCGCCGCGCAGCGCGGCGTTGTCGTCGAGCAGGCCGACCGGACGGTAGCGCGCATCGTGTGCCAATTCGCGCAACAAGGCCTCGCCGGTGCGGCCGGCGCCGATTACCAGCACGCGTCGCGCCGGAACGCGCGCAAGCAATTCGAAGCGGCTGTCCTTCCAGTAGCGGTACGCCAGCCGCGGCGCGCCGAGCAGCACGGCCAGCGCGGCCGGGTAAATCGCCAGCACGCTGCGCGGTACCGATTCGAGGCGATCGTACAGAAACAGTGCGACCGCGATCCCCAACGCACCGAGCACCGCGGCGCGCACGATGTTCCACAGGTCCGGCAGACTGGCGAAGCGCCACAGGCCTTTGTACAGGCCGGTCCACCACAGCACCGCGCCCTGCACGAGCAGGACGATGACGGTATCTGGCGCGAGCTGCCATGCAGTGGGCGGATTCGACTCGAAGCTGAAGCGCAGCCAGTTCGCCGCCGTCCAGGCGAGCCAGACCATGGCCAGGTCGTGCAGGACGACGGCCAGACGCGGATGGATCGTGGCAGTCAGTCTACGCAAGCCCATACTGCCCCTTCGATTTGACTTTGTATAAACACCAGCGTTTTCCACAAATCCACACAACGACGGCGACTGCGTATACGCACACGGCCGCCGCGATGCCCGGCTTGGGCGGCGCCCCGTAGGGCCGCAGGTTCATCCAATACAACACCGGCACAACAACCAGCAGATTCCAGCCCATGTACCAGGCCACCACGCGCGCATGCGACATGCCGGCACGCGTCATCCACTGGTACAGATGCTCGCGATGCGCCCGATACCAGCGGCGCCCACACAATATCCGCGACAGCAACGTGCAACTCGCATCGACCGCGAATGCCGACGTGGCAACAACGCCGCTCAATGCGGCCGTGTACGGCGACGAATTCTGCCAGATCGCGGCGATCGCGATCAAAAAACCCACGCTGCCGCTGCCGACATCGCCCATGAACGCGCGCGCTCGTGGAAAATTGAATGGCAGGAATCCGGCCACCGCTGCAGCCCACAAGGCGATTTGCGCGCCGTGCGGGCTTATGCCGTAACGCTGGCACAGCACCGCCATCACGACGAGCACGAAGATCGCCTGCATGGCGAGGATGCCGTCGATGCCATCCATGAAATTGTGCAGGTTGATCGACCAGACGCAGACGAAGGCGAGCAAGGCAACGACGCCGGCGCTTTGCAAAAATGGCGCATCCAGTTGCGTCGCGGATGTCGGCGCGGCATACAGCGCGGCGAGCAGCGGTTGCAGGAAAATCGCCACGGCAAGGCAGTGCACGCCAAGTCGCAGCAGCACCGGCAGCGGACGATGGTCGTCGATCCAGCCGATTACGGCGACGAGCGCGAGCGCGGCACACAAGCGCAACCCCGAAGACGCCGCAGGTTCTGCATACGCCAGAACGAATATCGATGCCAGCGCCGCGACGACGATGCCGATGCCCGCGCCGCGCGGAGTCGGCGCACTGTGCGAACGCCGCCGCCCCGGCAGATCGATCAGCTCGCGGCGGCGCGCGTAGCGAATTGCCAGCCACGCAACCGCCGCCGACAGCGCGAAACTCGCGATGAGCCAGAGCCAGTAGTGCAAGGTCCATGGTTCGGAGTACCAGAACATGCCGGCCTCACTCGCCGGCCACGCCGTGGATAGGCCTGACCGATCCCCAGGTCTTGCAACTCGGACACTGCCAGTGATGCGCCTTCGCACCGAAGCCGCACTTGCTGCAGCGGTACATGGCCTGGCCTTCGATCAGCTTGCGGGTCAGGTCTTGCAGAATCAGCAGGTTCTCGCGCGCATCGCCGCGCGAATTGTTGAGCGAGGCGCCGATCAGCGTCATCAATCCGCGCACCGATGGACGCTGGCGCAACTGCCGCGTCAGGAATTCGATGGCCGCCGTTTCGCCACGCGTGCCAGAGTACAGCTTGGCCAGCGCGATCACCGGCGACACGCCCTGCGAGCGCTCGATGATGTCGACGAGGAAGCGCTCCGCACGCTGCATCTGGCCGAGGCGCGCGTAGCAATCGAGCAGCGGCGTGAGCACTTCGGGGACGAAATCCACGTCCAGCGTGGCCACGCGTTCGAACGCCTGCGCGGCGGCCTCGAGATTGCCCTGCTGCATTTCCAGATGCCCGAGCACGATGTAGGCGCGCACGCACTCGGGTTGGCAGACGAAAGCATTTTCGAGGTGTGCGTGCGCTCCGGAAAAATCACGCACGGCACGCGCCTGCTCGGACAATTCGCAATGGAACTGCGCGATGATCGGACCTTCGGATTCGCCGGTGATCTTCTCCAGCCGACGCGCGTGATCGATGGCCTTGTTCCAGTCTTTCTCGTGCTGGTAGATGCC
>Ga0207654_10000609_pt1 | contig 20189 bp, 16 predicted proteins | sample KBSC64metaG_FD_184355 | JGI IMG/M metagenome (GOLD analysis project Ga0207654, IMG submission 184355) | Corn rhizosphere microbial communities from Kellogg Biological Station, Michigan, USA - KBS C6-4 metaG (SPAdes) (version 2) | ecosystem: Host-associated > Plants > Roots > Rhizosphere > Soil...
ATCGACCTTCCACTTTCTTATAAAAACCTGCCTTCGAAGGATCGAGGCGGCATGGTAGCCGACATTCTTGACCGCTTCCAGATTGTGGCCAAGAAGGATCTGTTCCCTAATCAGCTCTCCGGCGGCCAGCAGCAACTGGTCGGCATCGCACGCGCAGTTGTGCATGCGCCATCGCTCCTTCTTGCCGACGAGCCAACCGGCAACCTGCACTCGACGCAGGCGCGCGAGATTATGGACCTCTTTGTCGAACTCAACAAAGCCGGCACAACGATCGTGCAGGTCACGCACTCTGAAGAGAACGCACGCTATTCCAAAAGGATCATCGAACTGCGCGACGGCTGGATGACGCGCGATGAAGCTCCGCAGCCCCTTCCATCGGAGGTCGGTGCACAGTGAAGAACCCACAGGTGAAGGCATTGATCGAGATCCCGGTTACACCCATTCGAACGCGACTCATCGCAGGAGCGGCCGTCGTGCTGCTCAATCTCAACATGGCGATTGCTCAGGAGCCTGCTGCTCCTGCGCAGCAGCCGCCGGCTCAGGAACAACAGGCCCCAGCTCCGGTTCCGCAACCAGAGAAGAGCCCCAGCGCACCGACACAGCAAGAGACGACCCCGCAGCAGCAAGCTGTTCCACCGCAAGCCACGGGGACTCTTCAGACCGGGTCTCAGGTGCCCTTCAATGCGATGCTCCGCACTTCCCATAATCCGCTCGACGTGTACCGCGGAAAGACTGTAGCGCCGCCAAATATGGGTAATTCGCCGCGCCTGAGTTCGCTGGTGCGCGATGGCAAGCTATATCTGTCTCTTCGTAATGCGATTGACCTCGCTCTTGAGAACAATCTCGATCTGGTGATTGCCCGTTACAACCTGCCGATTGCGCAGATGGACATCCTTCGTACAAAAGCGGGTGGCGTCGTCCGTGGTGTGAATAACGGCGTCGTTTCAAATACACCCGGCGGCGCGGCTTCCGGCGCCGGTGCGGGTAGCGGCGCGGGTGGTACCAGTACTGGAGCGGGTGGTGCAGGCGCCGGCGCCGGCGGCCTGGTCAATTCAACCTTTGGCGTGGGATCGAACGTCTCCAGCTACGATCCTTTCATCCAGGCCAAGATCTACAATGACCACTACACGCAGCTTCTGACGAACCAGGCCATCCTGGGTGTTTCGACTTATCGGCAAAACGAGAATCTCGCGAACATCAGCTACCAGCAGTCATTCCCGACCGGTACCTACTTCGAGGCGGATTTCAATAACAACCGCCAGACCGCCAACAGCCCGAATATCATCCTCAATCCGGTTTTAAATTCGAGCTTGCAGATCATCTTTAGCCAGCAATTGCTCGCTGGCTTCGGTGTAGGTCCCAACCTCCGTTACCTCCGTATTGCGCGGACGAACGAGAAAATCTCCGACATCGCCTTCAAAGCGCAAATCATCGCAACCGTCTCACAGATCTGCAACATCTATTGGGACCTTGTGAACGCATACGATACCGAGCAGGTGGGTGAGCGATCGGTCGCCTTCGCAAGCGAGACACTCGAAACCTCGCGCAAGCAGCTTGCACTTCAAGCGATTCCCGAGATGGACGTTCTCAAGGCAGAGAGCGAACTGGCAACTCGTCAGCAAGACCTGACTGTGGCTCGAACCAACCTCGAGCTGCAGGAACTTTACATGAAGAACGCTATCACTCGATCCTTTGACGATCCGGTTCTTCAGGAAATGCCGGTGGTTCCCACCGACCATCTTGCTGCGCAAATCCAGCCTGACGCCACGCCAGTCCAGCAAAGCATTGAAGCTGCTCTTAAGAACCGAACCGAACTTCAGCAAAACGCGCTCGATCTCAGCAATCGTGAATTGACCCGGAAGACCGCCCGCAACAACCTGCTTCCGCAATTGAGCGTCTATGGCTTCTATTCAGGCACCGGCGTAGGTGGCGTAGCTAATCCGGCATTCGTCGCTAGCGGTGGAACCATTACGGCTCCTGGGGGCTGGGGTGGTACTTTCGAAAATGTTTTGAATAACTCATCACCCGATTATCAGGTGGGGTTCCAGCTACAGATGCCGTTGCGGAACCGCGTCAACAAGGCCGACCAGTACCGAACCGAACTCGAGTACCGGCAGTCTCAGGTTTACGCTGAAGAATTAAAGAAAAACATCGTCATCGAGGTGCGGAACGCCCGTTATGCCGTGGAGCAGGGAGCAAGCCGAGTCGCGGCAGCCCAACAAGCGCGTGACCTTGCCCAGCGGACACTCGATATCATGCAGAAGGAGCAGAAACTGGGGGCGGGCTCCAACCAGCAGACACTTTCATCGGAACATGACCTTTCCGTTGCCGAATCAGCTCTCGTTACAGCTCAGACGGCTTACGAAAAAGCTCGCATTCAGCTGAAGCAGGCCACCGGTTCGGTGCTCGAGTCCTACGGAATTTCAATTGCAGACGCAAAGTCCGGTGTAGTGGAGGCGGACAAACCTTAAATGCCAGAGCCTCGCAAGAAAGAAAGAATTCGGGTCCTAGTCGCCGACGATCAGCCGCACATCCTCGAAGCTGTAGAGCTTCTGCTCGAGCCGCAGGGGATTCACGTCGAATGCGTCCGCTCACCGCAACTACTGATTGAGGCGCTGGGCCAGAGCGACTACGATGTGCTGCTCATCGACCTTAACTACACACGCGACACGACATCGGGGCAGGAGGGGCTGGACCTGCTCGCGCGGTTGCAGGAGATCGATCCGCGTCTTCCCGTCATCGTCATGACAGCCTGGGGCAATATCGATCTGGCCGTCGAGAGCATCAAGCGCGGTGCTCGCGATTTCATCCAGAAGCCCTGGGAGAATGAGCGACTGATTTCGTTAATCCGCGTGCACGCCGAACTTCACCAGGCACTTCGGCGCGCACGCCAACTCGAGCTGGAAAACCGGCTGCTTCGCGCTGAGGGAATGCCCGATTTTGTCGCCGGTGCTCCATCCATGCAGCCGGTGCTGGAACTGATCAGCCAGGTGGGGCCCTCTGATGCCAACGTGCTCATCACTGGCGAGCATGGGACTGGCAAGGAGATCGTCTCCAAGCTTCTGCATGCCGCGTCTCCTCGAGCCCGCATGCCACTGGTCGCTGTCAATGCCGGTGGGCTGCCTGAGGGCACGTTTGAGAGCGAGATCTTCGGGCATGTGAAAGGCGCTTTTACTGATGCGCGCGCCGATCGTGTCGGCCGCTTCGAACTGGCTAATGGAGGAACGCTGTTTCTCGATGAGATTGCGAACGTGCCACTTCGCCAGCAGGCAAAACTCTTACGCGTACTCGAAACTGGCGAACTGGAACGAGTCGGCTCCTCGCAAACGCGTAGAGTGGACGTGCGGGTGCTCTCGGCAACCAATGCCAATCTCCCGGAAGAGTCAAAGGCGGGGAACTTCCGTGAAGACCTGCTCTTCCGGATCAACACGGTCGAGATTCATCTTCCCGCGCTGCGCGAACGGCGAGAAGACATACCGCTGCTTGCAATGCATTTCCTCAACAAGAATCGTTCGCGTTACCGCAAGCAGGTAACTGGTTTCTCTGCCGCTGCCATGCAGCAGATGATGCAATACCCGTGGCCTGGCAATGTTCGCGAACTCGAGCATACCGTGGAAAGAGCCGTCCTGCTCTGCCGCGGAGAGGAGATCGAGCCTGCCAACCTTGCCATTGCCAGCGCAAAATCATCCGCGACGAACTTTGAGAACATGAGCATAGACGAGGTCGAAGCCCTGCTCATTCGCAAGGTCCTCCGCCGATGCGACGGAAACATATCGCAGGCTGCCGAAGCACTTGGCCTGAGCCGCGCCGCCCTGTATCGTCGTATCGAAAAATATGGCTTATGAAAGGCACGTGCGGAAACGCCATCCCTCGGCAGTTCGCCGAGCATGGTTATTCTGCTTTCTCCTTTCTCTCCCCACGTTCCTATTCGCAGGCATCTTGCTTTGGCAGCAGCAGGTCACCACGGCTCCAGCCGTGTTGCTGCTGGTCTGCCTCCTCATCTATCTTCTGCTGATTGCCGCGTCCCTGGTTGAAGGAATGATGCGTCCCATCCAGACGCTCTCCAATGTCGTCTCTTCTCTGCGCGAGGGGGACTATTCATTTCGCGCTCGGGGTGCGAGTACCGCTGATGCCTTCGGCGAACTGGCCGGAGAGATCAACGCGCTCGCGGACCTTCTTCAGAAGCAACGCGTGCGCTCACTCGAAGCCACCGCTCTCCTCGCTCGGATTCTCGAAGTAATGCATGCACCGCTGTTCGCGTTCGATCGCGAGAATTCGCTGCAACTCGTCAACAACGCCGGCGCCCAGCTTCTCGGGCGTCCCCTGGCGCGCTGTTTCGGCCATAGTGCCGGCGAACTCGGTCTCGATAGCCTGCTTGCGTCCCCCGATCAGTCGGTTCATTCCTTCGGAGCGAAGCCCTCTCGCTGGCTGCTGCGGAAAGCCTTATTCCGGCAGGAGGGCGTGCCTCACACCTTGCTCCTTCTGGCGGACGTAAGCCAGCCCCTGCAGGAAGAAGAGCAGATTGCCTGGAAACGGTTGATTCGCGTCCTCGGTCACGAACTATCGAACTCCCTTGCTCCCATCAAGTCCATCGCAGGGAGCCTTCTCGCGCGTGCTGAGAGCATCTCAACCGACGAGGCTACTGTTCGCGATTTTCGGAGAGGCCTGGGAGTAGTCGAAAGCCGTGCCGATGCATTGCATCGCTTTGTGCAATCGTATAGGCTGCTCGCTCAATTGCCGCCACCGCACCTCAAGGCAGTGCAGGCCGGTCCTCTGCTCGAAAGGGTCGCATTGCTCGAGCAGCGAGTTCCGGTTCAGATCGATCCGGGCCCGGCGATCATCCTCAATGCCGATCCTGATCAGTTGGAGCAGATGTTCATCAATCTGCTCACGAATGCCGTCGATGCGTCGCTCGCAAATGGAGCGAAGCCCGTCCGCATCGGTTGGCGCATCGCGGATGCCAACCTCGTCGTGGGGATTGAAGACAGCGGAATGGGGATCGCAAATTCCGAAAACCTCTTCGTCCCGTTCTATACGACCAAACCAAAAGGAAGTGGTGTCGGCCTGGCTTTAGCCCAGCAAATCGCGCGCGCCCACGGGGGAGAGATCCGATTGGTCAATCGCGAAGATGCCCCGGGCGCACGGGCTATTATTCACTTGCCGCTGCCCTGAACAACTTTCAGCCGGCCTGAGAGATCGAGACGAGATTGGATTTGATCTCTGCCGTGACCACGCAATTGCGACCGTTGTTTTTGGCGCGATACAGTGCGGCGTCAGCAATCTGGATCATCTCTTCGTAGTTATTTGGATATCCGGCCGCCACTCCGAAACTCGCAGTAACGGAGAATGTCTTGTCACCTTCTCCAAGGACGAGCTTCTCCAGGATTTTGCGCAGGTGCTCAGCGCGCGCTTGCGCCGCTTCCATATTCGACCCCGGCAGAATCAGCAGAAACTCCTCGCCGCCATACCGTCCCACCCAGTCGTAGCTGCGTACCGCGCGCTGAAAAACTGCTCCTGTCTCTCGCAGAGCCATATCGCCCGCGACGTGACCCATCGCGTCGTTGACATGCTTGAAATGATCAAGATCGGCAAGAATCAGAGCCATCGGGGTTCCGTCTCGTCTGGAGCGATCGACTTCGCCACGCAGCCGTTCCACGATGATTCGGTGATTCCAGACTCCGGTCAACCCATCGTGTTCCGCAAAATGGCGCATTTGTTCGCGCGTACGAACCAGTTCGATCTTTTCCTTCTCCAAGTCCTGCGTACGTTCTTTCACCGCCTCTTCCAGGTGGCGCTTCTGACGCATAAGCTGGCCCACCCGGCGGCGCCATGCCCAAACGAGCAGCAGAACCGCAATGACCACTGCTCCGCGCTGAAGAAGCACATTCTGCCACCATAGCGGAACGATCGTGAACGAGAACGAAGCCAGCGGAGACACTGTGCTGCCGGCTGCATTTACTGCCGCAACCTCGAAGCGGTAATTTCCAGGAGGCAAATGGCGATAATGGACGGTCAATTCCCGGGTCTCTTCCCATCCCGAGTCCTGCTCGCCGACCAGCCGATAACGAATCCCGATGTCCTGCGTGTCCTTGAAAGACAGCAGGGCGATCGAGACAGTAAGCGCGTTCGAACTCCATTTGACCGAACCGCCGTCAGGCACGTCGACTGAACCGAGCGATACCTGCGAAATCGCAGGAGGCGGTGGCGAACCCGCGAGTGCATTCTGTGGCGCGATCAGGTGGCTCAGCCCGCCCGAGGTTCCGATCCACATGCTTCCGTCGCGATCTTCAGTGATAGCGAAGCTGTCGGTGTCGTTCCAGATCAGGCCATCGTCCTGGGTGAAGCTGCGCCACCGTTCCCCGTCATAGACAGTGACGCCAGCATCCTCGCCAACCCACAGCCAACCGCGATGATCCACTCGTAGAGAGACAATCTCTTCCGACATCAGAGGGGGACGCCCGACGTGCTCTGCTCCAATCACTTTGAGGCCGCTCATCCGCAGTTTCATCAAATCCTGCGATGGACCCGCTACCCAGAGGTTTCCGTTCCAATCGACCGCAATCAGATCAGGTTTTGCTCCTGACTCACCAAGATCGACTGCGTGCCACCCGTTTGCGTCGAACTTGAAAATTCCCTGGTCCGACGTCGCCCAGAGATTTCCTTTCGCGTCCTTGCTCATGCATGTAAAGCGAAGAGCGTTCTTTGGGAACACTGGCGATACCACAGGCTCGGGCTTCGCTTGGGGATCCGAGGGATCTAACAGATACATCCCGGTGACCGAGGCGATCCACATCCTATGCGGACCGTCCGCCAGCAATGCATACACGGCCGGAGTAATGATCTGTGTGCCCGACAGCGTCTTTGGATCAATTCGTGTGAGGCTCCCTGCCATGCTTCCAAGCCAAATGCTTCCGTCAGGGGTCACTTCCAGGGACCCGGCTCTGGAGATTTGAATCCCAGGAGAATGCCATACCTTCGGCGCATTGCCGCCTGCCGGGATCCAACTGAGACCTGTCTCCGTGCCGATCCAGAGCCGTCCCTGTTGATCGCGGATAGACGCCCATACCAGATTGTCTGTCAGGCCGTCGGCTTGCGTGTAAGCCTCCCAACGGTCCTCGCCAACCCATCGCAGCAGGCCGTGGCCCACCACACCCATCCAGATTGACCCTTCCCGATCCACGAACAGCCCCTGCACCTCAAAGGGTGACAGGCCGTTGCGTTCGGTTACAAATCGCCAGTGATCGTTCTCCCAGAGCGCAAGCGATGAACCTTGCGCGGTCAGAATCCTCCCATGAGAATCCTCTGCGAGAACAGGGTACGGTTCCGACACCTGCTTCCCGGGTAAATCGCGAATGTCGGCGCGGCTTCCATCCGCAGCGAGTTCTGCGATGTGCTGATTGCTGCGCAGCCAAATGTTTCCGTCGCGCGCAACCATCATGGTTTCCCATTGCTCTTCGGGCAAACCAAGCGCAATGCGCATTTGGGTCGTCTTGCCATCGCGCAGGCGGCAAAGGTCCTTATCGCAGCCGTACCACAGTGACCCATCCGGACCGTAGAGCACGCTCCATATGAAGCTGCCCTGCAGGTTCATTGTTTCTCCAACCCACTGGTCACGATTCTTTCGCCGCAAGAGCACGCCACGGCTGCTCAGTACTGTGACAACTTCGTCAGGTCTAGTCGATGCGAATGTTGTACCTGTCGGATGAGTGAATTCATTCAGCGGTATTGGAAGCTGGACTTCCGCGAATTTACCATCCTCTTGCTTGAAATAGACCCCGCCTGTCGTGCCGACCCAGAGCGTCCCATCCACTCCGAGGTACAAGTTGTCGATGATGCGGTCCGGAATCCCCTGACTCGCACCATAACGCTGGAATTGGCTTCCGTCATAGCGGTAGAGGCCATTCTGGGTGCCTACCCACAAGTAGCCGGTGCGGTCTTGCTGGATGGCCGTGATGTTGAGATTCCCGAGCCCCTGGGTGTACTCACGAAAGCTATAGCGCTGCGCAAATACATCGGTGCAGAACGAACAGAGCAGCACCACAGCCGCGGCGGCAGCCAGAACCCCGATCGAATTTGATCTGCGCTTACGCGTTGAGCCAGGCATGGTATTCGGTCGCTTGACGAAGATCGGACCGGCGGAGGGGAACTCCGGGAGTGCTTCTTTCGGCTCGAAATCTTGTTGAGATTCCATGCGCCGGACCTCTCGATCTTCAGTAACCCAACTATAGCCCCGGGCATTCTCTCAGGACATGCCACTTTGGTCTAAGTTATTGTTAGACAAAGGTGCGGAGGTAATCTGAGGGTACGTTACCGGCGAGCGCAGATACGAAGGATTTCTATGTTGATGATTTCACCCGTGATGTCGCTGAATCAGTCACAGACGAGCTGCGAATTCGCGAATGCCTGGGTATCAGGTTCTTCCTCGTGTGTTAGATCGGAAGCGGGATTTTCGGCAAAAAACAGGTTCACCTTGTCCAGCACTTCAGATCCGGTCCGGGCCGTGTAGATCGCCTTTCGAAGCTTCGCTCCCCCCGGCACGCCATGTGTGAACCAGGTCGCGAATTGTTTCATTTTTCCGGCAGTTTCTCCCAACCTTGCGTCCCGGGGCAGTTCCTTTGTGGCTTCGGCCTCGGCAAGTAGCATTTGGAAGTAGGCACGGATCATGTGGTGCCGATCGGAGAAGGAAGGCCGATCGTAGCAACCCGTAGCAGTGTATTGAGCGATCTGTCTGAAGATCCAAGGGTTAGCGGCTGCGGCGCGCCCGATCATTACCCCATCGCAATCGGTCTCCGCAACCATCGCCGCTGCGTCTTCGGGCGTTCGAATGTCTCCATTGCCAACTACCGGAATCGAGACGGCGTCCTTCACAGCTGCGATCCATTCCCATCGTGCCTGGCCGCTGTAGCCCTGCTCCCGTGTCCGGGCGTGCAATGCCACTGCGTTCAGCCCCTCGGCTTCCGCCATCCGTGCCAACTCAATACACACAATTTGCGCGTCATTCCACCCGAGCCGGAACTTTACAGTGAAGGGAATCGTTACCGCCTTCCGGACCGCACGGAAGATTTCGCCAATCTTCGGAAGATCACGCAATAGCCCCGAGCCCCCATTGCAGCCTACGACTCGCTTTGCTGGGCAGCCGAGGTTCAGGTCAACGGTGTCAAATCCCGTATCCTGCACAATGCAAGCGGCTTCAGCCAACGTCTCGGCATTCGATCCGAACAACTGGGCGCCGATGGGGTGCTCGTCGTCATAGAAGGTCAGATACCTGCGCCGCTTCGACTCCCTCATGCGGGACAGCCCGTCAGCTGACGTGAACTCCGTCATCAAAAGCCCGCACCCGGATTGAGTGTTCGTCACATCGGCTTCGACTGCCGCAATCTCCTCGTTCCTGTCCTCTGCGTTCTGGGCGCCCGAGAACACGCTGGCGTGGCGGATGAAACGACGAAATACGGTATCGGTCACCCCCGCCATGGGGGCGAGAACGGTAGCGGGAGCCACCTTGACCGGTCCAATCCGCATTTCGGCAGGCACGCGGATGCCTTCGGGCATCGCATGCTCAATGGGATTGTCCCAGTTCTTCTTTACCGTGAATCCCTTGCCAGCCATAACGCAGTTTCAACCCACTGTCATCGGTCCAGGTTCAACCGGCCTACTTGCGCGTCGTAGATGCCTTCTTCAGAGCACCATACATTGCTTCTAAACGAACTTGGGCCTCCGCCTTGGCGGAGGCCCGATCTCTCAGCCGCGATTCGCAGGCGTTACTTCTGTTCGCCGGCCTTGGCGTACTTGCGGCGGAACCGCTCCACGCGTCCTGCCGTATCAACCAGGCGCTGCTTGCCTGTGAAGAATGGGTGGCAGTTCGAGCAGATTTCCACGTGGATGTCGCCCTTATGGGTCGACCGGGTCTCAAAGTTGTTTCCGCAGGCGCATACCACGCGCACCGCGTTGTAGTTGGGATGAATCTTTTCCTTGGGCATCTAGAGACAGACCTTTCCTGCAATCTTCCTTTTCTATTGTAGTGAGATTCGCAGGAGGGCGCAAACGATTCAGACCGGTCCCCTCAGGCCACAATCGAGGTGCTATCCCCAGTCTGCTCAACCACTGCGCCTGGCTCTTTAGGACGCAGCAGCGGCCAGCCCTTGCGGAGGACGAAATCCAGCCAGGCACCGGCGATCTGCGAGGTGACGACCGCGGCAATCACCAGCGTTGTGTAGAACTGCGAACTGATGATCCCCGCGTCGAAGGCTACACTGGCCAGCACAATTCCGGGACCTCCGCGGGCATTGGTAGTGATGCCAAGGTTCAGAAGATCGAGTCCCCGGAATCCGGCGATCCGGCCTGCCAACGACACCGAAGCAATCTTCACCGCGCAGGTACCGAGTATGAAAGCTGCGATCATCCCCCAGGACAACCCGCGAGCAAGGTCCAGTTTCAGCCCCACGATTGCAAAGTACACCGGGACGAACACGGCAAAGGAGACCTTACCAATGCTCTCCAGCGCGTCGGCAAACAGGCGCCTCTTCTTGTGCACGACTGCGAAGCCCGCCAGAAACGCCGCGAAGACAAGGCTTACGTCCAGCGTCCCGGCAACCGCGCAATAAGCCAGCAATACGGCGATTGCGTATCCAACGGGGCTGGTCTTTGCCATCACGTTGAACTCGGCCTTGTTGATCCGCTTCACGATGCGGGGAACCAGGGTCAAACCCAGCGCGAAAAACGCGAGGGTGACGCCGAGGTGCATCGTCATCTTGCGTGGATCGAGCGCCTGTTTGCCCGCCGCAGCCGTAGCCATGGCCAGAGCGAGCCACAGGACGATATCTTCCAGCACCGCTACCCCGAGCACCAGCCTGGCGAACCGTGTGTGCAGAATCTTCAGATCGCCGAAGATCTTTGATACCACCGGTACTGACGTTACCGCTACGCCCACCGCGAGAATGATGATCATCGACAGGCGATTTCCGTTCGGTCCCTCCAGCGAAGGCCGGATCAGCATTGGAGCAAACACCAGCCCCAGCGCAAATGGCAGCCCGGTTCCAACCACGGTCAGCCAGCCCACCTCGCGTCGTTCTTCGCGCGTAAAGAGCTGTTGAGTTTCAGCTCCGCTTAGAAACATCAGGAGCAGCAGCCCCAGCCAATAAATGAAGTCCAACACGTCGCTTTTGTGCAAAGCCGACTGGGTCAACTCGGAGACGGCGGGAATTCTGCCCAACAGCGCCGGGCCGAGTACAACTCCGGCGAGGATCTCTCCGATCACTTTGGGCTGGCGCAGCTTCACAAATAACGCGCCGAGCAATTGGGCGAACCCGATCAGCAACAGGAGTACGAGTAAGACCGAGGTCAGGGAAGAGTTAGACAAAGGCAGGCACCTGAAAGATGAGATGCATAGAATCTGAGTTCTTACTGCCCACCAGGGTGGAAGATAAGCGATTCCGAGGGGTGCACGGGCCAGCCGGGCAGAATGACCTTATTTCCAGCTGCTCTGGATTTCTTCGCGGTACCGTCGATTCAGGACAACGTGTGCTTAGGTCCTGCCCTCCAAGTGCTGGGACGAGCGAAAGCAAATCGAATAGAGGTAAATATATGGGACTGATTACCCCCAACGACTTTCCAAATCTTCGTGAACTCTACACAGCACAACTCCGTTACCTCCTCTCCACTGAGAATCAGATCGTCGACGGGCTTCCCAAGATGATCGATCATGCAGAGGAACCGCAACTCAAGCAGGCGTTCCAGTCGCATCTCCAAGAGACCCGCGTCCATGCACAACGGATTCAGCGGCTTCTCGGCGACCTGATGGATAAAGCCGATGACAAAAAAGACCCGATCCTCACCGCCATTGTCGGCTCCGGGGAAAACATCACCAAGGAGACCGACCCCGGGTCGATTCGCGATGCAGGTCTGATCGCAACGGCACAGAAAGTGGAGCACTACGAGATTGCATCCTACGGCAGCGCCCGCGATTGGGCCGAGACCCTCGGACTGACGGAACACGCTCAGATACTGCAGCAGACCCTCGACGAAGAGAAGCACGCCGATCGCCTGCTCACTGAGATTTCCCACCGTGCGAACCCGAAAGCTCAAAGTGAGTCGAGGTCAAGCGCAGCAGCCTAGCACAGGGCCTTGAAAGGGATTCTCGGTCCGGGTCTAATGTGATCCGGACCGAAGATGTCCTCCAACTCGACCAAAAAATAAGAATTGGCTAATCTGCTCCGGGAATTAATTCCCACTTTCAATCAGCCCGCGTGAACTGTGATCGGTCACAGCTATGCCGTGGTGGCAGACGTAGTATCGTTTCCTGTTGGATTGCACTTACCTTCGCGGGAGATGATCGTGGCCCTTCGATTTCGCCTTTTTATAGTCTTACTTGTTTTCGCCCTGCCAGTTGTTGCCCAGGACAGAACCGCAGAGTTGAAACTCGCCTTCACACGCGCACAGCATCTGCGTCACGGGATCAACGCTTCGGAGTGGTTCGCTCAGAAACCAGGTCGTTATTCGGCAGCGGAGACAGCCGCGTATACGGATGATTCCGACATAGCGCTAATGGCGCAGATCGGATTTGACAGCGTTCGGTTGAGCATCGACGCGTTCCCGCTCGAGAGATCCTTCTACGGCCGCGACGACACTGATTTTCTAGGCCGCCTCGATCACGCCGTGGATCAGATGCTCGCCAAAGGGATGGCCGTTCAAATCGATATCCATCCCGAGAGCGACTACAAGAAGAAGGTGAGCACGACGAGCGAGGGAGCAGAACGCTTCCTGATGCTGTGGCGCGACCTGGCTAAGCATTATGCAGATCGCAATCCCGATCTGATCTTCTACGAGATCATGAACGAGCCTGAAGAGCGTGATCCGTACCGATGGGCAGGTGTCCAGGCGCGCGCGGCAGCCGTAATCCGCTCCGTTGCGCCTAAAAATACGATCATTGCGGCTGGACCAAACTGGTCAGGCATTGCGGATCTGCTGACGCAGGAACCTCTGCCGGACGGCAATGTGATCTACACATTCCATTTCTACGAGCCGCATGAGTTCACGCACCAGGGCGCCAGTTGGGGTGGAGCCTATTGGATCTACACACACGACATTCCGTACCCGCCAACAGAACAGAGTTTGCAGAGTTCGATCGCGCAGGTCCCTGATGCGGCAAATCGCTACGCCTTCGAGCACTATTGGCTCGATCACTGGGATGCGCAACGGATCAAGCTGCAGATCGATGCAGCGGCCGCATGGGGCAAGCAGCACAATGTCCCGCTCCTGTGCAACGAATTCGGCGCATATCGGCGTGTCACTCCAGAGGCCTCCCGGATGCAGTGGATTCACGATGTGCGGAGCGCCCTCGAAGCCGATGGCATCGCGTGGACGATGTGGGATTATCGCGGCGGCTTCGGTGTGGTGTGGAAGGAAGATGGCAAGCCGGCAAAAGTCGATGACAAGGTCGTGAGGGCGCTGGGGCTCAGCAAGTAACTCCGACTCTCGCCTTGCTCCCGCCCGCGAAGCAGATGACTTTCGCTGAGCCTGTCGCGGCCTCGAAGATCAGGAGGCCCGAGTGTGAGGAGCCGCCTGAAATCTCGGGAACTCCGGCGTGGTCTGCAGTTTCCGTATCAGCGCATGATGCTTGCTGTTCTCCCCAAGCCGCCCGAAAAAAGGCGGCGGCTTAGGAGGAGAATGGCAATCTGCTACTTACCGGTGTAGATGACGTGCCAGATGGAGTTGGTGCCGTCGTCTGAGACAAACAGGGAACCGTCTGTCGATTCGGCAATACCAACAGGGCGTCCCCATACATTCCCGTCGCCGGCTGTAAAGCCAGTGAGGAAGTCCTCGTACTCTCCCGTCGCGTGCCCGTTCTTCATCGGCAGGCGAATGACTTCGTAGCCGCTGCGCTGTGCACGATTCCATGATCCGTGCTCGCACGCGAAGCCGTCGCCCTTGTATTCGGCAGGGAACTGCGAACCCTGATAAAACATCATCTCCAGGGATGCGAAGTGCGGATTGAGCAGGATATCGGGAGTAATGACTTTTGACTGCAACTCAGGATGTTTGCCCACATGTCTCGGATCCTGGTGGCCGCCCATATACCACCAGGGCCATCCATAGAAGCCGCCTTCCTGAACGTGCGTAATGTAATCGGGCACAAGATTGTTGCCGAGAACATCACGCTCATTGGTTGAACACCATAGCTCCCCGGTAATGGGATTGATGGCTTCACCAACGCAGTTGCGGATGCCCCAGGCATATACCTTCACAAACTTGCCTTCCGGCGTAAATTGAAGGACGTCCGCGCGGTGGAATTCCTCCGGATGGGTATCAGTGTCGTCGACATTGGAATGCGATCCGACCGATGCGAAAAGCTTCGTGCCGTCTTTCGAGAAGGCCAAATCGCGAGTCCAGTGACCGCCGCCGCGAAGGCGTCCTCCGCCGGGAAGTTCAGCGAGGTCTTCGGCCGCGCCCCGAGCTTTCAGATCGCCATTCTGGTATGGAAACCGCACAATCCCGTCCGTGTTCCCGATGTAGACATATTTGGGATTCGGTCCGTTCGGATAGAAAGCGATGCCGAATGGCTGGTGCAGACCCTCTGCAAAGACTGACGTTTGCTGCGGTTTGCCATCCGAACCGACCCCGCGCATGACCAGGATCTTGCCTGGCTGGCTCTCCGCAATGAACAAGTCGCCGTTAGGAGCGAATCGAATCAGTCGGGGATTGTCCAGCCCAGTGGTGTATTGCTCGACCTTGAATCCCTTTGGTGCAATTGGCCAGGCATTCTGCGGACGCGGAACCATGCTGGGGCCGTTGTCGACCGATTCCTTCTCATTTGGAGCGGGGAGATCGTTCACCGTGAGGTGGCGTCTCGTGCCAGGGGATTCATGCGCTGCGTCGGTGAACGCTGATTGGCCAGTCAGTACATTTACGGAATTACCGGCAGCCTTGGATTGTCCGGTTTTGCTTTGAGTCGAGTGCCTGGCTGCAGATGCTCCAACGGAGACCAGGCATAAAATCGCGCAGATCAGAAGCTGATTTCTGAGAAATCGATACATGACACCTCTCGGGATTGTGGGAAGGCAGGACCTGTCACACCTACACCTAAAGGATGCGAAACGCAGCCCACTGTAGTCCAGAAAAATGAAAGAGGGGCAAAAAATGGAGAAAGGCCGCCGATGAAACCCGTCCCCCAACCCAGGAAGAAAGAATCTCTACTTCGGCGGCCCGTCTGGCAACACTTCAGAAGCTAGCTTTGGAGAAGCCACGCTTACTACTTCGATGCATCCTGAGCTGGCTCGGTTGCTGCCGGGTCCATCATTTTTCCACTTCCCGTAACTTCGCTGAGAACCGCTGGCGAAATTGTGGCAGTGGCAACCACCCTGTTTCGCTTCTGCGATACCTCGGTGTTCTTCAGGAGCTCCCGGAACGCAGAGTTGGCTGGATTACTTGAAAGCTGAACCGATACATCACGCGCCAGCACCACGATGGTGCTCAGTGCGGCCGCCTGGCGGGCGGCCTTGGCTTCGTCCGGCGCAATCTCTTCGACCCGGAGATGAACAGAATCGCCCAACGGAAGCCCCGGTTTCACACTCGCGATGATTGTCGAGTCATCCTGCAAGGGCAACGACAGGCCGAGTACGCTTATGGCCCCGCTCTCAGAAAATGGAAGACCAATCTGCCCTACGCCCCATGCCACCGACAACAGCGGCACCTCGTGAAAGTGCTCGGCCAGCAGGGAAGAACCTGCGAAAGGCAGCGCTGCGGTCCGGTGCCGGTCAATGATGGAATGGATCTTCTCGGTTGTGGGAAAGTTGGAAACCGCAATCATGTCGTAGCCGATCTGCGCCACGCGAACTGTGCGATTCTCCGATGGGATGTTGTAGATTGTGTGTCCTGCGTAAACCTCACGATTGGCTGCGTGAGTGTCTAACCACGAATTCAGGCGCTTTCCGGTCAGCTTGCCCGTCAGGACCATCGAATACGCGACAGGTCCGTTCGGGCCATTCGGATCAGGCATGCGGTGCAAAGCGATGGCAGCCGAGTCCAAATCTCGTTCCCAGTCCACGCCAGTCGCGTCAACAAACTGCTGATACTCGGGAACCCGGCGGGGCGGCTTCAGGTCCCGGTGAAGAAAGGTTCGAACCGGCTTCAGATTGAAGTAGATGATCCCGTCGGACTCCGGGAGGAGACGCGCGGCCTCCGGCGGAGCCTTGGAGCGAAGAAAGATCGCGACGGCAAGAAGCAATACGATACCGGCTACGACCAGAAGCGTTCTGCGCGTGCGTTTGTGCATTCAGCCGGGAGCCGGCTGCGCGGCTTCCATCTACAGGATAGCGGATTGCCCTCGCATCAGCTTGCGGGCAATGCGGAACCTCAGTGAATCAGCGAAAAGCTGTACAGCTTTGTAGCAGTCGGGATGTTGTCGCCCACTGCAGCGTCAGAAGGGGGGAGGAACCCGTACTCACCCTTTTCGAAGTCCTCGCCCATCTCGATCAGGTAAACGCGAGGGGCAATCTTCTTCGGCGTGTAATCGAGAACGTCGCGGAGCGCTCCACCCGCGTCCTTGATGATTCCACCATTGGCGGCGCGGAACTCACGGCTGTCTGCGTTGGAGTGCAGGTGTACCAATTGGTATTCACCGGGCGCCCGGCCTTCCGGCACGTAGAGAATGAATTGCGCGGGCAGCTTGAGAAGCAGCGGACTCCGATTTCCGCCAACCAGCCCTGTCATTTCGCCTTTGAGCACGCCGGCGCTGGCGTAGTGTTTGAGAGCGCCCTCTTTTTTGAAATTGACAACTTCAGCCGGTACCTCCATCCAGTGGCTGCCAGTTTTGTCGAGGTAGTAGACGCCAACGCTGTCGACGCCCGCAGGCAGCGTACCCGCCGCAAGTGAGATCGGCGCTGGAACATCGGCTGTTCCAGGCTGGGTTGATGTTCTCTTCGTCTCGGTCGAGGTGGCTGCACCCGAAGCCTTGAGGATCATGGCTGCAACAACCTTGTCGCCCGCTCCGGCCTCCTTCAATGCGATCAGCGCGCTCGCCGATGTGTCGTATTTTCCCGGCGACGAATTGATGGTGGTGACAACGAGTTCTTCAGAGAGGCCCGCCTTGAGCAGCTTAGTGACGGACTCGTTGGTCAAGGTTTCCTGCGCGAAGAGAACGGGGCAGAGCAGCAGGAGAAGGCAAGGCAGAAATGCTTTACGCATGAGGGCACCTCAGTTGGAGCAGCGCGTCGTCTGGAGATTAAGGAGATGATTTCGCGGGAAGGGTGGGTGGAGCAAGCGGATTCAGCGCGGGTAACGTGACGTGTGGCGAAACCGCAAACATGTCGGCGCAGCCGAAGCTGCGCCGTCTTGATGAATTCCCGAGAGGCTATTGCCCTGGCGCTTGTTCAAGCTCGGCATTGAGGTTGATGTTGCCGCCGGTAAGATTGAGTGTTTTTGTCCACTCAGCGAAACCCTTCTTCTTGACGATGATCTGATGGGAGCCGATTGCCAAATTGACAGTTGAAGGAGTACTCCCGACGAATCCGCCGTCGACCTCGATATCGGCGCCAGAAGGCATTGACGCGATAGTCAAGGTTGTCAGGGCGTTTGCTGCGTGAGCCACCTCAGATCCGATTGCGACGGCAGTTGGTGTAGCTCCAAAATGGGCCATATCGAGGTGCATGTCGCCATCCACGAAGGCGGTAATCTCGGTCCCCTGCGGAATGGTAATGTCCTTCCCGTGCATGAACAGGAAAAGAGGTGCGGCGGGGAAAAATACTATGGAAGTCGCTACGATTGCGCCGGTCATCGCTCCAACGTGTCCTCCGCCTTTGGCTTCCTTCACCGCCCGGAGTGCGACCTTTTCCTTATCGCTCAGCCTCGCATAGCTGATAGCCATGTTCAGCTTTCCGGCACGTCCCATCCTCTTCTTGTGCTCGGCTTCCGTGACGTTCGCGATCGCGGTTGTTCCCTTCGGAAGAACGACTATATCATCGACCTTGACCTCCTCCACGACTTCAAAAGGAACTTCCTGACCGACTTTTGCTTCGGCAGAAGAAATTGATTGGCTTAGCCGGAGCTTCACAGGTGTGCCATCCAACAGCGTATGCGGGGGTGGAGGTGTTGTTGACGCGCTTGGCTGTGCCGTGAGCGTTGGGTTTGCAGGCGTGGGCGGTTGAGGTTGCTGTGCCAAAGCAAGAGAGCAAGACAAAGCAAGTGCCAATGTCGACGAAATTCGTCTCATAAAGGTCTCCAAGTGCCAGGAAATTTCGTAGTTGAGCTTCAGTAGATAGAAAGTACGGTCGCGGTGGCTCAACACCACAAATCGAGCAACTGCTATCCAGACCAACAAGATTCGGCCGATGTAGGCGCATCTCGCAGTGATACCTGACACGAAACAATGTAAGTGGATACGGTTAGCTTGAGGGCTGGCAATTGAGGCTCACACAAAGCGGATCTGGCATTTCGATTCAGACGTAAATGCCTGCGATACACTGCTCTTGCGCCGGTTTGCCCGGCAGTTTCCGGTGTGCTAACCTTAGAAACTGTGCCGTGTTATGTGCGGAGCCGGAGTGTGTCCGCGGATTTCCCGGTGTTTCCCGGCAATGTTTCGTAGTGGTCGGGCTGGCGTAGCTCAGCTGGTAGAGCATCTGATTTGTAATCAGAGGGTCGGGGGTTCAAATCCCTTCGCCAGCTCCACTTAGAAACAAGACTGGGGCATCGGGCGGCAAACAAGTTTTGGGGTTCGGCGGAAGTGAGTGGAAACGCCGGATTCGTCCTCTGCGGTAATCCCACTGAGGTGCATGCTCCGATAGCCGGAGGTTCTTCCGGCAGGTTCGTATGCGCAGATGTGGGCGCAGTGGTGCAATTGGCGGGCAGGTTCTCACCCAGGCGTGAGCTTGGATGGGGCACCCGATTCGATGATTTGGCGGGATCCCCGGAGACAGATGCATCGTCTGTGGGTTGTTGGGCGGGGTCCCCAGAGACAGGTCCATCGTCTGTGGGGTATTCGGGCACAGGTGGCCGAGCGGTTAATGGCAGCAGACTGTAAATCTGCCACTCATTCGAGTTACGGAGGTTCGAATCCTCCCCTGTGCACCATAAACGCGGGATTCAGGGAACAGGGGTCAGGGAGTAACAGACACTGATCACTGATGAGTTTGAGGAATGACGGAGCCTGGGAGTTCGTTGGAGAAGAAGTACCGGGTGGCGCTCATTCTGTACGCGGGTTTGGCAATACTGAGTTGGTTTACCCTCGATGCAAGGATTCCGATCGGGGGAAGATTGGTGGAGATGAAGTTCATCCCACTGATCATCATCGGTGGATTTGCATTGCGAACGATGGTTGCAATGAGGGCGGAGAAGATCCGCCAGAAAGACAGCCGTTAGCTTTTAGCCACGAGCCTTTCGCAGTTTGCCGCGAGACGATCTGCGGATAGAAGCTAAGGTGTGGTGAAAAGCTCAAGGCTGAAGTTTTGAAGAGCTGATGTAGCTCAGTTGGTAGAGCACTCCCTTGGTAAGGGAGAGGTCACCGGTTCAATCCCGGTCATCAGCTCCAGAAGTTAGGGCTCTCAGCTGTTAGCTTTCAGCTCTCAGCTTGTGGATGGCGCAACTGTCCGCATGTCAGAGAAGAAGCTAAGAGCTAACGGCTAGGAGCTACGGGCTGTTTTCGCGGGAGTAACTCAGTGGTAGAGTCACAGCCTTCCAAGCTGTTGGTCGCGGGTTCGAGTCCCGTCTCCCGCTCCAGAGATTGAGAAGCAAAGGCAGATGCAGAAAAATGTTTGAACAGGCAGCTATCGCGGTACAGGACGAGAAGACGTATGCGGCGCTTCACTCGCAGATCGACGCCCGGTTCGCCGCCAGCGACGTCGAGGTTTTTCTGGATCGCGTAAAGCGGTCGAAACTACGGGTTCGAGATTTCGAAGGCGTGCTGAACAAGGGGCTGCTGGGCAAGGAAGCAGTCGGGCTGTATAAAGCGCTTTCGGTATCAGACCAGGGATTGACTCGCGAGCGCTATCTGCGGCTGGTCGAAAAAGTGCCTGTAGAGTTGCGGCAAAGGTATTTGAAGGCGTACGCGTATTACTGAGAAAGCAGCTCTAGCCGCAAGCTCCTAGCTTCCAGCCAGAACATGAGTGCGAAGCTGTTGAGCCAAACTGGCAGGATGGAGCTAGAAGCTAACGGCTAGAAGCTAGCAGCTGATTTTTGAGGGAAGGGAATCGAGCATGGCGAAG
>Ga0207654_10000618_pt1 | contig 20077 bp, 26 predicted proteins | sample KBSC64metaG_FD_184355 | JGI IMG/M metagenome (GOLD analysis project Ga0207654, IMG submission 184355) | Corn rhizosphere microbial communities from Kellogg Biological Station, Michigan, USA - KBS C6-4 metaG (SPAdes) (version 2) | ecosystem: Host-associated > Plants > Roots > Rhizosphere > Soil...
TTCGTAATGCAGGATTTGAGGTATTGGGGAATTATGGCTGGCTTACAAACGAGCCTCCGACGTCATCCGTCTGGGCCGCCTATTGCGTCGCCAAGAAAGTTGGCTTGCCGTGAGGCCGTTTCGCGTCGGCATTATTCTCGAACAGCATCTGGAAGTCGGCGGCGGATTCCAGCAACCTCTCAACGATCTCTTGTGGTTTCGAGAATGGGCGACTGTTAATGCCGTGGAAATTGTGGTGTTCACACCGCATCTCCAAAATGTTGCCGCCCTCTCGGATTTTGGAATTGACGCCAAACAACTAGCGGCGGGATTCGTCGATCGCGTTGCTTTGCTAATGAAATATTTCAGACCGTTCGATCTGCTGCAGTTCAGCCTTCGAATGCGCGCGCCGTATGAAAGAAATCTTCTGAAGCACGACATCGATCTGGTCTATTTCACAACCACATCGAACTGGCATCTTCTGCTCTACCAGCTTCCCTTTGTGATCACGATTTTCGACGGCTGCCATCGGGATTCCCCGGAATTTGGCGAGGTTCGAGAATTCGGCGAGTTCGAGCGCAGGGAGATTCTGTTCCGTAGCGCGAGCACGAAGGCTGCGTTCGTCGTCACCAATGCCGATGAACTCGTGGAAACATTGGCAAGACGCTATGCCGTACAGCCAGATCGCGTAGTCTGCATTCCATTTTCCGCCTCCGCCTATATTGATCAACCGGCAAGCGGTGCTGACCGGAACGACAGTGAGATTCTTCGACGATACGATCTCGATCCAGGGTATCTCTTCTATCCCGCCCAGTTCTGGTCGCATAAGAATCACGCGACACTGCTGAGAGCTCTGGTCCTACTACGCGATCAAGGCTTGAAAAAAAGGCTCGTGCTTTGCGGATCCGACCGCGGCATGCGCGATCACATTGAAAAAATGATCTTGCGCCTTCAGCTTGGCGGGCAAGTTAGAATTCTTGGTTTTGTTCCTTCAACTGATTTGGGCGCTCTTTATCGCGGCGCCCACGCGTTGGTAATGCCGACTTATTTCGGTCCCACCAACTTGCCTCCCCTGGAGGCTTGGACGACAGGAACGCCTGTGGTCTATCCAGAAGCATTCAAGTCACAGGTCGGCGACGCCGCCCTTCTTTTTGATTATGATCGCCCGGATTCGCTGGCCGAAGCGATCCTGAAACTCGAGGACGCAGAACTACGACTGCGTTTGAAGCTCTCCGGCGCCAAGCGGCTGGAATATTTCAATGCAAGGGTCCAGGCTGGGCGTCAGCAATTTGCGCTTCAGCTGGAGCGGCTCAGATACCGCATCCTGCAGACCCGGGACTTGGAATAGAGCTAGCCGGGAATAGCGGAGATCAACCTTTCTCTCGCCGTCCTGTTCAGCAACGGACTCGCCAGCACCGCCATCAGAGCCAGCCAGACGACGCACTCGATCAGGAAATGCGCCACGCCCCCACCCGGCGACACCATCCGGATGGCCGTGCCCAGACCCCAACCAGCGCTAATAATCAAAATCGCCGCAATCAGGAGAAACGTCAAATGCTGTGCCGGCCGATGCAGCGTCTGCCTGATAACGAAGATGCCGAGAAACCCAAACTGCCCCAGGAGATCACTGACAACCACAGCAATCGCTGCGCCTAACGGACCTAAGGGATGGATCAGCAGTATTGAAAGGACCAGAAACAAGAGAAACTGAATGGTTTTTGCGCGCACCAATAGTCCGGCCCGATTGCTATAGGTTGCAAACCCGAGCGCCAGGATTGCAGGAGACGTGGCGGCTGTTCCCAGCAACAGGGTGACGGCGAGGCTGGCGTCATAAGGAATCGTGCCCCGGGTCCAGAGATTGAAAAAATCGGGCCAGAACGTAAGCAAGCCCGACACCACGCCAGCGGCCATAATCGTCACCAGGACGGAACCTCGGACATAAAGCCGTCGCATCGGTTCTACCAGGCCGGCCGCATGGTCATGACCGAGTTCGGCCGCGAGCGGCAGTGTGGCTTGCACGCAAAGTGCCCGCAGCAAACCGGCCACTACGCGGGTCAGTCCCCACTGCGCGACAGCGATGTGGTCCGAGACAATGGCGCTGACCAGAAGGACCGGCAAATTGACCAGGGCCAACTCAGTGGTGTTTGCGATCCCGAAAGGCATCGATCTGCGAAACTGCCCCACGGTCCAATGCAGGGAAGGCCGACCCGACGCGCGCCGCAAGAACGGGAACAGCTGCGGCGTGTCCACCCCCAGCAGGTAGACCGCCAAGCCGAGTTGAGCGACCACATAGCCAATGGTGACGGCGAGCAGATGTCCTGTGGTCAGGATAGCCACGAGCTGAGCGAGCTGGCCGATCAACATCGCCGCGTTCTGGATCTGCACCGCGCGACCATAGCGGCCTCTGGCGCGGTAGAGAGCACTCGAGAGGTTCGTCGGTAGCGTCAGCAGTATCCCCATCACCATGATGACAAATGCCGCATCGAAGTCAGCCACGTCTCGAAAGCCGAACACCGCGCTCGGTGGCATCCAGAGGAACACCGCAAAAATCAATGCAGCCAGGATCAGGGCAAAAACAAAATAGATTCGCAGCATCGCCGCGTAGAACTGACCGGTGCGGCCATCGCAATCAGCGATCGCTCTGAAAGCCAAAAACCGATTGATACACCGCACCTGCAGTCCCGCATCGGCCGCCATCGCGAAGTTGCCGGCCGCATAGATGGCAAGCCAGGCAGCCAATACGTCGCCCGTCCAGAAGTGCAGGAAGATTGGGATCAAGGCGACCTGCTGGGTAATCCCGAGCAGGATCTGCAGAAAGTTGGCCGCCCAGCCTTTCTTTAACCTGCGGATGCGTTCAAATCCGGGAGCACTCACGGCCATCTCGCAGCTACGCCCTTGTCGAGATGATGAAGCACCCCTGCCCCCTGGTCTATAACCGCAACTCTCCATGCGGCTACCAGCCCGGCAATGAATTGTCGATACCAGACTGATTGTCGATATTTTCGACGCATTCTATAGTCGGCGGGATAGCCGATCGGGCTCCCTTCGCCGCCGCCATTTTCGGAGATTGATCCCATGGCCTTTCCGCGCGCTTCGCAGGCCCTGTCCCGTTTTACCGTGCTCGATCTGACCCGCGTGCGCTCGGGCCCCACCTGTGTGCGGCAGCTGGCCGATTGGGGCGCCAATGTCATCAAGATCGAGGCCAAAACAGAGGATGCAGGCAGCCTCCGCCGCGGATCGGATTTTCAGAACTTGCACCGCAACAAGCGGGCGATGACCCTGAACCTGAAGGATCCGCGAGGGCGCGAAGTGTTCCTGCGCCTCGTCAGAAGGGCGGACGTCGTGGTCGAGAACTATCGCCCGGACGTGAAGAAGCGCCTTGAGATCGATTACGAGAGCCTGCGCAAGATCAATCCGAAAATCGTGTATGGCAGCATTTCCGGCTTTGGGCAGGACGGGCCTTACCAGAAACGGCCGGGCTTCGATCAGATCGCCCAGGGCATGGGCGGACTGATGTCAATCACCGGCGCACCCGGCGGGGGACCCATGCGGGTCGGCATTCCCGTTGCCGATCTCACCGCAGGGCTGTTTTGCGCGACGGGCATCCTCACGGCCCTTTTGGAGCGCGAGGTCTCCGGTGAAGGCCAGTGGGTGCAGACCTCGCTTCTGCAGGCGCAAATTTTCATGCTCGATTTCCAGGCCGCGCGCTGGCTGATGGAAAAAGAGGTCGCCGGCCAAGCTGGCAATAATCATCCCACCGCAATTCCGACCGGCGTCTACAAAACCTCCGACGGCTTCATCAACATCGCCACCACCGGCGGTCGGATCTGGGAAGACTTCGCCAGGACGCTCGGCTTGTCTGAGCTCATCAGCCGCCCCGAATATGCCACCGCATCCAATCGTTCGAAAAATCGCGATGCGCTGAATGCCGAGATCAATGCCATCACCGAGCAGAGGTCCAGCGATCACTGGGTCACGGCCTTTAACGAAGCGGGCGTGCCCTGCGGCCCGATCTATTCGATCGACGAGGTTTTCGAAGACAAACAGGTGAAGCATCTCGGCCTAGCGCAGAATGTGCCGAATGCCGAGAACCGTCCGATCCGACTCGTGGCCCAGCCGTTCTCGCTCTCACGCACGCCAAGCAGGCTTGTGGCCCCGCCGCCGGATCTCGGCGAACAGACCGACGAGGTGCTTGCCGAATTTGGATTCAGCCAGGAAGAGATTGCCGCGCTCAAGCGCGATGAGGTGGTCTGAGCCGCCGCCTCGGCTCAAGTCCGGCTGGAAATCGGCGCGCCTCGCGCCTCTGCTTCAAAACTCCCTCACATTCTCGGGAGCCGCCGGGGTGCAACGCTGACGTTGGCCGGATTGAGCCATATTAATTAATTCCAGACGATGCCCGACGCGTTGATAAGTCAGAACGATTCCGGGTGTGGCACGTTTTCCTGCCGAAAGCGTGCCTGCACACCAGCCGAAATCCGGACACGGAGTAGTCGCACAGCTTTCACGCTGCCACGTTATCACCCGCCGCACCGACGGAAATAGTGAGGGTCATTGTGAGCCACGATATCGAAGCGAAACTGTCAGGCGATCACTGGGAAACCCTGAAAGCGATACGGCTGTCGGCGCGCGATCCCGTCAGAATTAACGCCGGAGCGCTACAATGGCTGGTGACGAACGGGCTTGCCGTGGTCGATCAGGATCGGCCGCGCCTGACGGCGCACGGTCGCAGCGTACTTCTCAGGGGATCGCCTAGCCTGCTGCAGGATCTGGCGGCCTAAAACACGGCAACCAGCCGCGCCCCGGATTTGAGCGCGCCCTTGAGCTCCGACGTAAGAGCAGAACAATCTCATCGAAAACAAAAAAGGCCCGGCAGCCGATCGGCTGCCGGGCCCTGCAAATCAAAGCGGAACGCGTTCCGTTACCAGCGAATATTGGCGCCACCTATGAACTTGCGCCAATATAAGGTCTGCGCAAATGCCCAGGGAACATCGGGGCGATAAAGCTGATAGCCGCTGTGGATGAAATTGTTCGCCGAACGTATGTTGTCCGTCGTATCGGATATCATCCAGTTAAAGCCGTTACGGTGCGAGCGCCGTTCGGCGGCGCGCATCAAACGTCGCTGCAACCCCTGGCCGACATGGCCGCCCAAGACGCCCACACGTGTGAGATACGCCGCCCGCATCATATGCGTTGATGGAATGATGCCGGCAAATGCGACCGGCACGGCGTCGTGGAATGCAAGCCACCAATGCCCGTCATCAAAGCATGGAACCGGCGCGCCATCGAAAAAGGTCAATCGATGAAGCTCGGCGAGAGCGTCCGCAACCTCGTCGTCGCCGCCATCGACCTCGCGAATCCGATAGCACCGCCCGGGGCAGGCTTTCCGGCATCGAGGGGCGTTCATTTTGCAATCATGAGCTTGTTCCCGAGCCACACCGTGCCGCCCTGCCGATTGCATTTGCTGCGGCCCGGTCCGGATCGAGGCAGCGCCCCTTAACCCCTGGCCCCCTATCGTTTACAAGAACGCTCACCCGCCACCTCGTCTCCAAACTGGTCGCCGTGACCCTAGGCCGGAATGGCAGCCTGCTCGGGCTGCCGTCATGGCATACGTATCGACCGCTCCCCGCTTGGCGTTCGTTTTCCGTGGTATACCAATCGCCGTCTCCATACTGGCTTGCCATGCAAGTTCCGCCTTGGCAGGCAGTACAAAAGAGCAAAACAAGAGCGTGGCGAGAAATCGCATCAGGTTCCTTGGTGGGAGAGGGTCGGTGAGCCGGAGGGAGTGGACGAAAGTTAATCAGACATCCGAGCCAGGAAGTGGTACCGGCAGGGATGAAACATGCTTTGATCGTGGCGTTGCTCACCCTTTGGTCATTCGAAGCTGCCGCTCAGACGCGAATTTCAGCTGCCGAGCCAAACGCTCCTTCAGTGCGTGATCAGATCAAGGCGGTTCGCGCAAAGGACAAGGAGGACGAAGCCAAAGACAAGAACGAACCCCGGCTTTGGGACCGAGATACGAACGGTAAGCGGCCATGGGAGGAAACGCCCCGAGAGCGGCCCCGCTGACGTTCCACCCCCCTCCCTGGAAGGGCGAGCAGGCCTGCGGGTGCGGTAGCATCAGCTTACGGGCAAAGTCATTTCCCCGGACGGAGCGGTCCTTGGCGTCCGAAGTGCCGGCTTTAGCAACCGCCTGTTAAGTCGCGCGTTGATAAAAAGCCTTAAAAGCAATCGACGGACAGTATGACCACTCCTGAACACCACCAAACTAGCGGGCGCTATTTCACAGTGCTCTTTGGGGTGATTGTTGCGGTCTCGATGTTGGGCTGGCTCTATATGTTGGCCAAGCTGGCATTCGCATTTTTGGCTTGGGCCTCAGCCTAGAAATGTAGCTGTCTTTAACGCAGCACATACCAGCATTCCCCACATGGCAAAATTGATCAGCATCCAGTCCAACATGCTGCCACCCCAGCGTTGCCGCCAGGGAAATTGATTCTGATTCGCGCTTTTTTGCCACAAAATCATATTGTGCGGCGCACAGACCCTGGAGGGGTAGGCACTTACGGACCGCGCAGTATTCTGCGCTTCAGATGATCTGAATGGGACCAACGATGTGGCCCCAGCCTAAGAAGAGCGATCACAAGCAGGCCGCTCAAACGGCGTAGCGGGCTCTACATTCGCAGGCCCCGACCAGCGGCGAATGATGATGTCGCGCCCGATCTCATTTGAGCATCTGGCGATGGCTATCGAGCGCCTCGGATGGCGTCATGGGTTCTCAATCATGTTGGAAGGGTCGTTCCCCCTGAGAGAGGGTGGACATTGCGGTGGACCTCGGAGAAGTTTCACTCAGTCCCGAATTAGGATCCATTAACGTGTCACAGAAGCCACTGCCCAATCCTCCGAGGGAATGCATCTTCTGCGGCAAGCGCGGAAAATTAAGCGGCGAACACATCTTTCCGCAGTGGTTCAGTAAAATTGTCCCGCGGTCGGATCAACGGCATTATAGCGTTAGGGCTGACGTCAAAAATCTCAAGGTCGAGATGGACGATCCAGCTATCCGACGAGAAGGCGACCTTGCCAGTCGCAAAATCAAGGCACCCTGCAAAGAATGCAACGAGCGGTGGATGAGTGAAATCGAAACTGCAGCGATTCCGATATTATCGCCTCTGATCCTAGGAAAACCAACCAATCTCTCTCGGGAAGGTCAGATCACGCTAGCAACGTGGGCAACCTTGAAGACTCTTGTAATTGAAGCCTCATTCGTAGCTACTGATCGCGGCATTCCTGCGCAATCCGCTAAAGATTTCTACAAGACCAGACTGCCCTTGGAGCACTGGAATATCTGGATCGGACGATACAACGGCTGCGAGTGGGCAAAAGGTGGCAAGCGTATCTTTCACTGTGGCGCTCTATATGGACCGACTAGTCTAGACTCGATCAAGAACTACGGGCGCTTTGAACGAAAGAATGTACAGACAACGACCGTTTGCGCGGGCCAGTTATTTATCCACATCCTCAGTCATACTCCCGAACTTAACCTAAAGATGGAGTTCAAGGGAGACATCGGAGCGGCTCTGGTTCAAGTTCTACCCTACCACAGAGATGTCGACTGGCCCCCGGCCGACTCGATTGATGATGACCTAGCCGGCTTAATTTCTATGTCGTTGGGCGCCGGTCTAGCCTAGCAGCGTGTCACCGTTGTGCGGCGCGAACAGTTTCCGGCGCGTCGTGAACTCCATCTGATCAGGATAGGTCGTTTTGACGTAAGGAATAAGCGTGTTGTTGATCATGTTGACGATATTTGAATTCCCGAAGTCATTGTGGAATCCGATCATGAGAATGCCCCGGCAATTCCGCGTGTAGTCGAGCGCGTAGGTCAGATATTGATCCAGCGTGGTGCTGCCATCGCCGAAGGTGTTGTTGTTGCAGCAAATGATTTGTTTGGGATCACCTGGCGGGAATGTTTCGCTATAGCCGGGCCAAGGCGGATTATTGCTGGTCTGCATGTTCTTGAAGTTGCGCAGGGTCCGGTAGGCTGCTGACAGTTCGGGATAAGCCGTCATGTCGGCAGGACCGACGTTCGAATAATAGTCCCCGTCGTAGGTATCGCGCCGGATGTTGAGGCCACCGCCCACTGCGGGATAATTTCTGGCGTTAGCGTACTCTTGCGTTCGCTGTGCGGAACTCCACCCATCGACGGTCGCTGCGCTCTCGGTTGAAAAGCTCTTGCCGATCCACTGGCCGCCGCCAGCTTTCATGTCCGCAATAGCGGCCCAATCATACCAGGACGCGGGGTTGGTGCCGATGGTCGTTAACGAAGGAGCCGGCGCGAACTCGACAGGAATGCCGTTCGGTTTGAAGATGTTCAGATAGCCTTGGCTGTATTGCCCGACATAGGTATCGTCATCCGAAATGATGACCGCTCCCTTTGTGCGAGGGTTGGGCACATGGTCAATATTTCCGATTGCGGCAATCGTTCCGTTCGAACCGCGCGTGCCAATGAGAGCAGCGCCGATGACATTGTTCAAGTTGGCACCACCCCCGACCGCGACAGCTTGGCTTATCGGGAATGAAGCAGATTGTGGGCGTCCCGCTACGCCCGTCGAAACGGACGTGGACATCGCCTTGATCAGGGACGCGTTGAACACAAGATGGTAATTGGACGGCAACGCAGACGGACTTCCTGACGAGAACAGTGCGATACCAAAAGCCGTCGGTGATCCCAATCCATGCCAGCCACTCATTGGAGCCCACGTCCAACGAATACTGTCATAGGGACCGATGCTGATAGGGGAACTCAAAAAGGCTTTCGGCACAAACGTACTGGTGCCGCCGTTGAAGGTGCCCTGTATCATCGTCCCGCCCGGATATGGGCTGCCGGACACCGCAACGTCCGCTATCGCGCTACAGCAAAAGGACGACTGCACGTCCGCCGTGGTCTGGAATTTCGCAAGCGTCGTGTAGGGGAACGAGGGATATGGGAAGTCGCCACGTCCCGCTTTCCTCAACGCCGCTGCCCTCCCGAAGCTCGCTCCCATTCGTCCGAAATTCATCTGTTGCCACTCCAAAAAAAGCGGCGCCGAGGTGAACCGGCGCCGTGAGGGTGAGGATGGTTGTTGGTTAGTCGCGCCGTTGCATGACGCGTTCTATCTTCAGTTCAAGGCGTTCACCAAGTTTATCGATTGATTCACGGATACTGGCTGACATGACATCGATCCGGTCACGCGAACTGATCTCGACCTCATGGATTTTCTGGCGAAGCGCGGCGCCCATTTCTCCGGTCTCAAGCCGGAGAGCGTCTAGCCTCGCAACACTGTCACGATCCAGCGCTATCACGTCTCGGCTCATGTTTTCGATTTTGGCTTCGAGCATTTCGCGCTCGCGTTTGTCATTGGCTCTGGCTTCTTCCGCATTCTCAACGTTCGACTCAAGTTTGGTGAACTTGCGTGCACCTCCCCAAAGGGCGGCAATCAGGGCGAGGATGGTCCCGACGCTCAGATAGATTCCGACTTCCTGCACTTCCGATCCCCGTATTCACGTGGCCTCACCGCTTGATAATTCGCGCGACGTTCTCAAATCCGCGTTTGACGAAATAGAAGCCGATAATCAGATTGGCGGCCCAAAGCGCCCATCCGGTGAGCGGATCGGTACTGCCGAGCCCAAGAACCTTGTCCCAGAGCAGAAGCTTGCCGTAATAGAGAAGCGTCACGTATGCGAACAGCTTTTCGACTTCCCAGTGATGGCCGATCTCTGCGATCTTCAACTGCGTCTGGGCTTGAATTTCGGACTGTTGCGCCGCGATCTCAGTCGCCGCCAGATCGGCGGCAATCTTCGCATCGGCATTGGCGGCCTTGAGCTTGAGATTGTAGGCATCGATCAGGCCCTTGATCACGGGGCCGCCGAGAAAACTGATGATCGCCATCCACACTGAACGTTCCCTTCCCGCTCAATTCGGCTTTCGAAGCGACCGCAATCGGGCGAGGATCGTCACCACGGAGATCCCGAGCATGATCCGCCCCACGGTTCTGGCATCGCCGACCGCTTGGGCGAGTTGGTCCTTCAATCCAGGATCACCGAAGGCATCCGCCGTCGCATCGACGCCCTGCAGCATCAAGCCGAAGCCCGCGAGCAGATAGCTCCAGGCAATTGTCAGGGAATGCAGGCAAGAGGCTTTGAGCCGAGCCCAGAGCGTCATAGCGCTGCCTTTAACGTGGCGATGCGATCCTCCGTCGATTTCACGAAGGCTTCGGTGCCGGTGACTAAAATCCTGATCTTGTCCTTGGCAAACCAGCATGCGGCAAACCCGGTCGCAAATGACAGGCCGACGAGAAACAAAGTCATGGCTTTTTCCTTTCGGATTTAAAGAGGGTGGTGAGCAGGCGGTTGAAGAAGGCGCCGATCGATCCGTTGGCTAAATGGCCGATTGAAGGCGAGGCTGGGACTAGAGCTTGCTCGGTATGAATTGGCGCGGACGCAAACCCTGTCCAACGCGCCGCAGGATCGATTGCTATCATCGCCATCAACAGGGCCGCGCAGCCGGGCTGCGCGTCGACCGCGTGCGGGTCGTAGACGCCATCGCGCACATATTTGCCGGCGATATATTGATCCGTGCCGGACCAAAGATATGGCGAAGGCAGGCCGCGTGACGCGTAACCCAAGCCGTTGTAGCGCTCGAGCAAAGTCAGCGCGCCGCCGATTGACCAATCCGCATTGCGTGCCGCACAGGGAGGGCAATTCACCAGCGCATCGATAGCCGCCTCTTCCCAGGAGGTGAAAGGGCCGCGGCCCGCCGGCACGTGAACCGAACGCCGGTCCCAGGGATCGCCCTGCGCCAGCGAGCGCCGCCAATCCTGCGAGGATTCGCGTTCGTGAATGACAGCAATCAGCGGCCAGGGAACGCCTGTTTTGGCCGCGACAGCTTGGTAGGTGGTCTTGGCTGCAACCAGAGATTTAGCTATAGTCATAAAATTCCGGGTCAGCTTGGCGACCGCCCAGCGGCCGGCGTTCGCCGCCTTGAGCGTTGTCGGGTCGGGCATGGGGAAGGTCTCTTATGAAAAGAGCGATATTGCTGCTCGTCGCGACGGTCGCAACTTACGTGTTTCTGACCGAGCAAAACATTTTCGCCTGCTTCGCAGCGGTGATTATTGGCGCTGGCGCCGCGCTGGAGGCCTTCAGGCCTCAGATAATCCGAATGATGTAATTGCAAATGATCGTTGGTTGGACGATCGCGTGAGGAGTGCCGCCACCTGCGGCCACATTGTTGATGGTGACACCCGTTGCCGCCAGGTTGGTGTTGGTTGGTCCATTGAACCACATAGCCAAAAATGAACCGTTTGTACCACCAGCCCCGTTCTGGCTAGTTGCCTGGCCGCCGCCATGAACATGCCCAGGGTCATTTAACGTGTTGGCGTGAATATGGGACGGAATTTCTCCCGTGATTAGCGTGTGGCTTTCGCTTCCCCCAACCGCTCCCATAACGGTCGAGTTCCCGCCAAAATAGCCACTGGTCAGCCTCGTCGCCACTGCCTCCTTCATCGCCGACACTCGCCCGGTCTTGTCCGGCAGATTGAACGTTGTCGATCCGTCGCCGGGGCCGTAGGTCGTACCCATCTGGGAGAAGAGCGCCGCATAAGTGACCCGGGAGATCGCCTGCCCCACCGGGAAAACAAAGGAACTGTTCGGCGCCGTCGGCAGCCAGTAATCCATGCCTGCGCCGAGAGGAACATTGTAGGGATTGCCAAAAAAGCCCCGAAGATAGAACGCGGCATCGGCATTGTTATAGACGGCAACATAGGGCGTCCCCTGGATGATGGTGCCCGCAAGCAGTTCCGCCCCGGGAGCCGACCGCAACGGCCTCGCCCCGAGCGAATCCACATTCAAGGTCACCGTCGCGCCGTTGGTCACGTGCGGCGTAAATGCGATCACTTGGCCGTTGAGATGCGCAAGCGTATCAAACCCCTCGTAGGAAGCCACCGTGTAGGCTGTCGAGCTGCCGCCGGTCACGATCGCGCCCGCGATGTCGTCGCGATATTTGGCGGTCGCCGCCATCATCGCCCTGGCGCTGTCGTTCACGCTCGAGGGCGCCTGGCCCTCCGCCCAGTTGATGGTACTGTCGGCGGTAGCGTCTGCGGAGGCCGTTTGCGACCACTTGTAGAGCGTCATCGTTATCTCCTGGAAAAGAAAAGGCGACCTCTGGGGAGATCGCCTGTCCGGTTGTTTCACGATCTGGATCATCAAGAGCCTTGCGGCTTCGACGCGCGGCGCTTCCTTTCGCGCGGGCCATTTGCGGCGGATTTGACCTCCGCACCCGTATCGTCGCGTGCTTGTCGTGGAGCGTCAGGCGAATGCTAGCAAGGTCATACGAGCGTTGGAACGGACGCCAGCTAGCGCTTGCGTTGTAGCGTCCACGGCGGAAATGGGCCGTCTCCGACAAACGAGTTCAGCTCGGCGTCGCTTGGCAGCCGGGCGAACCGCGTGGGGTCATCCGGATCAATGCCGGCGATGGCGGCTATCCTGTCCGGCAGACCGCCAGAGAAACCGGCACTGTCGGAAGGCACAAGCGGCGCTGCGGATGCATCCGCAGCATGCGATGCGGTTCGCGCGGCCTGAGCCCTCGCCGCGTTTACACGGGAAAGATACAGGAGATAGGCATCGTCGAGCGACAGCGGCCCCTGCGATGCCGGCGGTGTTCGCGAAGAAAATGGCGAAGCCGCGGGGTTTAGACCCGGCCCCGGCGCCGCATCCGCATCGGGAAATGCCAATCCGTTGGATATCGGCTGGGCCGTGATCGGTCCAGACCCGTTGGGTGCAGCCCGCCCGCCTGGCCACGGGCCTGATGTATCGGGCACGGCCGGAACGGTTGGAAAATTTCCGTAGAAATCGCCCATCGGAGAATAGACCGCGTCGGGCTGAAAGGCCGGGACAGGACCATTAATCCGAGGGGATATTCGGTAGGGACCAAATCCATACGTTACGCCCACACCCGGTGTCTTGATTCCAAGACGACGACTCGCTCCAACGCCGGCGCCAGCAGCGGTCACGCTTGTGCCGATGTGGGTCTTTATCGAGCCGCCACCCAAGCTTCCCGATATTGACGTACCAGTCAGGAGACCTTCGAGATCAGAGGAGTAGCCTGCGCCGAGATCAAGGCTGGGCGATCCATAATAGAATTGGGGGTAGATATTTCCGTCATCATCAACGTATGCTCCGCCCCCCACACCACCAATGGGGGTCGGAACGCCGACCGTCCCACCAGCATAAAATCCTTTTTTCACAACTCCTCCTCATCGTTTTGAACCGCTTTTTTTCGATTCACGTTAGCTTGGTATCGCTTCCAATAGTTGCGCGTCGAGGCAACTGCGATGACAAAGACGACCATGAAAAGCCATCCGCCGACTGGATTTTCGTAAAGAAAACAAATCAGCGCCATGCAAAAAATAAAGATGCAGCCGCCCATGAGCGACTGCACATATTCCAGTTGAAGACTCAACGGCGTCGACGGACTAAGCGCGAATTCAGGAACTGCCAGTTTCGAGCGAAAATGATTCTCGTATTGAGGAAAGTAGTCCAGACCATCGACCACCCTTCCGTATTTCCAGACCGACCACGAAAATGCAATCACGCTCACCAACAGGACGAAAGGCACGAAAATCATTCCACTCTCCTCACTAGTGGCCACCATTTAATTCCAGACTTACAAGGAGTCGATATACAGGGTTGCCTTGACACCTTTCAGGATGGTGAAGTCACCCGGCGATCGCGGAAACAGATCCACAAAAACGTCAACGGTTCCCAGACCACGCGGGGCAAAATTGGCGATACGCGCATGTACGGCATACCAGTCGGCAGGCCTGTTGATGTCCTCGGCCTCTCGGGGTCCCGGATGGGGCCTCACGTCAAATCCCGCCGCCTTGAGTATCTCTTCTGCATCATCGAACGCCATTCCCGCCGAGACGTACGCCGTGACGGATGCCGTCATATCGGCCTCGCGATGCAAGGCGACGCTTCGCAGCTCGTCGAACGTCCTCTCAAGTTCCATCCGAAGTTTTTTGGCGAGGTCGTCAATCTCACTGGAGGACATTTTCTTCATGTGTCCGGTCTCGCTGGTCCACGTCATTTGCGCATTTGTCGATTTTGCAACGGCGGCCTTCGGCGTTTGCCCAACTAAAACCGGCTGACCGTTTGAGGTCCCGGCCAACGCGGAGCACGCAGCCATCAGAACAAACCCCACAGCGACCGTCCTTCCTTTCCAATCAAAGAAACTGAGCTCAATCGACATGCCATTCCCCGTATACTTCTCCGACCTTCTAATCAAAGCGATGGAAGTTCCCCACGCGTCGAGGCGACATACGGACGCTCGATGTTGCCGGTATCTCTTTGCAACCAAAATCCGATTTCGGTATCGGAATTTCTGAAGCTCATTGTGTAATGATTATTCTGCTCAAAGGGCGCTCGCGCGAACCTGGAAGTCCGGGAGACGGACATCACCTCATCAACGGTGCAACCCTGCGCCGGCAAATATTTTCTGATTGCAGCCCAAAACGGTTCGTAGCGACGGGTCTTTTCGGCAAGTAGCTCGTCGATTGAACCAACGAGCCTCGCCAGTTTTTGTTCGCACAATGTGGCTTGCGGTTTTGCCGTCCCTTGCGACTCCCTCAATGTCGCGTTCGGCAGATAGAAACGCGTGATCGAATTGGATGCATACCGCTTTAGCAAAATGTCGCCGTCCTTTACGCTGGCGCATCCATAGTTCAATGCGTAAAATTCCATTTGTGGGTCAAATTTTAGAATCACCGCGGAGCGGCGCGAAAGCAGGACAATCGATGAGGCTTCTTCGCCGTTATAGACATCGGCCGGTCCTCCCGCAGCTTCAAGCGCTCGTGCAAACCCGGCTGCGTCCTCCCCAACGAACCATTGCCTGGCGTCTTTCAGAGTGAAAGAGTAGTCTCCTGAAAGACATACTTTCAGAAATTCCGGATTTCGCACCCGCAGCGAAGAAGAGCTCACATCGAATACGGGATCCAGGTCTGATAATTTCGACACCACGATTGTGCTGACGTTGCTATAACGGACGAGCTGATAGGCATGCAGCCCAAGGCGAACAATCTCGCCCACCGCGAAACACGCAGTCATCAGAACAGACCCAACGACAACCGCCCTTTCTCTCCAACCAAAGAAGCTGCGCTTCATCGGCATCAGCGTCCCCCGACTTGTGTCCGGCTCATCAGAAAATCCGCAGAATCCAGAGACCGACGCAACGCGGCTTTTTCGTGCCGCGCGATGTCAAGTGTCGCCGGAAGTTTCAGGAGATTTTGTGCAGGCCGAACCGGCGGCGCCTGAACTATTGGCTTCTATAATGCTGACGTTATGTCGATGATTTGCCCGACGTGACAACCTGTTCGACAACGACGACGGCGATTTCGCTCAAGGGTTGGTTCGGGCCGGCAAGAATGGCCTAAAGTGCGCGTATTCCTCAGTGAGGGACACCCTATTCCTTACCCGCGAGCTCCAGATATTGCGCACAAGCGCAGCTCGGGGCGCGGGCGGTGATCAGATTACGGATCACGCCGATCGGCACGCCCGGGCTCTCGCTGGCGACTGCTTTGGCCTTGGCATCAATGACGGCTTCGATCTCCGCGCGCAACACGCGGATCCTGCTTTCGAGGTCGAGCGCCTCAGTCGCCTGCTTCGCGATTCGGCTTTTCGTCGTCATCTCGGGTGCGGTCATCGGATGTCGTCTCCTGCTCGGGCTGGATGGAAGGTGCAGCGGACGCCGAGATTGCCGCCAGCTTGCGCCGGAGTTCGGCGGCGTCGTTCTGGGCGCGGCGCAACGCTTTTTCTCGCTGCAACTCGTGATCGGCGACAAAGCGCTGCAAGTCATAAGGCAGCGATCGAAAACGCTGCTTGTAGTCGCCAGGCCAGGAGCGTGGCGGAGCGATGCCGGCGACGTCGTCAAGCGCGGCGGCCACCTCGGGCCCCAACGTCGGATCGGCAAGCCCGAGCGAGACATGGGCGGCCTGGATGTCCTGCACGGCCGGCCACAGCCGGTCGATCCCAAGCGGCGCGCAGTCGGCCACAAACCTTGCCACGACGGAGGGCGGCACGGGGAAAACGGCCACACCGTTCAGGGCACACCAACGGGCCAACATTGGCGCGGTCTCAAGCCGGGCCCGCGCCAGCGCGGTGACCAGGGGATTTTCGGCCTTCATCGCCGGGCTTTGCGCAGTGCCTCGTGCACGTCGCCCATTTGCCGCCTGAGCTCCATCAGCCGCACCTGTCGCCTCAAATGATGCGAGCCGGAACCGATCTCGCCCCGTAGTTCGCGGTCGAGTTCTTCCAGCAAGGAGGCACGCCTGGTTTTTCCAAGCAGCGGAAAATGGTCGGCCATCTCCTCAAGGGCGATCGGCTCCGCGGAATTCTCGCCGGTAGCTTCCGGCTGTTCACCGAAGTTGCGATCATCGTCCTGCATGAGCATCTCCCATTGTTTGCTGAAGAGTCCATCGGCTCGATCATTCGAGGCCATTTGACGATGCCTGTGACAGCTGATCATTTCGGAATATTTCGCTTCGCTCGCGGCGGAGGCCTGACGTTGTCGCCATCCAACTCTTCGAGAGTAAGCGCTATTGAATAAAAATGCCCGTAGATATGACTTGCACGACCTTCGCTGTCGCGGGTGATCGCCTTGGGCGGGTAGTAGTACATGGCATCATCCCACTCCCGCGTTCGACGCGATAGCGGCGCGTCGATTTCGTCGGACGAGTCGTAGAAAATACGTAGATAGAGAAGCCCGTCTGAGTAGGATTCGCACGTCCCGACCGCGTGCTCTATCCCCGCCTCCGTAAAGTCGGTCAGCTCGCAGCTCTCCAGGTATCGATCGATGGACCCGACATGAAGGCGAAACCCCTGAGCACTGATCCAGAGCCAAAGGTTACCCTTTATGACGATCGGATTGCAAACCGCAAATAGCCCGAGCGCGAGAAGGATAGTTGCTGCACCTCTCCACCTGCGAGCAATCAGCATTCCCACACCGGCAAGCGGCAGTGCGCTTAAGCTAAAAATGGCAACCAGGCTCCACCACCTCGCAACAGTGGGGGCCAGATACATCAAAAGCGCCAATATGAACCATTGAGACCCGACTAGCAGAACGAACATTACTCTCAGGGCAGACGACATCGCCGGATCTCCACGCACTCAAGCGCCGGAGCCTTGTCCGTCAGACCGCATTTTGTTCGCAGGCTCCGCTTGGTTGCGGCAAAACAATTCAGCAAATTTCATGCAGAAGGCTTGGAGTACCCTTCGCCAAACAACCGCTCATGGAACGGCGAAAGCTGGTCGGTCATCGGCTGCTCCGCCGGTTCGGTAGGATAGTTGGGCCGGCCATCGCTGCCAACCAGCCTCCAGCAATGGTGGGTGCGCTCAGATCGATTCCGGGCGCCACCGCCGGCGAAGTCGCACCGACTGAGAAAGGCTGATCCAGCGAACCGGAACGTGCTCCACCGCGCGGGTCAGGATTTGTCAACGGCGGCCCGGCCGGGCGGGCGGGCGGGGCTGATAGCGGCCTCCGGCTCGGCTGGGTGGAATGCCGACAGGCTGTGCTTGGAGCGGGTATGGTTTCGGTTTGTAGCGGGAGCACGGGCTCAAATGGCTTCGATGGGTTGATCCGTAAAACTCCAAATCTCCAGTCGCCGACCCCGAGATCACCACTACCCATCTGGTTCGCGGAAACGGCGATTGCTGAGCGTGGCCATCGGGTACTCCGGCGCTCACCAGCAATGTCCACTCTCTGCACGAAAAAAGGCCAAACCTTCATCTTAGGGCCAGCTATCCAGAGCCTTTCACGCACACCCAATCTTCAATCTTGCCGCCTGCCGCTTCAATCTTGCCGCCTGCAGCTTCGCATATCTCCGACATTTGTGCTCGCTTTAGGTCTACCCAAACATTCATCGAGATGACGTCAGCGAAATAGAAGTTTCCAAACAGATGAACGGTTCTACCCATTGGATTCAGTGTGCGATCTCTGGAGTTCGGCATCAAATTCCACCACTCACGATTTCTTTCCGAGGCCGGCAACGAAATTTCTCCGCTGGCATCGTAAAACACGCATTCATAAAACGGCTCGTCCAGGAATTGATAACAATCGTGGCAATCACCGACGCGGTAGGTCACATCATCTTTCAAGAAGTTTTTCAGATCACATCGCTGCAGATACCGATCACTTGGCCAGGCATGAAAACGAAACCCCTGTGTCATCGCCCAATATAAGGGCCTGCTGCCGATTACGGGCGCGCTCCAAATAGCCTGCAACCCGAACGCAAGAGCAATAGCCGTAACGCCCTTCCATCGCCTGAAAATCAACATTGCGAGGCCGACCAACAGCAGCGGGATCCAGGCCAGGGTGACGACTGTAGGCATCCAGCTCGCAGTAACCGGCAGGATGAATTTCAGAAATCCATATATGAATCGTTCCAGCCCAAAGAAAGCAATGAACGCGATTCTGAAAATTTTCACCGTTTGCCCTCGAATTAGATCGAAGGCCACTTTCACTCCTCAGAATGACGTTAGTTCGCACTTGTTGCGCATGTCCCACCCATTGTCTTGCCAACTTTTGTGCAAGCCAACTCGCAATTCAGCTTTAGCCCGTCATCACTTCAACAGTCGTTCATACGATCTAAGATCGGTATTCGTGGTCGCGCGTCTCAACTAAAGCGAGCGCGAGAAGCGCGCCGAGCTCACCAGTCCGTGGGCGAACAGCGTTTTTTGAGAAGAGTCCAAGGAGGTCCTTTGTCGATAAAAGGCGAAAGTTGCTCGTCCTGTGGCGGCTGCGAGGCGGGGTTCATGGGACTATCGGGATCAACGCCGGCCAGACCGGCAACCCAGCCGCCAATATTGGAAGGAGACTCTGGATAAGAGGTACTATCCGCAGGCAGTCCATTTTCAGTCGCGCTGTTCATAATCGGGTTCTCACGAGGATAAAGCCCGTTTTCGTACTGTTGATATTCTTTCAGATACGGAACCGGGTCCTTTCCGACAATGCTCGGCAACAGCCACGGAGGGGCGCGGTAGGAGCGTTCGTTTCTTTGCTTTTCGGCAGCTTGCAGCTGATCCATCGTAAACGGATCAAATAATCGCCCGTGGCCACGATCCTCGTCGGGTCCCGTCCCAAAGCCCGGTGCGACGTAGCGAATATCATAAGGAAGTCCTCGACCAAAGGGATCATTGACCAGCTTTCCGATCGCACGACCCGCCTCAATGAGCGGGTTTCTGGAGTTGTACCTATAATCAAAGTCCGTATCGAATGGCCGAATCTCGATTCCTTCGAATCGCTTTGAGCCGTCCGATCCTACAACGACGCGGCCTGAAATACGGGCACTCTCGTCACCGAACACGAACAAGCGTTGCCAATGATCCCTTGAGAGTGGGTCAGTCGTATAGTGTGAGATGCTGGCCTTTAGGGCCGGAGCATTGGCATCTCTGTTGGCGACAAAATCACGCAGATCATAGACGCCGGGAGCAAGGTCCTGGCGTTTGGCAACGTCCTGAATGATGGGAAACATCCCGGGATGATAGTAGCGGCCCGGTCCTTCTTTGGACATGTACCAATTTCTGTCGACATCGACAGGTGCCGGCGATTGCCCAGGCGAGCCTTGATCCAAGGAATGATCCTGAAACTTTTGCGCCGTCCAATACTGTCCGTTCGCGAGCCTTACACTCGGTTCAGGTGTATTGACGTCTTTCTTTTTCAAAGAAAATCCTGCCATGATTACCGCCTCGTCGCCTTGCGCGCGTTGTAAAGCGCGACCGCGTCGCGGATGTTGCCGGAGCTGGAGAGCTTTGCGCTCAACGCCTTGAGGTCGGCGTGATCGCGCTCGGCAGCCGAGCGTGACTGGCCCGGCCGCTGCACCGGCGGCAGCGCCTTCGCAGTGGCCGCATCCCTTGCCTTCATGATCAGGCGAAATTTTCCGGCGTCATACATCATGCGCTGGAAGGCCGCGTGGCGCATCAAGGGCTCATTCATGAAGAGATGCCGCAGCTCCGAGGGCCGGATACCGTGCTCATGGGCGAATGCCTTGAGTTCGGCAGCCACCGCGCGCTGGGTTTCCAG
>Ga0207654_10000623_pt1 | contig 20022 bp, 15 predicted proteins | sample KBSC64metaG_FD_184355 | JGI IMG/M metagenome (GOLD analysis project Ga0207654, IMG submission 184355) | Corn rhizosphere microbial communities from Kellogg Biological Station, Michigan, USA - KBS C6-4 metaG (SPAdes) (version 2) | ecosystem: Host-associated > Plants > Roots > Rhizosphere > Soil...
CGTCAGAGGAACATCCCCTTGGTCAGTAAGTATGTTTTTTGAACAAGTACGAGCAGGGTGCGCTATAGTAGTCACATGCGAGTGATACTTTTTGGGACGTATGATACAGAGACCACCCCACGGGTGCAGGTGCTCATCGAAGGGTTGCGGGCCAACGGCGTCGAGGTTTTTGAGTGTAATGTGCCACTGCGTATGCGGACAGCACAACGTGTGGCGCTGCTCAAACAGCCGTGGCGGCTCCCGCAGTTTGGCTGGCAGATATTCCAGTGTTGGCGGAGGTTGTCGCAGCAGGCAGTACGGCTCCCCGAAGCAGATGCGGTGATTGTTGGCTATCTCGGTGCATTCGATATTCATTTGGCGAAGCAACTATTTCCTAAAACGCCGCTGGTTTTGGATTGTATGGCGACGCTTGGCGGTGCGACATTGGATCGGGGAATGCAGGGTGCTGGTGACTTTAAGACCGCATTGGCGCAGCGAATAGATGCTGCGGCGTTTCGTTTGGCTTCCCTTGTTATGGTTGACACCGAAGAACAGTTGCAGACTTTGCCGGCAACGGTGCGCGCCAAAGGTATTGTGGTGTTAGTAGGGGCGCCGGGGCGTTGGCTAGCGGCTGGTGAGCAAGCGCATAAGTCGCGCGAGCGAGCGAAATCCCAGCTTGAACAGCCCCTGAAAGTCCTCTTTTTTGGTAATTATATTCCCCTGCAAGGCGTGCCGGTCATTGGTGAAGCAATTGCGCAGGTAAAAGCGCCTCTGGTTGTGACGCTGATCGGCGACGGCCAGACACGGGCTGAAACTGAACGAGCCCTTGGCGCGAAAAAAGATGAGATTATTTGGAAGCAGTGGGTGAACGGGGACGATTTGCCCAAGCTTGTCGCGTCGCAGGACGTCTGTCTAGGAATTTTTGGGACGACAGCCAAAGCGCAACGTGTAGTGCCAAATAAGGCGTACCAGGGCGTGGCTGCTGGTTGTGTGGTCATTACTTCAGATACTGAACCACAGCGCCGGGTCCTCGGCGACAATGTGCTGTTCGTTCCGCCAGGCAATGCCCATAAACTGGCTAAAGCAATAGAAAAGTTGGCCCGTGACCGAACTGAAGTTACTACATATCAAGAGAAAGCATATACACTTGCCCGCGAACAGTTCACGCCCGAAGCGATTGTTAAACCGTTGTTGGAACGACTTAGGTAGCACACCTGCACGGAGTGCGGTAGAATAGACGAATGGCTAAGAAGGGTATCCGCTTCGTTTGCACAAACTGTGGCGCTACTGCGTCGGCTTGGGCTGGGCGCTGCGCGCAGTGTGGCGAGTGGAACACCTTGCAAGAAGAAACAGTCTTGTCGGTAGGCGTTGGGGCGGTTTCGAGTAGCTCGAGCGGGCATACTCTGGTGGCTTCGTCGGTGACAGCACAGGTAGCACATGACCAACCCCGGCTGGCGACTACCATCTCTGATGTCGATACTGTTTTAGGTGGCGGAATTGTTGTGGGTAGCGTGACGTTGATCGCCGGCCAACCGGGTATAGGCAAAAGTACACTCTTGATGCAACTGGCTGCTGCGGTGGCGGCCAAGCACGCTACTTTGTATGTCAGCGGTGAGGAATCGGGCCATCAGGTGGGGATGCGAGCTGAACGTCTAGGCGTGCCCACGGATAAATTGCAATTGGCGACGAGCACGAGCGCGGATGATATCGCGGCAAGCATCATGTCGAAGCAGTATCAGCTGGTGATTGTTGACTCAATTCAGACCGTCGGTGTGGCCTCGGTGGCTTCGGCGGCCGGCAGCGTCTCGCAGATCACGAACAGTACACAGTTGATTTTGGGCGCTGCCAAGCAGAGCGGCACGGCAGTGATTTTAGTGGGGCATGTGACAAAAGAGGGTTCAATTGCCGGGCCAAAAGTGCTTGAGCACGTCGTAGATGTGGTTTTGCAGCTCGAGGGCGACCGCTATGGTGGATTCAAAGTGTTGCGCGCGACCAAAAACCGTTTCGGCCCAACAACTGAGGCCGGCATTTTCGAGATGTATGAGCAGGGTTTGAAGGCGGTAGAGAATCCGTCGGCGGCGCTGCTTGCCGAGCGTCAAGTGAGTGATGGCTCAGTGGTGCTCGCGACGCTCGAAGGCACACGGCCGCTGCTCGTCGAGGTGCAGGCGCTGGTGAATAAGACGAGTTACGGATATCCAAAACGGGCAGCAAGCGGTATCGACCTCAACCGAGTGAACCTGTTGGTTGCAATGCTAGAGCGGCGCACGAAGCTTAATCTGGCCGACCAGGACATCTATATCAATATCGTTGGGGGTATGCGCATCACCGAGCCGGCCGCAGATTTGGCGATTTGTATGGCTATTGGTTCGGCTGCGAAGGGCTTGCAGCTGCGATCGAACGCCGTGGTGTTTGGCGAAGTTGGCCTGTCTGGCGAGGTGCGGCACGTGCCGCATGCCGATAAGCGCTTAGCTGAAGCGAAGAAGTTGGGCTTTGAAGCGGCGATTGGGCCCGCCTGGCAGTCAGGTAAGGCGCCAGCTTTTTTGCAGGCCGTGCCAGACATTCGCACCGCACTGAATCAGTTCTTAGAGAAAGGATTATAACCGCCTATGATGAGCTTTTTGCAACTTATTCTATTAATCACTATTTTGACGCTACTGGTTACACGCGAGCCCAAGGGTTGGTTTGGGCGACTGCGTGGGCAGCGTCAACTTATTCTAGATAGCTGTGCATTAATTGACGGCCGAATTGTCGAAATTGTGGCCAGCGGATTTATTGCTGACCAGTTGGTTATTCCGCAGTTCATTCTGAATGAGTTGCAGTTACTTGCCGACGGGAGCGACTCGCACAAGCGTGAGCGAGCGCGATTCGGTTTGGATATTGCGCATCAACTACAGGATAGCAGTCCGGTGCCAGTAGTAATCGACGCGAGCATGCTGTCCGAACAGAATACTACCGATGATAAGCTGCTAGCGCTTGCTAAAAAGTTGAAGGCTCGGTTGTATACGACTGATGTTAATCTGGCGAAGGTGGCGGCCGTGCAAGGTGTGCACGTGCTAAATGTGCAGGAACTAGCTCAGGCAATGCGGCCGGTTTCACTGCCAGGTGAAACTGTGCAAGTGCATGTGGTGCAAAAGGGCAGCGGTCGCGAACAGGGCGTTGGCTATCTTGAAGATGGCACGATGATCGTCGTAGAAAACGGTATTAGCTTGGTGGGCAAGACGGTGCCGGTGGTAGTAACGCGCATGCATCAGACGGTTTCTGGCAAAATGGTATTTGGTCGTGCCAAAGTGGCGCGTGAAGAAACGGCCAGTGCGACGAGCCCCCGCCGAATAACGACGCGGGCAACTGCCGCACATCCGCAAGCACAAAAATCTTCTTCACCTACCGCTCCTGGTGGCCTGCGTCAGCGCTTGCGCGTGGTACGCTAGATTTTTTCTCAGTTCAATTTGTAGTAGCTTGTCTTGTTTTTTGTGCATGCCGCTGCTCTTGGTATCCCAAATCGCTGCTTCTGCCCCGGGCGCCCTTACGCATGTCGGTCGGCAATGAATGCTCACACCGAAGGTGCGCCTCCTGGCGCTAAAATCATATGCCTTGCAGGTTCGTCTCTGTAACTAGCGCGGCAATCCTGCTGACAGTTGCTATGCAAGACGAACTCTCTCGGACAGGCGTAGATTACGCCTAGCCAGACTTGCGCCTACGATGAGGGGGCGCCGGAGGAGGAGATGGGCTAGACAGTCAGTTGCCAAATGGAGCAGTCTGCGCTGCCGTTTGACTGGCGTAGAGTACGCTGTCGACAACCTGAGCTTGCACTGTGTCACCGTTATTTACACTTACACCACTGAAAGTGTAGTTCCAAGGCGTGCTTGCGTCGGTCGGGATTGAGACCGTTTGTACAACGTTGCCATTTATAGAAAGCGTTACTGTGCCAGCCGGTGCGGTAGTGTAGTTACCGCCAGACAATGCAAAGGTGCCTTTGGTGATTGCAACGGTGAAGTCATAGGTGTTTGGATTCGTCGAAGCCGTAGGGGTGAGCGTAATTTGTGGCAGCGAGTCGCTACAATTATGAATTGAGTCGTTGGCCGAAGCGTTGGTCGGATCTGTGTTTGTGGTAGTTGCTGCGCTCCCAGTTGGCGGATAAAACGGGTCGACTGAGAAGACGCTGGCTGAGCCTGTCGAGCCGTCTTTAGTAATGATGGCGAGTGACGGCGTACAGCTGGTGGCTAGGTTGCCTGAGACGGCATCAAACTTCTGTGAAGCGGTTTTTGCGCCTGACTTTGGCACGTACCAGGACGGGAAGATGTCAGTTGTGTTACCAGTCAGATGGGCGCCGCTACTTTTCGCAGGGAAGTTGGTTTGTACGTACGACGGCAATGTTTGGATGCCGGGAGGCGCTTGCCAGTTGTCGGCGGTCTTGAGATTGAGTGAGGAGAGTGCTTTCAGCATCCAAGGTTTGGCAAGTGGCTCTGTTAAATCTTCCATATGGCCATTTGGCAAAGAATCGGTGTCGTTGTAGGTGCCGACCCAGGTTACAACAGCGTAGCGCTTGCTCCAGGCGGTCATCAGACCGTGGTGGTTTTCAAACTGTGTACCGGTCTTAATGGCGATATCCCAGGTAGCGCCATTAATAACCGAGTTCTGGAACTGCTTTTCTTTACGGAGATAGGTGGCATTCGGGTCGCTCAAAACGTTATCAATGATGTAGGCGGAGTCTGGACGTACGGCTTGCGTGGCCTTCGGTTGCTTCCACTGGTATACAGTGTTGTTGTTGGAGTCGGTTATTTTAAGGATGTACGTAGTAGGGATAGAAGCGCCTAGGCGTCCTAAGGAAGCGTCATAATTGACTTCGTGATCAAGCTGCAAGAATGCACCGTCTCCGATTGCTGACGATCCATAGCATTGCGTTGGTGTGGTAAGCGCTGAATCTTTGTAACATTGGTAGCCATTCTGCTGGTTCATCATGGCGTTAGCGGTGGCGATGACCTTATTAGTGGCGGCTACTTGGTTGGAGGGATCTACACCGAGCATGGCTTTGACTGCTGTAACGTTACGGGATCCGGGCAATGCATAGCGAATCGAAAGTGGCCCAGGATAGTCATAGTCGTAGTCCCAAAGACAGTTACCGCCATTGCTCGTCGCGGTGGGCTGTGTTTTGTCGGTACATTTATAGCCAGTCAGCGGTTGCTGTACATCGTAGAGAACAGATCCGGCGCCGGCGCCAGTAGTCTCTATGAACGTTAGGTAATCCATCGGCTTGAAGCTGGACCCAGGCGAAGTAAGATTGGTGGCGTAGTTAATCTGACCGTATTTCGGGTTATTGAAGTCGACACCGCCAACGAGCGAAACGATTTGACCGGTCTGTACGTCTTCGCCAACCATAGCCTCTTCTCTATTGGCGGTATTGCCCCAGGCTTTGTTATTGCGGTTATTCTGAACGTCGTTGTCGGCTTCTGTCTGAAGGTTCATATCAAGTGCGGTAGTTACCGTCCAACCGCCACGTTGCACGACATCAGTACCGTACTTGTCCTCAAGTGCGTGTTTGGCGGCGAGGACGTAGTACGGCTCCTTAATGCCGCTATATTTTGAGGTCTGCGGGTGTACCTGGGCGAGAATGTCTACTGCCTTGGCTGCGGCTGCTTGATCTGCCGTAATATACCCAGACTTGACCATCTGGTCGAGTACGTATTGCTGACGTTGAATAAGTGCATGCGAAGCAAAACGATTGGTGCTCAGCGCTGAGTTGTATGTCGGACTACTGTATGGCGAGTAGTGTGACGGATTTTGTGGAATAGCGGCCAGAAAAGCTGCTTGTGCCAGGCTGAGCTGGGATGCGTCAACCTTGAAGTAGTCTTGTGCGGCGACCTGCACGCCATAGCCGCTGTTTTCATAAGGCGCGATGTTTTCGTAGCCGGTCAAGATTTCGGACTTCGTGTATTCGCGACTGACATCAACGGCTAGGATAAGTTCTTCAATTTTATGAGCGAAGCTGCGCTGACTGGTCCAGTTCATATTTAGCTTTACCAGCTGCTGGGTAATGGTTGAACCGCCTTGCAAGCCGCCGCCTCCACCACCGCCAAAGATATCGTGGAAGCCAGCGCGGATAATACCGCGTACGTTAAAGGCGCCTTCGCTGTAAAAGCCGCGGTCTTCGATAGCTACGGTAGCTTCGTTCATATACTTAGAAATCTGATCGCTGCGCACAGGGATGCGCTTGTTGGAGTCATAATCTTGAAAGAGCACGACTTTACCGGTGCGATCGGTGTAGGTAGTGCTCCCGCCAATGTTCACGCCGGAGATATTCTTGAGGTCAGGCAAGTTTTTGCGGAAGTAAGCGAACATGCCAACGACTAAAATAAAGCAGAGTACGATACCAACGCCGGTAATCTTGAGGGCCATGAGCACGCCATCACGACTAAACCAGTAATGATATAGCTCGCTCGGCTTCAGGCGAAATAGTATGCGCTTCCAGCGTTCTTTTGGCATGCGACTGAGGTTAGCAGCGCGCCGCCGCGCCTTAGCGTCTTGGCGGGCGCGTACACGCTCACTCAAACTGCGGTGTAATTTAATAGTGTTACCACTTTTCGTCGTATACGTATTCTTGGTCGGGCGGCGCCGGCCTGGCTGTTGCTTCGAGGTGCTCATTAATACCTGTTCGCTTCCTTACAACTACGTTCAGGGTTCATTATATCAAATTTAACTGCTAAGCATGCAAGCTAAAAGTAGTGATCTGCAGCCAACGCCCAGGAGGACTGCTGCCTGATACATAGTTAAAAGGGCGGCTGGTCTGTGGCTTGGGCCGCGCATGCGCTATACTTCTTACGCATGCAACAGAGTACGGATATTACTGAACTGACGGGGGTGGGGCCGGCGCAGGCTGAGAAGTTTGCGGCGCTTGGTGTGCGTACTATTGGCGAATTACTAGACTATTTTCCGCGCCGATACGAAGATTATTCACATCTGACGACGATCGAACGGCTGCAGCCAGGAGTGGTGACGATCGAGGCCACGATTCAGCAAGCAACGGGGCGCTATGTCCGGCGCGGATTGCATATTACTGAGGCAATCGCCAGCGATACTACAGGGAGTGTGCGCTTAGTCTGGTTTAATCAACCCTATCGAGCTAATGCCATTCGTCCCAGCCAAACCTACTATATTTCCGGTACGTACGAGCTGCGCAACCGTCGCTTTGCAATCTCTAATCCCAGTGCTGAGCTGGCCGGAGATTTTCCGGTGAACACAGCCCGAATTGTGCCGGTGTACCGAGAGACAAAAGGTTTGACTTCCAAACAAATTCGTAAAGCAGTGCGCGCGGCGCTGCCGCTACTACGTAATATGTCTGAAACACTGCCGCCGTGGCTCATGGAAGGTCAAAAGCTTATCGCGCGTGCTCGCGCAATTGAGACGATGCATTTTCCTGAGTCGGCTGGGGCTTTGCAGGCAGCTGAGTTGCGCTGCGGATTTGAAGAAGTGTTTCATTTGACCCTAGCTAGCTTGCTCAATAAATATGAGTTGGCAGGTGACCCTAGTATTGCCGTGCCGTTTGACGAAGCGGTTGCTAAGCAGTTCGTCGGTCATTTGCCGTTTAAGTTAACCGATGGCCAGCGCGCAGTGGTCTGGCGAATCTATCAGGATATGCAGCGTAGTCAGCCCATGAATCGGTTGATTGAGGGCGACGTAGGGTCGGGGAAAACAGTGGTTGCGGCAATGGCAGCGCTAATGCCGATTGCCGCTGGCTATCAGGTTGCCCTGATGGCGCCGACAGAGCTTTTGGCACGCCAGCATGCGGATACGATTTATCGGTTGCTACAGCCGCTCGGTTTAGCTGAAAAGGTAGCCTTACTGGTGGGTGGCATGAAAACTGCCGAGAAAACTCGAGCGCTTGAGCAGATCAGCCTTGGGCGAGCGCAGTTCATTATCGGTACGCACGCGCTGATTCAGGAAAAGCTCAGCATGCAGCGATTGGCATTGGCAATCGTTGACGAGCAACACCGTTTTGGCGTGGCGCAGCGCCAGAAATTGATGAGCAAGGCTGGCCAGATGCCACATCTGCTGAGTTTGACAGCGACGCCAATTCCGCGTTCCTTGGCACTCACGCTATACGGCGAGCTCGATGTCTCAATTCTTGCCGAGAAACCGGCTGGGCGCCAACCAATCACAACTCGCATCTGTTCGCCGAATTCGCGCGCGCAACTATACAAGGAGATCGAAACACAGTTAGAAGCCGGCCGCCAGATGTTTGTGGTCTGCCCCTTGATCACCGAAACCGGTGCTTCTTCCGGCGCAAGTGTTGAAAAAGTCTACGAAAGCTTGGCGAAGAAAGAATTTAAGCATCGACGAGTCGGTTTGCTGCACGGCAAAATGAAGGCTGCAGAAAAGCAGGATATTATGACGGCGTTCGCGGCTGGCGATCTGGACATTTTGGTTTCGACGACGGTGATTGAAGTGGGCGTGGACGTGCCAAACGCCAGCGTGATGCTGATTGAATCGGCCGATCGCTTTGGGTTGAGTCAGATTCACCAATTGCGCGGGCGAGTTGGTCGCGGAGGCCATGAAGGGTTCTGCTATCTGATGATGAGCGGCTCGCAGGAGCCTCCGGCGCGTTTGCGTGCGTTAGAACGAAGCTCTGACGGGTTTAAATTAGCCGAGCTAGACCTTGAACTGCGTGGTCCTGGTGCCATTTATGGACAGCAACAGCACGGCCCACTCGACCTTCGTGTCGCCAAGCTCACCGATATCAAACTTATCGCCAGCGCCCGTGCCGCCGCCGAAACGTTTATCGAACGGGGCGACAGTTTGTTACAATACCCACAGCTGTCGGATGCGGTTACGCGTCTGCGCAGCGTAACGAACTTGAACTAGATATATGTATTCAGGAACAACTTTAACGCCGATCTCTGGGCGTATTCTGGGCGCACATCAGAAGATCGACCGATTAGCGTATGCTGGGCTGACGAAACTGCTCGGAAATACTCATTCATTCCCCACATCGCATCAAATTTTGCATTTTGAGGGTGCCAAAGGGCCGGATGCTATCAAGCGCAAGAGCCCCGCTCACGACGAGCCATGGCATTATATTCAGCCGTTCGATCCCGATGATCAGCAATTACTGATGTTGATCGCCTGCCACTATAAAACGTTGGTAGCCGCACTCAGCGACGACGACATGATTCGTGCTGGTTTTGAGGCGGCTTGGCTCGCGCATGCTCTCGTTGATGGCTTAACGCCAGCACATCAATTTCCTTATGAAGAGAGGCTGTCTGAGCTGCGCGGCGGTGCAGGTAAGAGTAGTCGAACGACCATTAAAACCAAATTAGTGATGCCCGGCGAAACTACTGGTGAGCAGTTGCGAAATAACTGGCGGATGTGGGGGCCTGGCGGGCTACTGACGACCCATGGTCTGTTTGAGTTTGGTATTGCCGGCATTATTGCGCCACTGCACTATAAACCCTTTGTACCAACGCCGAAATTGCTGGCAAAAGCAAAGAAAAGCGGTGCCGCCGCCTTTTTTGCCGAGCAGGCGCGTACCGTAGCAGGCCTGCAGATTTATGAGCAGTATCAGCGGCGAGGCTGGACACCGTATGTCGCTAAGTTGGTACGTACTCGGCTGCTGCCGTTAATTGTCGAAACAGTAACCACAGTGTGGTACGTAGCCGCTGTCGAAGCCCAGAAAGGACGTGCTACATGAGGATTATTGCCGGGCGGCTTGGTGGTCGCCATTTCAACCCGCCTCATGGGCACGTCACGCATCCAATGAGTGATCGAGCACGGGGCGCACTATTTAACATGCTTGGCGATCTTGCCGGCTTGCAAATCCTCGACGCCTTTGCTGGTTCTGGTGCACTAAGCTTTGAGGCAATAAGCCGGGGTGCGGAGCAAGTGCTCGCTATTGAGCGCGACAAATCTGCCATTCGAAGTATTTCAGAGGCAATCCGTGAGCTTGGCGTGCAATCTTCTATGAAATTGATTCAAGCCGGCACGCACAGCTGGCTTGCCACTAACCCGGACAGGCAGTTCGGTATTGTGCTTTGCGATCCGCCATATGACGATTTGCAACCAAGCTTGCTCGTGCAGCTAGCTGCACGGGTCGAGAAAGGGGGCTTGCTGGTCCTTTCGTGGCCAGCCGGGCAGGAACCGCCAACATTCAATGGCCTCAATCAAATTGAGCGCCGAACCTACGCCGGCGCTCAATTGATCTTTTATCGCGCTGAGTAATTAGACGGGGTTGGTAAACTGCTGTGCAATATGGTTTTGCGCCACAGGTGTATCATTATGACCCTTGGCCGCACCGTCGCCTTCCTCTAAAGCCAGAATCTGGAGGTATCGAACCGTTGGCGCGTTGTCATAGAGCAACCCCAGAGCAAGACTGATGGGGCGGCCGATGTACGGTATGAAGCTGGGCGCTGAGAATAGCCAAGTGACGCCCAACACGCCCCAAATAGCTTTTGGCCTTTTAGCGGCTTCAGCGCTCCGTTTTAGGGCGTCGCCGATGCTCAAGTTGCGGTCGATGAGGTAGTATGGCGCCAGGAAGTAGCGCTTCATCATAAAGAAGAATGGCACAATGAGTGCTAGTATGCTCAGAATGTAAATGAAACCAAGCACGATACTCAAACCTACAAAGCGCCAAACAAGTGGACGACCAGCACGAAAAACCTCGCCGGCATTCGGCTTGTGCCCGCGGGCCGCTTGTAATGAGGCGATATATGCCGCAGGGGTGACGAGGGCGGCACCCGCAAGCGCGACAATAAGTAGTACGACGCCGACAAGCCCGAAGCTTGCTGGAGCATTGCCGCGCACATTAGCAAAGATGAGTGCATAGGCCAGAATTGTTACGACGACAGGTGCAGCTGCAAGGGTCAGTATTGGTAGAAAGCATCGCTTGAGCACGTCAATACTAGGATTTAATAAGTCCCACGCACCAGGAAGCTCAGGATGATTTGTACTGGAACTGGTGCTTGCTGCAGGTGGCGTAACTGCTGGAGCTGATTGCTGCGGGCTTTCGGTCTGAGTTGGTGGGGGCGTTACCGGTGATTGCGGTTGTGCCGGTTGCTGCGTAGACTGTTCGTCCATCGTTCTCTCCTTAAGATTTACTGGAAAGTATGAAGCAAAAGTAGTACACACGCAACCAGCAATTCTGTGGCGCTTAGGCCACGGATGCTTTATAATAAGGTAGCTGTCACCGGGGATGTGGTGAAATTGGTAGACACGCTAGTTTTAGGAGCTAGTGCTTTACGGCGTGGAGGTTCAAGTCCTCTCATCCCCACCAAAGTTTTTCCCAATATGACATACCAACAAATCGTCGCAATCCATATATCGCCGGAGTAGCCCGGTCGGTTTATTTTTGCATAAAACGCCGGGACTGCCCGGCTTTTTGTTTGCTATAATACTCACTAACAAAGGAAACATAATGACACTGGCGACCCAACCTTACAAAGGCGCGCGCGATTTTTACCCTGAAGATAAGCGTCTGCAGAACTACATGTTTAGTGTGATGCGACAGACCGTGGAGCGTTTCGGGTACGAAGAGTATGATGCGCCGATTTTAGAGCCGATTGAATTGTACGCAGCTAAGTCGGGTATTGAGATCGTAAACGAGCAGACGTACGTGTTTGAAGATCGCGGCGGCAGGCGCGTGGCGATCCGCCCGGAAATGACGCCTACGGTGAGCCGAATGGTTGCGGCTCGGCGGCAGGAATTAGCTTATCCGCTCCGCTGGTATTCCATTCCGAACTTGTGGCGCTATGAACGACCACAACGCGGACGCCTCCGTGAGCACTGGCAGCTGAACGTTGACTTGTTTGGCCTAGAGGGCCTGACTGCTGAAGCGGAAATTATTCAAACCGCTGACGCCATCCTCAAGAATTTGGGCGCGACGCACGACATGTACACTATCAAGCTGAACAGTCGCAAGCTCATCGACTATATTATGCAGGATTATCTGAAAGTTGATGACGTGCAGGCTCAGACGCTCATCAAGCTCATCGACCGCATGCACAAGATGGAACATAGCGCGTTTGTGGCAGAGGTGGATGCGATGTTCAACCCTAGTCAGCGAGAGGCCGGCGCCAGTAACAAGCTGTTGGGATTGCTGAAAATTAAGCAGATTGAGCACTTGCCTGAGGTGATTCGCGAACATCCGGCAGCGCGACAGCTTCAGGAACTCATCAAGCTGCTACACGATGCGCGGATTACGAATGTTGTCTTCGACAGCTCGCTGATGCGTGGTTTCGACTATTATACCGACATCGTTTTTGAAGTGTTCGACAAGCATCCAGACAATAATCGCTCGATGTTCGGAGGCGGCCGATATGATGGTCTGGTTGGACTGTTTGGCGTCGACCCTGTGCCAACTATTGGCTTCGGTATGGGTGATGTTACTCTGCAGAATTTCCTCGAAGTGCACGATTTGGTGCCGGCCTTGCGTCCGGGAACAGATCTGTACGTAGTGCTTATTGGCGATGTTTATGCCAAAGCGCAGGCAGTGATTGCCGATCTGCGCGAGATGGGGTTGAACGTCGCCGTTGATAGTACCGGTCGGAAAGCCGACAAGCAGATCAAAGCTGCCGCCAAGAAGGGGCTGCACTATGCCATGTTTATAGGCGAGAAAGAGCTGGGCGATGAGTTGTACGAAATTCGCAACTTACTCACCGGCGTGAGCGAGCGGCACAGTGCTGCTCGTATCGTGGGTATCGTCAAAGACTACCGGGAAGATCTGTAAAGTGACTGGCGCCAATCATGTTGCAACGGGGGCATTGATCGGCGCCAGCTTCAGTGCGCCGGTGGCCTTGCCGTTAGCACTTGTATCACACTTCGTGCTTGATTCGTTGCCGCATCACAGCCAGGCACACTACTCGAAACGCTCGCGCCAGTTTACCTATATTTTTGCCGCTGATGTCTTATTGGCGACCGCAGTTGCGGTGCTGATCGCAGTGCATCGGCCTGCGCACTGGGGGCTGATGCTTGTGGCCGCGTTTTTGGCTGTTTGTCCTGATGCTATGTGGCTGCCAGCCTACATTCGTACCATTCGCCAGCGTGAGCACCTGCCACATAACCGATTGATGGTGTGGCACAAGAAAATCCAGCGCGAGTACGAGTGGGGCTATGTCACTGAGGCTGTCTGGATTATTCTGATGAGCATATTTCTGCGTCATTCTTTATAGCCAGTTACTCGCCGGCCCTGTTTCTGCTTTCAAAGTGCGTTTCGCTTGGTATTTTTCATCCCCCGGATAAAAAATAGCCAGGCCGCACTACGCTGGACTCTTTTCAATCAGAAACGGGGCCGACGAAGTAACTTCCAAAACGCCGCACGATCTGTTACAGTACAGGCCTATGCAAGCATCACTCAAAAAACTCTCCGACACTAACGTACAACTAACGCTTACTGGCACGCCGGAAGCAATGGCTGCCGCCAAAACGCGCGCCCTCAAACTGGTCGCCAAAGACATGCGTCTGCCTGGCTTTCGTCAGGGTAAGGCACCGCTCGCCTTAGTCGAAAAAAACGTTAGCGACGCAACCTTGCAGACCGAATTCCTCGACATCATTGTTAACGAGCTGTACGGCGCTGCACTCGATGAGCATCACTTGCGCCCTATTGCACAGCCTAAGATTAAGGTTACTAAGTTTGTTCCCTACGAAACTATTGAGGTTGAGGCCGAAGTCGAAGTAATTGGTGAAATCAAGCTGCCAGACTACATGAAGATGCGTTTGGCTAAGAAGCCGGTAACTGTCGACACCGAAGAGATTGACGAAGTTATCGCTAACTTGCGTACTCGCGCTGCTGAGAAAAAGGACGTGGACCGTGCTGCTAAACTTGGCGACCAAGTATGGATTGATTTTGCTGGTAAAGATGCTAAGACTGAGGAAGCCATCGCTGGCGCCGACGGCCAGAACTACGCACTCGTGCTAGGCAGTGGCACATTCATCCCAGGTTTTGAAGACAACTTAGTTGGTCTGAAGGCCAACGACGAGAAGACCTTCCCATTGACTTTCCCGAAGGATTACGGCGCTAAAGAACTCCAGAACCGCAAAGTGACCTTTACAGTTACCATTAGTAAAGTGCAAGAAGTGGTTGAGCCGAAACTCGATGATGCTTTTGCCGCTACCGTTGGTCCGTTCAAAACGCTGGCCGAGTTGAAGGCTGATATTAAGGGTCAGATGCAGACTGAGAAAGAGGCTGAAGCCGAGCGTACCTATGCAGACGATCTCATCACTCAGATTGCCGACAAGTCGACAGTGGCGATTCCAGAAAGCCTGATTGAAGCCCAGATTGCACGCCTCGAGCAAGACCAAAAGCAGAATTTAGCGTACCGCGGTCAAACGTTTGAAGCATATCTCAAGGCCGAAGGGCTCGACGAAGCTGGCTACCGTAAAACCTTGCGCCCGGCTGCCGAGCTGCGCGTAAAAGTCGGCCTCGTTATGGCACAAATTGCCGAAGACCAGAAGCTGGTAGTTACCAAGGAAGCGTTAGCCATTCAGTCTGAGTTGCTCAAAGAGAAGTATCCTGATGCTAAAATGCGCGCCGAAATCGACAAGCCTGAAGTGCAGCAAGACCTCGCATCGCGCATGCTTAGCGACATGACTATCACCCTGCTGACAAAATCTGCCAGCGCATCTGACGCAAAGCCGGCTAAAAAGCCAGCCGCTAAGGCTGCTTAACTCATATAGAAGTGTCTCCGCCATGGCGAATAGCGAGTTGCAGCGAAGCTGATTAGCACTCTTGACGATGGAGTGCTAGTTGGCTATCATAAAAGCGGATATAATGTGAGGACACCCGTGATGAAACCGACTCAACTGCTTGTACCAACCGTCATCGAATCAGATGGCCGCCAAGAGCGCGCTTACGATATTTTTAGCCGCTTGCTAAAGGACCGTATTGTTATGCTCGGTACTGATGTTAACGAAGCAAGCGCTAACTTAATCGTTGCCCAGCTATTATTTTTGCACGCTGAAGACCCTAAAAAAGACATCTTCTTCTACATCAACAGCCCTGGCGGTAGCGTATACGACGCGCTGGCGATTTACGACACTATGCAGTACATCACTAATGACGTGCAGACTGTTGGTATTGGGGTGCAGGCTTCAGCCGCAGCTTTTCTGTTAAGCTCAGGCGCAAAAGGCAAGCGTTTTGTCCTGCCGAATGCGACGGTTATGATCCATCAGCCTACGAGTGGGACACGCGGTAAGGTCACCGACCAAGAGATCGATCTTCGGGAATCCTTGCGCGTCAAAAGACTTCTGCGCGATATCATCGCCAAAAACACCGGGCAGACCGTCGAAAAAGTCCATGAAGACATGGAGCGCGACTTCTGGATGACCGCCCAAGACGCCAAGAAGTATAACCTCGTCGACGATATCATTACCGAACCCCCGAGGCGCTAGCTCATGGCAACTGGCGCGCTAAGAATTGAAGTTATACGAAGCGCCGCGCTAACTGCCGAAGACAGCACCAGGATTGGCATATTACAAGCCGTAGGACTTGAGGAGTCGTTTCCCGGTGAGGCGCCTAAGGTTGCGACGCCTGCGGCTACGGACGAACGAATCGCCTTCATGGATCCCGTGCGGCGAGACCCGAATGTCGGCAGACAAGACCCCTATAATGTATATAAACCTGAGCAGTGGTTTATTGGTAATGGACATGTAGTTGCTCGTTATGCGACAGGAGAGTCGGCGGGGCAGGTTGCGGCAGCCATACCGTTTTCGCTGAAGAATGTCAGTGGATCGAAAGCTGTACGAACGGCTAAACTGGCAGTGCCTCACGGGCGAAACCAATACCTTTGGTTCGGTTCGCCAGGGATGGACCGCACTATCCAACATACTGTCATACAAGCTCACAACGCCGAGACATTGAGTCCGCTAGAGGCTATGGTCGGTGCTGCCTTGAGTCGCCCTTTCGCTGCCAAGCAGTTCTCGAGCTATCCCTACGCATCAACGCAGCTTGCATCTGAGTCGCTTTGGCGCGTAACGCTCGATCGATTAGGGGCGAAAGAAAAAAGCCATACTATGAAAACTCCTCGAGACTGGCCTTTAGCTGCTGGAGTAGAAATTAGACAAGATTATATAGTCGGTGAAAGCAGCATTGCGCTTGCAGGAATCCGGAGACGTGCTGAAGCGAGTGGCAGGTCGCAAGGGATACGCCCCTTACGTAAACTCCCACTTGACATTCAATTCTAATTCCTGCACACTCTTACCCTAAGAAGTAGTGTAAGTTTTTGGCGATGTTTTGGTACTTGAAATTTCAAGGCTGGACGGGCGGCCGGCTTAGGGTCTTCGCGCGAGTTATTAACTACTAACAGTCTTATATAAGGCTATGACGTTGGCTCTGTGGCCACAGGCAACGTCTATAGGAAGGGGAAGTGCTGGCTCATGGCAAAAAGCACCACAAAACAAGCTCGCGTGTATTACACGCAGCGTGATGATGCGATTGACCTCCAAAATTTGGTCGATCACCAGACGCGTTCATTTCAATGGTTTATCGAAGAGGGTCTTGGCGAGCTACTCGCTGAAATTAGCCCAATTGATGACTACACTGGAACAAAGCTAACACTCCGTTTCAAGCAGTATCACTTTGAAGATCCGCTGATGAGCGAAGGCGATGCTCGCGAGAACAACGTCAGCTACGAAGCACCGCTCAAGGCTACCGTCGAACTCACCAATAAAGTCACCGGCGAAGTCAAAGAACAGGAAATTTACCTCGGTAACTTCCCGATTATGACCAAGCGCGGTACGTTCGTGATCAACGGTGCCGAGCGCGTAGTAGTCAGCCAGCTGATCCGTTCTGCCGGTGTATTCTTTACGGCCGATCCACACGGCGCTACCAACTTGTACGGGGCGAAGGTTATTCCAGGCCGTGGTGCATGGCTCGAGTTTGAGACTGCCAGCAACGGTGCTCTCTATGTAAAGATCGACCGCAAGCGCAAGCTCGCCGTGACCACCTTGTTGCGCGCGCTCGGCATGACCGAAACCGCCATGAAGGAAGCCTTTCAACACGTTGATCAAGGCAAAAACAGCCACCTCGCTGCCACTCTCGAGAAAGACCCTTCTCGTGGCCAGAGTGACGCCCTGATCGAAGTCTATCGCCGCTTGCGCCCTGGCGACCTCGCTACCGTCGAGAACGCTCGCGCTTTGATTGAGAACATGTTCTACAACTTCAAGCGCTTCGACTTTAGCCGGGTTGGCCGCTACAAGATCAACAAACGCTTGGACCTCGACGTGCCGAACACGGTTGAGAACCGCGTGATGCGCCTCGAAGACCTCGTAGCTATTGTCGCTGAGCTTATCCGCATGAACGTTGCACAGTCACCCGCGGACGACATTGACAGCTTGGCAAACCGCCGCGTCAAACTCGTTGGCGAACTTGTACAGCGTCAGTTCCGTATTGGTCTCTTGCGCATGGAGCGCAACACCAAGGACCGCATGAGCATGTCTGAAATCGAGACGGTTACCCCAGCGCAGCTGATCAACGCTCGTCCGGTTGTTGCGGCTGTTCGCGAATTCTTCGCTAGCTCCCAGCTCAGCCAGTTCATGGACCAGATTAACCCGCTCTCAGAGCTCGCCCACAAGCGCCGCCTGAGTTCGATGGGTCCGGGTGGTTTGAGCCGTGAGCGTGCTGGCCTCGAAGTCCGCGATGCCCACGCTACCCACTACGGCCGTATCTGTGCCGTCGAGACACCTGAAGGTGCGAACATTGGTTTGGTTATCAACCTCGCTAACTACGCCCGCATCAACGAGTACGGCTTTATTGAAACGCCGTACCGCAAGGTCATCACTGCTGCAACCGTCAAGGATCTTCCTGGACACATCGCCCGGGTTGATCTTGAAGACGAGAGTGGCAAAGTGGTCGTCAAAGCTGGCGCCAAAATTACCGAAGCTGATGCCAAGAAGCTCGCCGCTGTCAAAGACCAGATTACCTGGCCGGTAAAGCCGAAAGTAACCAGCGAGATCGTCTACCTCGATGCTGCTGCCGAAGAATCGGCTGCTATTGCCGGTGCTGGTACTTTGCTCGACGAAAACGGCTACTTTGTTGAAGAGCGCACCAGTGCGCGCGTTAACTTGAAGCCCGGTGAAGTTGATGTTGCTGAAGTCACGCACATGGACGCTGCCCGCAACCAGATCATTGGTTCGAGCGCCGGTCTTATTCCGTTCATTGAAAAAAACTACGTGTACCGAAGTTTGATGGGTAGTAACCAGCAACGCCAGGCTGTGCCGCTGATCCAGCCGCAAGCCCCGATTGTTGGTACCGGCCTCGAAACCGCCGCTGCCCGCAACACCGGCCAGATGGTCTTGGCTGAAGCCGACGGTGAAGTCGTGCAGGCCAGCGCCCAGTCGGTGAAAGTCAAATACGCCGAAGGCACCGTGACCTACGAGCCGCAGCACTTTGTGCGCAGCAACGAAGGCACCAGTATTAACCAAAAAGTGGTGGTCAGCACTGGTGACAAGCTGAAGAAGGGTGACGTCCTCATTGAAGGTATGTCGATCCAAGACGGCGAGTTGGCGCTGGGTAAGAACCTGGTTGCCGCCTTCATGCCTTGGAGTGGCTACAACTTCGAAGACGCCATCATCATCAGCCGTAAGCTAGTTGAAGACGACACGCTGACCAGCGTACATATCGTTGACTACATGATTGAAGTCCGCGAAACCAAGTTGGGCCCAGAAATCATCACCCGCGACATTCCAAACGTCGGTGAAGACGCGCTGCGTCACCTCGACGACGACGGTATCGTGCGCATCGGTGCCGAAGTACACCCAGGCGATATCCTCGTAGGAAAGATTACCCCGAAGGGTGAGCAGGAACTCAGCTCTGAAGAGCGCTTGCTCCGCGCTATCTTTGGTGAAAAGGCCAAAGAAGTCCGCGATACCTCACAGCGCATGAGCAACGGCAAGCACGGCAAGGTTGTGGGCGTCAAAGTGTTCAGCCGCGAAAATGGTCACGAGCTGAAAGCCGGCGTACTGATGCAAATCCAGGTCTTTGTGGCCCAGATGCGCAAGATTAGCGTCGGCGACAAGCTCGGTGGTCGTCACGGTAACAAGGGTGTTATCGCCCGTATCGTGCCTGCCGAAGACATGCCGTTCATGGAAGATGGAACGCCAGTGGACATCATTTTGAACCCGCTCGGCGTGCCGTCGCGTATGAACCTTGGCCAGCTGTTTGAAACGCACCTTGGTATGGCTGCGCGTGCACTGGGTATCCAGGTTGCCAGTCCGTCCTTCAATGGTGTGCCTGCCGACAAGATTAAAGAACTGTTGAAAGAAGCTGGCTTGCCAGAAGACGGCAAGCAGCAATTGTACGATGGCCGCACTGGTGAAGCCTTCAAAGAGCGCACCACTGTCGGTAGCATGTACATGATTAAGCTGAACCACATGGTTGCCGACAAGATTCACGCCCGTTCGACCGGTCCGTACACCATGGTCACCCAGCAGCCGCTCGGTGGTAAGGCGCAAAACGGTGGTCAGCGCTTTGGAGAAATGGAAGTCTGGGCGCTTGAAGCATACGGTGTCGCCAGCTTGCTTCAAGAAATCCTAACCATCAAGTCCGACGATGTTTACGGCCGCAGCAAGGCATTTGAATCGATCATCAAGCAGATGAAGATTATGGGTGCCAAGATTCCAGAAAGCTTCAGCGTGCTGGTGAAAGAGTTGCAAGGTTTGGGCCTGAAGGTCGACCTCGTGCACTCCGACAAAGTCATTGACGCCGAAGACGTCCTTGCAACCAACGTTCGCAACGAAGGTGAACACCCGGCAGAAGTAGAAGTACCAACACCGCTTGCCTCAGATGTTGATGTGACCGAAGAAGCAGTTGACGAATTCATGGTGATGGAAGAAGACCTGGACGACGATGCGTCGCTCGCGACTGCCAGCGACGATGACGACGAAGACGAGGATCTCTCGGTCACTGAAATGGACACTAACGAAGAGGAGGAGGTCGCCTAATGCGTCAAACCAGTTACATTACTGATGATATTGCCGACTTCGACGCGGTACGGTTGGCGGTAGCCAGCCCGGCCGACATCTTGGAATGGAGCCACGGCGAGGTTATCAAGCCGGAAACCATTA
>Ga0207654_10000647_pt1 | contig 19653 bp, 17 predicted proteins | sample KBSC64metaG_FD_184355 | JGI IMG/M metagenome (GOLD analysis project Ga0207654, IMG submission 184355) | Corn rhizosphere microbial communities from Kellogg Biological Station, Michigan, USA - KBS C6-4 metaG (SPAdes) (version 2) | ecosystem: Host-associated > Plants > Roots > Rhizosphere > Soil...
CTGGATGCTGCTGAACTGCTAAATCCGGTATCAGGCTTTGATTCCCGCGCGCACGTTGTGGCTGATAATTCGCGCAGCGGGAATACACATGACCGTACACGACGCGGGGAACACGAAATGTGCGTTGTAGATCATAGTGTGAGTTGAGTAGAGCAGACGATACTGCGCAGCGTCAAGCAGTGACAGAGCGCTCGGCCTCAAGGGCGACTGGGTCGGCAGCGGACTCTTTCTGGCGCGCGACCTGGTTCAGTGCGAACTGGAAATAGATGACAGATCCGATGATCGTAAGCACCCAGTTGAGACGGAGGCCAATGGGCTCGCGACGGTTATAGTGATCGAGCAACTCTTCGCGAAGTTCGAAGATTACGACAATCCAGAGCAGCCATGAGAAGAGAAATCCGCAGCCTGTAACCAGAGAGGCGATTGCCCAGTAAAGGGAGCTGGCGCGTGGCTCGATCTTGCGAATCCAGATGCAGAGATAGGTGGGCCAGGCGGCCGCAATGGCGAAGATGGCGAAGTTGCGATAGGGAACCGGGAACAGCCAGCAGACGAGGGCCTCGGCAGTGGCGATGAGCAACAGAAGGACTGCCCAGTGAACCCGGGGAGGCGCAGGGAACACCTGGCTGCCTTTGACAGCATCACTTCGGGGGGATTGATGCATAACGTATCTTACCCCGAAATTGCAATTCCCTTATTGAGGGAGCGCTTAGAAGAGATCCAAAAGTTTCCCAAATTGGTCCAGCTCGATGAGGTGCTGGCCCTCCGGTACTTGGGAAAGCTCCGCATGTTCAAGAATCCATGTGTCTTTGTGGAAGAGGTGAATCGCATGGAGACCAGCGGAGAGGGCGGGGTTGATGTCGCTTTTGGGGCTGTTGCCGACCATCCAGGTGGAGTGTGGCCGGAGTTCGTGGCGGCCAATCACCGCGTGATAGGCGGACGGCTCTTTCTCGCGAACGATCTCCACCGCAGAGAAGAAGCCCGCGAGTCCTGAGCGACGGACCTTGTCAGCCTGTTCGGCATGATCGCCTTTGGTCATCAGGATCAACTTGTGGCGGGTGCTGAGCTCCTGCAGTGTTTCTGCAACACCCGGGAGTAACTCGATCTCCTGATCGGCGATGGACTGCGCAAAACCTTTGACACGATGGCGCTTCTCGTCATCCATTGGTTCCGGGCTAAGGCGCTCGAAGCAAGTCACGAGTGAGCGCGTGAAGCTGGGTAATCCATAACCGTGAGCCAGTATCGTTTCACGCTCGACAGTGTTGAGCGCCTGGCGAACCTGTTGTGGCGAATACTCTTGATGATTGAGAAAGCTGATGAAGGCAGCGATGGCGCGTTCGAAGTATATGTTGTTTTCCCAAAGCGTATCGTCTGCATCAATGAGCAGCGTTTGGCCTGGAGGAAATCGCGACATGATATTTATCGTAGTCGATGATGTGAAAGTTCTCGAAGAGCGATTGCGACCTTAACCGCCAGGTGTCCCTGCCTCTATTCCACGGAAGACGTTTCGCGGAATGGAGACGTTTTTCTATTTGTGCGCAGGGAGCGTGTAGTCGAACTTCCAGGAGTGTTTTCCGTTAACGGGTGTGATAGTCATGGTTCCGGAGATCCCGATCAGTCCCTCCGTACCTGAGCCGGGAACCACTTTGACAAGCAGGTCGAATTTGTTGTCTTCCATCGTGCCGAAGTGCTGCAGCGCGAATGAGCCAACGCGGCCATCGAGGGTCCCGGTGAATTGCTCGATCGCAACATAGCCGGCTGTACCGGTCGCAGGATTGCCTGCGCCCAGCATTTCGCCCTTGCTGACTCCCTCGAGATCACCGTGAAACTGCTTATCGACGCCGAAACGGCCTATCGCTGTGGAGGTAAGCGCGTCGTCTGCGCCCATTGGTGAGTTTCTGACTTCGAAAGTTCCTTCAGCATGCAGGGACATGAGAGCGTCCTTCGCAGTGGATTTCGTGGGCTTCTGTGCACACACGAGCAGACTCGGGCACAGGCAAAGCAGGGAGAGGACAAGGATTCGACGCACATCGGCCTCCGCGGTTACTGAGAAATTTTAGCGGAGGGGCTGGACCTTCCCCGACCAGATGTTGCGAAACGGACTACTCGTCGAGCTTGAAGATTTTGATCTGGACGAGCTTGGAGATGGTGAGGTCTTTGAGTCCACGATTCTTCATGCGATGGACGAAGTCGGGGGTGATGTGGAAGATGCGGATCTGGATGAGCTCGTCGAGGGTGGGCTTGAATCCGAGATCGCGGATCTGCCGGACTTCTTCGCTGTTTACTCCCTGAACCTTGAGCGCGATCAGTTTGTCGGCATCAGGTTGCTCGTAGCCCATGGACACGAAATCTCGAGCATAAGCAGGATCAATCTTGAAAATGCGCAGTGCAATGAGGTTGTCGGTCGTGAGGCCCTTGATGTTGGCCTGCTGCAAGGAGCTGGCGAAGCTGCTGGTGACGTCAAGCAGAGTGTAGGCCTGGAGCTTGCGGGAGTCATAGCCGGTAAAGCCCAGTTTTGCCATGCGGTCGACGAAGCTGGTATCAGGAGTGAAGAGTGCATCTCCAAAGAGGTACTGGTCATGAACAACGCCGGTGCAGGTGAAGGTGCCGGCGTCGCCTTTGAGCGTGGCGGTAAGGTGGGCGCCATCTCGAGCGAGGTCGGGAAGAGAGACACCTGTGAAACGGCTCATTGATTCGCTGCTGAAGTCAGAACTGCAGTGCTGGCGTTCGGGGCAGTCGCGGTCATCGAAGACATGAAGGCTGAGCTTATCGCCGTCCTTGGTCGCGCTGATCTCGCATTTTGCGCGCAGGGGTTCGAATGACTGCGCGGGAAGTCCGAGAGATGTGACTGCAAATGCCAGGGCAAAGATTGCCGACTTGATGTTCATCGAAAAGACTCCTCAGGCGCCGAGTTGAAGACGAGGTTTTCCTGTCCCGCGACAGCGCGGGCTGGACGGTTTAGAAGTGGCCTGTTCTACTGCTTTACGGATTCATCATCGAGCAGACCAGAGATGCGCAGCTGGACGAGCTTCTTGAAGGGCAGGTTGGTGAAGCCATGGCGGCTTGCCTGCGCGATGAAATCGTCGTCGATGTGGAAGATCCGCGCCTGCACGACATCTTCGGCGGTGACTCCGGGGAACTTCTGCCTGAGGGTACGCGCATATTCAGGCGTAGCGCCCTGAATGCGCATGTTGAGCAGCTGTTTCGAGTTCAGGTTGTCGAAGCCAGCGGCTTTCATTCCTGAAACGAACTCCGGAGTAATGTTGAAAATCTTGAAGGAGACTGCTTCCTTAACGTCGTCGACCTGAAAGCCTTGCTTCTTGAGATCGGCGATGTATTCGGGTGTCACACCTTGAATTTTGCAGGAGATCAGGTCGTCGGCAGTAAGTTTCCCGAAACCGGCGCTGGCCATTTCGCGGGCATAGTCGGGAGTGATGCCCTGGATCTTCATATTGATGAGCTTGTCGAGGTCGACATCGTAGCCAGCGGCTTTCATCTGATCAATGTAGTCGCTGTGAGCTTGTGTCGAGCTTTCCGGCTTGGATTGCGCTTGTGGAGATGCGCCGGTTGCGGGTTCCGAATCGGGCATAACGGCGGGTTGGCCAACCGGATAAGGCGAGGGCTTACCGACATGCATGACGACAGCAGCGGCGTCGACATGCACGGCCGTGTTTACGACCGCAGAGACAGCCGGCGTGGGCGCAGGTTGAGGAGCCGGATTGAGACTGGCGAGCACGTGGGGAGCCGGAACAAGGAGAGCGACGAGTCCGGCACAAGCTGCAACGAGAGAAAACGGACGAAGGCGAGGGCTGGGAATGCGGGTCATAGGTTCTCCGAGAATGCGGGCGATGCGCATAAGAAGTGTGGAGCGTGAGGCGTGACCATCGAGGGCCATGGCAAGGCGCAGATGACGTGAGCGATGTTCTTCGAGCCGATAGAGAGCGCTTGCGTAAGTGATGGGGTTGGGACAGACCTTCAGGGCCAGATCGTCGCAGCAGAGCTCACGCTCGTGGCGAATGCGGGAGCTGATCCACCAGACTGCGGGATGGAAGAAAAAGAGAGTTTCGGCAATGGTCTGCAAGATGTTCCAGAAGAAGTCGGCTCGGCGAACATGGGCCAGTTCGTGTGCGAGAACAACTTCGAGTTCCTCTGGACCGAGCGACGTGATGGCACTGAGCGGCAGCAGGACAATCGCTCGGAGAGTGCCAATTGTCATTGGGCCATCGATTGCAGTGGAGACGCGGAGAGTAATTACGCGGTGAAGGCCGAGCGCCGCACAGAGGCGGTCAAAACTGGCACGAACGGCCGCTGTCGGGGGCGTGATAGCGGAGAGACGAAGGCGGCGCAGATACCACCAGCCTCCCAGGCTGCGGATACTGAGTGCGAAGACGCCAAGGAGCCAGATGCCATCGATCCAGGGAAGCATCGCCGACAGCGTGATGCGACCTGGATCGTGCTGCGATGCGATGAAGCCCGGGGCGGCGATACGTGGAAAGTCGCCAGCGAGCGGAGCGGTGAGATTGGCAGTGGTGCTGCTGAGTGAGACGGCCGGCGCATCCGTTCGGAATTCCCATGCCAACGTTCCCGCTGCCAGGACGAACATCAAGAGCAGAGACGCAAGTGCCGCGGTGTAGCGAGTTTCAGCTGAGCGACGCGCAAGTGCGATGGATAGCAGCCGGTAAGCGGCGGCAGTCGCTGCAGCTTGCCAGCAGAAGTGAATCAGAGTCCAGGCAACGGCATCGGGAATGTGTGTCATGGCCGGTCCTTTGCAGAGGATTTGTGTGCTGAAGAGTTGCTATTTGGATGGGAAGCAGCGAGTTTTCTGCGCTCAAGCAGCGCGCGAATTTCGGCGAGTTCGTCGTCGCTGGCGGATTCCATGGAAAGGGCATGCAGAGCGAGTTGAGCGGCGGAACCTGCGAAGAGGCGGTTGCTGAGGTCGGCTAGAAGGCGGCTTTGCATTGCATCCTGGCTGAACGCGGCGCGATAAACGTGAGCGCGAGCAGCTTCGTCGCGGACAACGAGGCCCTTTGTTGTCATGATCTGGAGGAGTTTGAGAACCGTTGTGTAGCCGGAAGCCTTGTCTTCGTTCAGGGCGTCGTGAATTTCGCGCACAGTGGCCGGTTCCTTCTGCCAGAGAATCTGGAGGAGCTCGAGTTCGGCTTCTGTGGGGCGAGGGATTTCAGTACTGCGTTCCATGATGGAGACACGTTATACGAATATCTTCGTAGATGTCAACGAAAATCTTCGTAGTTCGTTAGAGCGGGGAGGTTTTGCACAGCAAAGAGTGCGGAAAGTTGGTTCCGAGAGGGGGTGAGAGGGACTCAGTGCTCCCTTAGAATCGAAGCATGATTGGTCGTCCAACCCCCGACGAAGCCGATAAGTACTACTTCACATACATTGATAAGGTGGCAGGGCAGGATCCCCTGCGCAGCATCGAGAACCAACTTGACCAGTTTTCGCCGTGGTTAAGGAGGATCTCGGAGGAGAAGTCTAATTTTCGTTACGCCTCGGACAAGTGGAGCATTAAGCAGGTGCTGAACCACATCTCGGATACAGAGCGTGCTTTTGCCTTTCGGGTATTGTGGTTTGCGCGCGGCTTCGAGGAACCACTGCCGGGCTTCGACCAGGAGATCGCCTCCGCTGGCGCCAAGGCAGACGATATCGCATGGAGCGCGCATGTTGAGGAATTTACGCGGGTGCGAGTTGGGACGATTTCGCTCTTTCGGAACCTCCCGAAAACTGCATGGCTTCGGAAGGGCGTTGCGAGTGGGCTTCCGTTCACAGTCCGCGCGCTGGGGTTCATTATCCCGGGACACGTGGAGCACCATATGAGGATACTGAAAGAAAAATATCTGTAGAACTGAGGTCGCCCATCGATGCGGCTGCCCCGCTGGATAGCAGTGCTCGCTCTGACACTCGCCTATCCTGGGCTTTCGCTGGCGGTTCCAAACGCAGGCGCGAGTGCTCAGGAGATGCAGACTCCCCCGACGAGTGCGGCCGGGGCGCCGTTGCTCATGAACGTGGATGAGGTGGTTTTTACTTTCCACGCGACGGACGCGCGCGGTGCAACGGTGAAAGGTCTGACAGCTGGAGATATCCGGATCAGAGATAACGGAGTTCCTCCACGAAGAATTGTGGCTTTCGACGAAGTGCAGAATAGGGCAATCCGGGTGGGGATCCTGCTGGATGCAAAGCGAGTCGATGCAGCAGACGATGGAGGCCAATAAGGGCATTGCGAAGAACTTTGCAGAGAGATTCCTCCTTATGGGTACGGATGAGGCTTTCGTGTCGAGTTTCGGATACGGCTCTGATGTTCTTCGCTCGTGGACCAGAGATCCTGAGCAGGTTGTGCGAGGGATTCTATCTGCAAGTGAGAAGGACGCGCACGGCGGAACGGCGTTATTCAACACGGTCTTCCGGGCATGCTCGTATTCCTTCGGACATGCAGATCCAATGGCGACGGGGAATTTCATTCTCCTGTTCTCTGACGGTGAAGACAATGCCGGGCTGACGTCTCTAGACGAAGCAGCGCGCGCTTGTCAGCGCAGCAACACGGCCGTCTTTGTATTCCTGTCCACTTCTTCTACTAAAGGTGATTCGACGGGACCGAAGGCGTTGCGTGAGCTTGCTGCAAAGACAGGGGGCGGAGTGTTCAGAGCCGATGACTCCGAGCGAGCAATCTGGAACGATCTGAGTGACATTGAGTCGGAGATGCGAAATCAGTATCGGGTTGTTTATAGCCCCGCGGTCCTTAAGCACGACGGAGCATTTCATGAGATTGAGTTGCAACCGCCTGATCGCGTGAACAAGATTGCAGTGCGTTCGGGGTATTTTGCGCCGCAGAAGTAAAAGGCACGAACTCCTATTTCGCGTCACAGACCCGTGCGATCCACTGGAGGCTCAACGGTGCGAAATCGTCGAATGAATCGTTGTGTCCCCGCCGGGCAATGGAGTGGTATTCCTTTGGCTGATTGGCAAGAGAGAACAGCGTCATGCCTTGGGAAGGTGGGATTAAGTCGTCAGCCGCGCCACTCGCGATCAAGATAGGAACATGAATCTGGCTGATTTTTTGTTCGTTCTCGAAACGATCGAGGACTAGGAGCCTCGCGGGAAGGAACGGGTAGTGGATCTGGGCCAGTGCAGGGATAGACAAGTACGGTGCCAAGAGCATCAATCCGCCAACTGGGAATTCGCGGGCCATCTGGACAGCTACTCCTGTGCCCAGCGAGTGGCCATAGAGAATGATTCGGCCGGGCGCAACGCCGCGCTGAATCAGAGCCTGGATGCAGGCGCGGCCGTCGGCATAGAGCCCTGCTTCCGTAGGTTTGCCGGGTAAGCCACTGTAGCCCCGATATTCGACAGCCAGGAATCCATAGCCCGCTTCGATGTAGGGCTCAGCGACCTGGGCAGATCCCTTTAATGAGTCGCCGTTGCCATGGAAAAACACGATGCTAAAAGCGCTGGACGTAGCGGGAGCATACCAAGCCTTCAGTTTAAGGTTGTCAGCGGTTGTGACTGTAATTTCGTCGAATGCTTTATTTGCATTGGCCTGTGCCGGTGAAAGATGGATCCGCGCAGGGAAGTAAAGCAGACTACGTTGGGTCCAATAGAACGCTGCAATCAGAAGCAGGAAAGAGAAGATTGCAAGTATGACGACGATTTTGAGCAGCCTCACGCGTTTGCCTGGCTCGATCTGAATGATCGAAGTTGTGCGGCAATTGTATCGGCCGCGAAGGAGAAGTCCGAGTATAATTCGCGCATTCCATCGGATTGGCGAAAAGGGGTGAGCGATGTGCAAGGTGAATCGGCGTGAATTTCTGGCGACGAGTACGGCGTTTCTGAGCGTGGCGGCTGAGGCGGAGCTTCTGGGTGGTAAGACGATTGCGGCGGCAGCACAAGCGGTAGAGGCGGATCAGGTGGCGCCGGATGTCTATTTTCATGAGGGGAGTCTCGCGGACAACGCACCGGCTGCGTGCAACAACGGATGGATCATTTTCGAAGACTATGTTCTGGTAGTCGATGCGAATTATCCGGCTGGCGCACGGCTGATGATCAGCAAGATCCGGGCACTGACTGACAAGCCGATCCGGTTTGCATTTGACACCCACCATCACGGCGATCATGCCTACGGAAATCAGATTTATGCCGAAGCCGGTGCAGTCCCGATTGCCCATGCGGGAGTCCTGGAGGAGATGAAGCGGCTCGAGACCGGTTACTACGGCGGCAAGCCGGGCAGGTGGGAGGAATCCGTCAGGGAACGCGCCGATCTAAAGGACACTAGATTAAAGCCTCCCAGTGTGTTGTTTCCGAATGAACTTTATTTCGATGATGGAAAACATCGTGTCGAGTTGATGCATCTTGGTATCGCACATACGCGTGGAGACGCGGTAGCCTGGCTGCCGAAAGAAAAGATTCTGTTTACCGGAGATGTATGCGTGAACGGGCCATATAACTTTGTCGGTGACGGCGACGTGGGAAAATGGATCGCGACTTTGGAGGCGGCGAAGAAGCTTGGGGCGACAACCATATGCACAGGCCACGGAGCGCGTTCGGTTGCATCTGTTCTTGATGATCAGCAGATGTTCTTCAAGGTTTTGCAGGACCAGGTTCATTCGCAGCTCGCCAACGTCTCGCCAGAGGACGCCAAGACACGCATTGAAGAGATTCGCAAGAAGATGAAGAGCAATGCGCAGATCGCACGGTATGTGTCGGACGCAGGGAAAGAGGACGGATTTCCGTCGCAGGTGCAAAAGGTCTACGAAGAACTGACGGGAAACAGGCTGACGGCCTTTGCAGAGGCAGGACACTGGGCACGGAAGGGCCATGCACACTCGCACGGCGCTGCATAGAGCCGCCGGCTTGAAGCGAACGCCTCAGCGGCAGAGAGTGCTCACGTCAATTGAAGATTTCTGACGAACGGGTAGCGAAATCTGGCGCGCGGTCATCGCGCCTTCAAGGGAGTCAGGTTGGTCAGGGAGTGACGGATCGAGAGAGGCTGCGTAGAAGGGATCCTTCTCAGCGTCTTCGAGTGTAATGAAGGAAAAGCCTTTGTTGCGGTAGAGATCGAGAAGGTGGAGAAGCATGTGGGCGTCGAATGCGCCGACGTGCATTAGGAGCACATAGGGAATGTCGTGACCGAAGAGTGACTTGGCCATAGCGCGACGGAAGTCGACATCGGCGGCAGCAGCCTCGAGGTAGCTGGATTCCAGTTGGGTGATTGCCGCGTTGTCATTCTTCGCGGCACAGCGGGCATAGGGCTCGTTCCACATGTAGTCTCCGAAGCTCATGGTCACGGCGGCTACCTTGTAGTGGTGCGCGGCGAGGAACTTACGAGCTTCTACACGCTTCTCAGATGTGTCGCCTTCCGCGAGGAAGGGATATCTGACCCAGTGCCAGTCGGTGTTCCCGGCATGCTTTTTGAGGACGGACTCATTTTTTAGAAGGTCGGATTCCCAATCGGCGAGAGCATTGGTGCTTAGGTTCATGTGCGACCAGGTGTGATTGCCGAGGAGAAATCCTGCTTTGCGCCAATCGTCGAGCATGGGCTCGGAACCAGGTTCGCGCGCAATGGAGGCGCCGTTGACGAATCCGTAGACCGGCGGCATGTGCGCCGCCTGCATGGCGGCAATGATTTTGTGGCCGATTTCGATGCGGGTTTCTCCGGGTGGAAGCGCGCTGTGGGCAGGTAGGTCGTCCCACGTAAAGACGATTTGCTGGGCAGACACTGTGGCAGTGAGGACGAGGCAGAAGAGAAGCGTGTGGAGAGCGCGCGAGATGATCACCGGTTTATTATCGAACGTCTTCTCCGAAGTGTCAGAGCGAATTAGGACACCCGCTTATACTTCATCAGAGTAGGTCGGTATGGTTCTGGGGTTCCCCCAAATGAAGAGACGTCTTTGCCTCGGCGCGGCATTGTCGCTCCTGACGCTGAATCTGTCTTATGCGCAGTCGCATGTTGAGCCTATTCCGACGGAACGCGGTTCAGCAACGCATGCGCATCCGAGAGATCGAGCCGAGGGGTTGATCACGCTGGATGCGCTGGTGACTGACCAGGAAGGTACGGCGGCCGCCGGCCTCAATGCAGCGAACTTCCGCTTGCTTGAGAACGGCCGCGAACAGAAAATTCTCTCCTTCGACCCGTTGAATGGCGTGGCCTTGCGGTCGGAACCTGCTGTCAAGATCATTCTGCTGCTGGACAAGTTCCAAGTGCCGACGGATATCGCACGTGATGAACAGCTTGCCGCTGAAGCCTTTTTGCGGAAGGAGGGAGGGCGTCTAGGCAGACCCATCTCGGTGTTCGAACTGACCGAGTCAGGGCTCTGGACTGTGGCCCATCCTTCCAGCGATGGAGCTTCTCTGGCGAATGAGATTGATCACAACCAACTGGTGATGGTCCGCGGCACCGCACTCTCTTTTCAAGGCGCCGGACAGTTTACGCATCCGTCTGAATTTGGCTTAAGGGCATTGGGGCAGATCGCTACGGATGAGAGGCGGAGGTCTGGCAGAAAGCTTTTGCTATGGGTCGGGCCGGGCCGCGGAATCGGAACGAATGCAGTGGGGGATGTGAAGCCCGACTCGAAACTATTCGGTACGGTTTCATGGTTCTCAGACTTGCTCCGCGAAGCGCATTTGGCGCTGTACAGCTTTTCAGTCGGACCAAAAGACCCTGCTGCCGACGACTACAAGGAATATCTAGCCGGAGTTAGCTCACCCAAAAAGGCAAGTTTGATGAATCTCACTCGGAATGTTCTGGCGATTCAGAGCGGAGGCCTCGTAATTGACTCGGGTCCAGATCTGGAGGAAAAACTTGAGCGATGCATGTTGGATGCGGGGCCGTTTTACAGAATTTCATTTGACCCATTTGCCGCCGAACATACTTACGAGTATCACGATCTGCAGCTGGAAGTGAGTGAGCCGGGGCTGACCGTGCGCACCAATACAGGCTATTACGATCAGCCTTATTACTCGACCAACCCCATTCCGGCTCCGAGGCTTATCTCGATTGCAGATCTACAAAAGATATTGGAACTCGACGAGTCAGATGCGGAGAAGGCGAAACAACTTTCCGGTGTCGAACTGACGGAGAAGCTAAGTCAACGCAGGCTGGCGTCCCTATTTCAAATCGCACATGGGAAGAAGACCCGCCAAGAGCTCATCATCCTATTCGATACGTCGTGTTTTCTGGCACCTCCCCCCGATGAGAGGGTTGCTGCAGCGCCGCCGGATGCCGGAGAGCAAAAGCGCATGCTGGCGAGGACGTCAGAGTACCTGAATACGACGATTCACAAACTGCCGGATCTTTTTGCGAAGCGAACTACCGTGCGATATCAGGAGTCGCCAATGGACCTGGAGGGGGGCTCCGCCTATCAGCCGCTACACCAGACTGACAGTTTGGCGACGGCCATCCATTATCGAAATGGGGCCGAGGTGACGGATCAGAAATCGCACAAGGTAAAGCCTGGAGATCCGGAGTTGCTTACATATGGAGAGTTTGGCCCAGTGTTGGAAGGTGTACTCGAAGATTTCGGGAAGAGCGAGCAATTGCAATGGAGCCGGTGGGAAGACGATGGAGGAAGGATTGCCGTTTTCCGCTACAGCGTTCCGAGCGAGGAGTCGGATCACCACGTCATGGCCTGTTGCCTTCCGGACGGCGACGGTCGCCTGGTTTTCCAGCGCTATCCGGGCTACCACGGCGAGATATCGATCAATCCGGAGACCGGAGCAATCCTGCGACTGACCTTCCAGTCGGACCTGAAATCCACGACTCCTTTGTCTCGTTCGGACATCATGATCCAATACGGTCCGGTTGATATGGGTGGCAAGACTTACATCTGTCCGCTCAAGAGTGTTTCCATCATGCGTATACGTTCGGTGCGGATTCTTACAGACTGGGATGAATGGTTCAGAATTTATGGACCATATGCAACCATGCTGAATGACATCAGCTTTGGCGGATATCACGTGTTCCGATCCAACTCGAGAATCTTGCCTACCTTCACCCCAGATGGGAAGTAGTGTCGTGCATACCCGGTAACCTGTCCGGCCTTCGCTGCCCATCGGCAAAGGAATCAGTTCTTTCGCCTTTTTCGCACCAGATAACGTTCGATCAGTGTGACCAGTTCAGTTGCGAACAGGGGATTTGAGAGGAGTTCTGGTCTTTCGCTTGCAGCTTCGTGAATCGCTGCATGCGTGGCGGCTCGAACCAGGAAAACTGCAAGGTCTAGATCGGGGACCTGGATTGCATACGGGGCCAGGATGTGCTTGAGCTTCGCGATCACTTGTTCTTCTCTGTCTCCATGAAGCCGCCGGGCGGATCGAGGTAGCTCATCGGTGAATACTTTGTGCAATTTCGGGTTCAGCCGGTGTTCTGCAACAGCTCCCTCGATCAGGAGTTGGAGTGCAGAACGCAAATTGGGTTGAGATCGCAATCGCGCGATCACATCCGGAGAGGCATTCCTTCCTTTTTCGATGTGACGCCTTTGCAACTCAGCCGCAAGCGCTTCTTTGTTTGGGAAGTACTGATAAAGCGAGGCGATATTAACACCGGCTCGTTCTGCGACGGTATTCGTCGTAAAACCTGCCCAGCCATCTTTGATGAGAATGTAAGTGGCAGCTTGCAAAATGGCATCGACGGTTGCCTTTGCTCGCTCTTGAGAGGGCGTTTTACGGGGCTTGAGTGCTTTCTGCACGGGCACGAGTCAAAGCCTCCTAATGCAAGTAGACAAATTAAGTAAAAGCTTACATTATTACGAATCATGGAAACTATCTGTTCGCACAACGAGACCGAGGCCGCGCTCGAGCCTGCAGGCACAGCAAGGGAATCTGCCGGGCAGTGGGGGGAGTTCCAGCGGCTTAACGAGCGCCGCCGGGCAATACGGGATTTTGCAGACAGCCCGGTCTCAGACGAGGATGTCCAGGATTTACTGAAGGAAGCGCTCTTGGCGCCGTCGAGCGGGAACTCTCAGCCATTTGTGATTCACTGGCTGCGCGATCCGGCACTCAAGGCTCTCGCCGCCTCTGCATGCCGGGACCAGCGTGCAGCGCTCACTTCATTAACGTTGTTGGTATTTGTTTCTGGAAGCCGGTTTGCACGCGACACTCTATCGAGTTTCAATGCGTACGTCGAATCAACATCGGAATTGAGCGAGAAGTCCAGGGCATACCACCTAAGGGAAGCGAAGATCCGCAGGAAATTTTTGCAAATTGCGCCCTCGGCTATCTGGACGCCCATCCACACGCTGGTTTCAAGCGTGTGTCCTTCGCTTACTCTGGTTCCGTTCGGATCTGCGGCAGTGCGCAACTGGGCTGCACGAAACGCTCTCTTCGCGGCGCAAACTCTGATGCTCGCAGCGTCGGCAAGAGGGCTCGATAGCTGCCCGATGGAAGGTTTCAACCCAATGAAACTGGCAACACTTCTGTGCCTCAAACGCGGCGACGTGATACCGCTTGTCATTGCACTCGGACGCAAGCGATCGGATATCCGCATTGAACCGCGCTGGCGAAGATCGTTCGACGAGGCAGTCAAGGTGCATTGAGCCACCATCGGAAGCCCGCAATTAGAGATGTCGCCCAGGAATGATTCCTGGAACGCTCGCCGCGGAAGATCACTTCAGCCGAATGACTGGGTTGCGATCGGGATGGCCGGGGTCCTTAATAATGCGGCCGCCCTGCATGACGAACGCGACGTGCTCCATGATGGTGATGTCGGCGAGGGGATCGCCCTGGACGGCGACGATGTCAGCGTAGCGGCCGGGCTCAATGGTACCGACGTCTTTGGCTTTTTCGAGCATGGTGGCGGCGTTGATGGTGGCGGCTTGGAGCGCGCCAAGTGTGGTCATGCCGCCGCGAACGAGAGCGCCGAATTCCTTTGAGACGGATTCGTCGACGTCATCGTCGTCGACACCGTAGGCGACGTGGATGTGGTGGGCAAGGGCCAGCTTGAATGCGGGGCCTTGCGCTGCCATGATTTCTTTTCCCTTGGCGAAGGAGTCCGGGTCGCGGCCTTTGCTAAGACCGGTTTCCATGTCGTGCTGGAAGCAATAGAGCGTGGGAACGAGCCAGGTGTGATGCTGCTCCATGAGTTCGGCGCCTTCTTCGTCAAGCATGGTGCCATGTTCGATGGAGTCCACACCGGCGCGAACGGCGGCTTTGATTCCGGCAGCGCCTTCGGCATGCGCCATAACTTTCTTGCCGGCACGATGAGCGATTTCGACGGCGGCGGCCATCTGGGCTTCGCTCAGCTCCTGCATATGGAAGTCGGAGATCGGATCCATGACGCCGCCAGTGGCCATGAGCTTGATCCAGTCAGCACCGTATTTGATGTCGCGGCGGACGACGTGGGCAATGTCGTCGACTGTGTCAGCGACATTGGGGCGGCGAGGGAGGTCCATGTCGGCGGAAAAGGGTGTGCCATCTCCATGTCCGCCCGTGAGGGAGACGCAGCTACCGGCAGCCGTGATGCGGGGACCGAGGATAATGCCGCGCTTTACGGAGTCGCGCAGAGCGAACTGCGGGTAATCGGCAGGACCTTCGCAGGCATCGCGGAGAGAGGTAAAGCCGTGATCAAGCCAGAGGCGAAGGTTGTAAACACCCCAGAGAGTGTGTTGTGGGATCGAGGTGCGGAGACCGACGGCGATGCTCTGCGATGTAGGGTCGGAGAGTGTGTGAGCGTGGGCGTCGATGAGTCCGGGGAGAACAGTGTAGCTGGAGAGATCTGTGACAGGAATACCTGAAGGCACGGAGTCGGCGATGGACTGAATGCGGTCGCCGGCGATAAGGATGTACGCATGCGGGCGGACGTTGCCAGTACGGACGTCGATGAGTTTACCGGCTAGAACGGCTTGTGTGACGGCGGGTTTCGCGTTTTCCTGGGCGGGAGTGATGATGGAGGTGCAAAGGACAACAACTGCGGAGAGGAGCAGGGAAGTTGAACGTGTCATCTTGGGTTCAAGGTAACACTGCAGAGACAAGTTTTCATCCGCCTTCGCTGCGACCTTCTGCCTGACATAGTGCGCGCGGTCGCCGTTGGGGATCACCCCGGCCTCAGAATCGAGGCCGAGGGTTTCGAAAGGCATTGCCGGATCAGTGGGCGGAGTTGCTGTTGGAGTGAGATTGAGTTTCGAGCCATGCGCGGAGGTTGGGCTCCTGGAGATCGCGAAGCTCGATGCAACCGTTGATTCGCTCGAGGGCGTGCTTGAGAGTCTGATCTGCGGCCGGCACCTTGTGAGTGGAGAAGAACCGGGCGACATCGTCGCGCTCTGAAGCAGAACAGAATGCGCTTGTAGCGCCGACAAGGGCTGAACCCAATTCAGGCGTGAATTCCTTCTTCACTTCGTCCCAATGGTCTTGGATGAACTTCCAGGTAAGCTCGCGGTTCTTTTCGTTGTCGAGTGAGATGGCGAGCTGAATGGCAGCGTCCTGATTGCGGACCTTGTCGGAGACAGCGTATTGGAGGGCCCGATTGGCAAGATCAGGGTTCTCAAACATGGCGAGCAGGTGAAGGGCGCCAGTTTGAATCTCAGGATTGGTGGAGGTCTCAGCAATCTTCTGCAGCTCGTCGAAGAGCGCAGCATCACCGTTTCGCGCGGTGATTTGCAGCGCGGTCTGGGCGAGGTTGGGCTCGACAGAGCCGGGGTTGGCGAGGAACTTCTCGCTGATGTCGCGGGCCTGGGAGAGAATCTGTGGGTCGTTGGCTTCGCCGAGCGCCGCAAAGAGCAGAGCGCGGAGTTGCTTCTTATTGGGAGGATCGGACGCGGAAGACGGACCGAGCTTCGTGTATTCCGGTTCAAAGTTCTGTCGGAACCACCCATCGAGTGATTCTTTTTCCTGAGGAGTGGCGGCGACTCGCTCACGAATTGCGGCGAGGCCACCGAGCGAGGAGGAGACCACATCGGCATTGGGGTCTTGTTTCACTGCGGAGACCAGGTTGAGGTAGTCGCCAACGGTGGCTTTGTTCGCTCGGACCTGTGCCCATTCGTCTCCGATGAGGCTGATGCGTTCGGGAGGAGTGAGGGTGGTCTCGAAGTGTGCAGTGATGGCCGAGTAATCGCCAGGAGTATAAGCGGTCCGATAGTATCCCTTGCCACCAGCATTGGCGAAGAAGGGCCGACTGTCGGGTACGCTAAGCGAAGTGGTCTCGGGTGTGAGGAGTTGACACTCCTGTTTGTTGCCGGCGGTCTTGAAGCAGACGGGGAGAGTCCATTTCTGGGCCGGATCGGACTGGACGGTCGGGCTCAGGTAGAAGCGTCGCTGCGAGACAGAGACCTTGCCGCCAGAAGGCTCACCAAACGTCAGCAGAGGGACGCCGGGCTGGCCAATGAGTCCGTCCATGATCTTGTCGACGGGCTTGTGGCTTGTTGCGGTCTGCGCATTCCAGAAGTCTTCGGCCGTGGCATTTCCGTAAAGGTGTGCGGATAGATATTTGTGCACACCCTGTCGAAAGGTTTCCGGGCCAACGTAGTTTTCGACGCTGAGCAGAACGTCGCCGGCTTTGCCATACGAAATGCCGTCAAACATTTGCTCGATCTCTTCGGGCGTGTCGGCGCGGGCGCGAATGGCGCGTGTAGTGGGCTGGGCGTCGAGATTGAGGGTGCCGTCGAGACCAGCGATCACCGACTGATCGATGTTCCACTCGGGGTTCATGGCGGCAACCGGCTTGTTCTCCATCCAGGTGGCGAAGCCTTCGTTGAGCCAGATGTTGTCCCACCACTGCATTGTGACAAGATCGCCGAACCACTGATGGGCCATCTCATGCGCGATGACGAGTGCGACTTCGCGTTTGGCGTTCTCAGAGGCTGTTTTGGGATCGATAAGCAGAGCCGTTTCGCGATAAGTGATGGCGCCGAAGTTTTCCATTGCGCCAGCTTCGAAGTCGGGGAGGCCAATGAGATCCAGCTTCTTAAGCGGGTAGGGAATGCCGAAGTAGTTGTTGTAGTAGTGGAGCACGTACTTCGCAACATCAACGCCGTATTGTGTGAGGGCGACCTTGTCGGGCGTAGCGCACGTCCGGATTGCGACGCCATCCTGAGTGCCGGAGGAGCACTTAAAGTCACCGACGAGGAAGGCGACGAGATATGTCGACATCTTCGGCGTGGTCAGGAATTTTATGGTGTGTTTGTCCGGCGTGGGGCCGGGCTTGTCGCTGACGATGGGGCCGTTGGAGATGGCGGTGTCTCCCTTGTCGACAATGAGGGTCACGTCGAAGGTAGCCTTGAAGGCGGGCTCGTCAAATGATGGGAAGGCGCGGCGCGCGTCGGTAGATTCGAATTGCGTGACCGCGTAGTTGCGCTTGGCAGTCTTGGAGAGATAGAAGCCGCGAAGAGCGCCGTTGAGGATGCCGGTGAACTGAATGTGGAGTGTCGCTTTGCCGGATGGAATCTGATCGGGGACTGTGAAGGTGGCCTGCTCCTTCTCTGCATTTTGCGAGACGGTCGCGGTTTGATCCTTGCCGCCGGAAGAGATCTTGACTGAAGCGAATTTCAAATCGTGCGCGTTGAGGGTGATGCTGCTGGTCGGCTCGGAAAGGGTGACGTCGATGGTCTCCTTACCGGCGAAGGTAGCAGCTTTGAGATCAGGGGTGAGAGTGAGGGAGTAGTGCTGGGGAAGGACAGTGTTGGGAAGACGTTGGGCTTGTGCGATAGCGGCTGAAATCAAAATGCTGCAAGCGAGGAGACAACAGGCAAATGTGCGGCGCACAACGCGCCGCGGGGAACTGCAACTAATCTTCATTCAATCCTCTGGTATTCCCTGGTAGGGTGTTCCTTTTCAGGTTCTCGATCGAAACCCGGAGCACCCATCGATCTAAACGGGCCCCTCCCATTTTAGGGTACTAGGTGCGCGCTGGTAACTACGGCGTGTGACCAGGTGGAGTTCCAGGGGGATGAACTGCTCAGGGCTGATGAATCTCGACAGCGGAGGCGTCTGCTTCCTTGCGGGGAAGAAGCGAGTCGAGGAGGAGCAGACAAGCGCCGATGACGATGCAGCTGTCTGCCACGTTGAAGTCGGGCCAGTGATAGCCGAAGATGTGAACCTCGATGAAATCGACCACGGACCCGTAGCGGATGCGGTCGTGGAGATTGCCAATCGCTCCGCCGAGAACGAGAGCGAGAGCCACAGTGGTGAGGCTGATGCGGCTGCCCAGGCGGATGAGGGCGATGAGGACGGTGATGGCGGCAATAGCGGAGAAGGCGATCAATCCCCAGCGAACGGCATTTGGGGACGCCGAGTCAGCGAAGAGTGAGAATGCCGCACCCTCATTGAGCCAGTGAGTGATGCGGAGAAAGCCGGGAATAACGGTGACGGCATCACCCATGGCGATGCGGCTGGAGACGATGGATTTTGTGAAACGGTCGGCCACGATGATGAGCGCGGAGATAATCAGCAGCCACGGGAGTTTACGAGGGGAACTCACGCGGCGGCCTCCGGCCCTGGCTCAGGCACTCCCATTTCGCGAAGGGCGTTGTGGCAGCGGGTGCAGACGTTTTGCCAGATGCCATAGTTGGAGACTTCCGGCATGAAGTTCCAGCAGCGTGCGCATTTGTGACCGCTGGCCGGAAGGGCAGTGACAGCAAGGGGCTGATCCTTACTACTCTCAAGAACGCGGACATTCGAGACGTTGATGATCTCTTTCAGTCCAGTGGCGTGGCGTTGCAGGAGTGCGAGAAGTTTGCCGGATGCTGCGATTTCGACATCGGCTTCGAGACCCTTGCCGATGCGCTTGGCCTGACGCGCTTCTTCGAGGACGCGGAGGGCTTCGTCACGAACAGCGAAGATCTGTTTCCATTCGTCGAGGACCGGAGCGGGATCGGATGCAAAGATCTCTTCGGGTTTTGGGAAGAGCGCGAGGTGAACACTCTCTTCGCGGCCTGCGAGTTTGGGCAGGTACTCCCAGACCTCGTCGGCAGTGAAGCTGAGGATCGGCGCGACGAGGCGGACGAGAGCTTCGGTGATCTGCCAGAGAACCGTCTGCGCGGAACGGCGTTCCTTGCTTGTTGGCGCGAAGGTGTACATCCGGTCTTTCAGCACGTCGAGGTACAACGAGCTGAGGTCGACGATGGCGAACTCGTTGACGGCGTGATAGACGCGGTGGAACTCGAATGTCTCATAGAAGGCGAGGATCTTTTCAGTGAGTTCGCGGGTGCGGGCGAGCATGTAGCGGTCGAGCGGCAGGAGTTCCGACTCAGCCACGCGATCGCGCGCGGGGTCGAAGCCGTTGAGGTTGCCGAGGAGGAAGCGGAAGGTGTTGCGCAGCTTGCGGTAGAGTTCGGCGCAACGGGCCATCAGGTTTTCGCTGGCGGCCATATCTTCTCTGAAATCGATAGAGGCGACCCAGAGTCTCACGATTTCCCCACCCATGCGTTCGGCGATGTCGACGGGATCGACACCGTTACCAAGCGATTTGGACATGGCGCGACCCTGTTCGTCGAGCGTCCAGCCGGCAGTTGCGACGTGTGAGTAAGGCGCACGGCCGCGGAGAGCGACGGACGTGAGGAGGGATGAGTGGAACCAGCCGCGGTGCTGATCGCCGCCTTCTAGGTAGAGGACCTCAGGCGGTAAAGCCCCGGTGTTATCTTTCGACTGTTTCGGCACGACTGAAGTCGTGCCCTGACGCTTTTCGTGCTCTGAGGCTGTGTTGGTATTTGCTTCGCGCTGAAACCT
>Ga0207654_10000651_pt1 | contig 19633 bp, 21 predicted proteins | sample KBSC64metaG_FD_184355 | JGI IMG/M metagenome (GOLD analysis project Ga0207654, IMG submission 184355) | Corn rhizosphere microbial communities from Kellogg Biological Station, Michigan, USA - KBS C6-4 metaG (SPAdes) (version 2) | ecosystem: Host-associated > Plants > Roots > Rhizosphere > Soil...
GACGTGGCCGTCAGGGTCCTCGTAGCTTCGGCCGTACATGAAGCCCAAATCCTGAACTGGTGTGGGGTCTGCGGCTCCTCCCTGTTTGGCTGCAGTTCCTACAATGGCGTCCACATCCTCCCGACTGTCTCGTGAGATACAAAGCAGTACCTGAGCTGTGGTTTTCGGATCCGGGATGGTTTTGGTTGTGAACCGAGCCCACTTGGCGTGGGTCAGAAGCATAACCATGATGGTTTCGGACAGAACCATGCAGGCGGCTGTGTCGTCGCTGAATTGTGGGTTGATCCGGAAGCCCACCGCTTCGTAGAACGCTTTTGAGCGATCGAGGTTCGTGACAGGCAAATTGACGAAGATCATTTGGGGATTCTTACTCATTCTTAACCTCCTTGAGAGTCATGGGTGGAACCCATGTCCTCACAGCCCAACTGTAGGTGGGATGTTGATCTTGTTCCTTTACAAATGTTGAGGAATCGGGATTTTTAAAATCCATCTTCGCGAGGGGCGGCTCCTTAGGTTGGAGTGATGTTGAGATACGAGGCGATCGAGTAGCCAGATCCAAACCATGGCGGAACGTTACAAAACCTGGAGCGGCGCTGAAGTGGGGCTGCTTCGATCCAAATCCATCGCGAGCAGCCAAGGGCAGGCCTGCTGCGACTGGGTTAATCGTGGCGCGGTCTGCGCGGAGGGGAAGGAGCATGTCGCGAGGGTCATCTCCCGGATCCGCTTACGTCGCGGACGCATTGCATGTCGAACAGGAGCGCGTAAGGTAGTTCGAAACCAAAGAAAATAGTCCAACTTGAGTTGTGTTGAACCGCGCGGTAATCGCGCTGGATTGACGCTGCCTCGTGAAACAGCTTGAAGAACTGCCGGTCAAATCAAAAGCATCAAGACCGATGAGCAGCTCGATCTGCAATCGCAGCACAGGGTTCCCGAGCGGTGGGTGGGGCGCCGGACTGCGGGAATCAACCAGATGCGGGGTATGTTGCTGGAGCGCGGCATTACAGTGTCGGAGGGACGTCGCCGCTTCGAAACTGCCTTGCCCGTGATCCTGGATGATCCTGACAACAAGCTTTCTGGTTGCTTACGCGTGCTTCTGACACAACTCCGCTTAGAGATGCAGTACCTGCACAGTCAGATCGAAGAAGCCGATAAGCTGATCGTGCGCATCGCGGATGAACTGAAAGCATGCAGGCGCCTGGTTGCTATCCCAGGTGTGGGTCCCGTCGTTCGGCTTACGGAGGTGTTCCGGCAAGCGGCCAGCAGCAAGATCATCACCAACGCTCACCTGATCCGCCAGGGTAGACTGCCAGATCTGAGGACAGCAGAGTCTGACTCGGACTTTCATTTCGTTGAGCGCGATACACCGGAGGAGATCGCGGCAACCTTGGTGCGATTGGTTCAAGCCAGAATTCCAATGGGACACAAGCTCGATCCAATCCGCGATATTCAGGTCTTGTGTCCGATGAACCGTGGCTCGATCGGCGTTCGCGAACTGAACACGGCGCGGCAGACTCATCTGAATCCCGCGCGTCCCGGTGAGCACGCAGTAGAGAGGTTCGGATGGCGGTTCCGGGTTCGAGACAAAGTCATTCAGACGGAGAACAACTACAAAAAGGAAGTCTTCAACGGCGACATTGGCACCATCAAGAAGATCGATTCTGTTGAACAAGAGCTATTCATTGAATTCGATGACCGCGTCGTGGCTTACGATTTCGGGGAGCTCGATGAGGTCTCTCTGGCATACGCGGTGACTATTCATAAATCGCAGGGCTCGGAATTTCCCGCTGTGATCATCCCGGTTGCCATGCAGCATTACATGCTTTTGCAGCGGAACCTGATCTACACCGGAATCACCCGCGCAAAAAGGCTCCTAGTGCTGGTTGGCCAGAGAAAGGCTCTTGGGCTTGCTGTCCGGAACGATCAATCGCGCAAGATACTCGGGACTCCTGAGCAGCCTCGGAGGTCCACGGCATAGCTGCCGTTTCGGGTACCTTATTCACTTACAAGGCCGTTATTCTGAAAGAACTGCTGGATTGTGCGGTCGAGCAAAGCACGCAAATCGGCTGCAAATGGGCCTGGACAGCTCGCGAAAGACGTCACAATTGCGGGTACATCGCCCTCCGGATTACCGAAAGTCTGTCCGATGTGGGTGATGCGGTGCTGGGCGGAAGATACCAAAATCACTTTACAAGCTGTCCGCATTTGAAAATACGGGTTAGGCTCCACCTGAAGCTGCTCGTAGAGTTCATCGAGATTCGATTCCTCGCTTGGCTCTTGATCCCCCTCTTCGTCGTCTTCTGTGCTGCCAGCGAGAGCTTCAGCCACGGACCTCGGCATTTCCATCTTCGATTGCACGAGAGCGGCTACTGGGTGAGCTGATTGCTCCGGTCGTATCTCTCCGATCGGCGCTCTCTCTTGATCAAGAGCATCATCAATCATCTTTTGAGTACATCGAGGTTTGGCTAGCACTTCACTGAGAACCGGATAAGCGCGTTCACTAATGGAATCCAGAAGCGCTTCATTGAATCCGGAATCGTCAAGTTCCAGAGCATCCGCAACGGTGTCTCCGGGTACGACCCTCTTTAATGAAAAGTGAATCGCGATCGGATGATTCAGCGGAAGAAGTTCTGCACGGTCCGGGTTTTGGACCTCGTCCAGAATGTCGTCAGCTTCCTCGCGGCTATCGGCTGCGACAAGTGAGATGTCGCCATTTGGCCATCGACAGATCAGTGGTGGGAAAGGCATATCTCTCCTCAAGCCGACCATTATCTTGGATCAGGTTGCGTTTGAACGAACAATATCCTGCCAATCGTGATCGGATTCGATGCTCTTAGCCTTTGGGTTCTATCCCAATTCGGTCATTTACCGCGGAGCGAATGCGCTGTTTGCAGCCCAGGTATCGCTCCGTCGTCTGAATGGAAACATGCCCCAGAAGAAACTGGTTCTGCTCAAGCTCTCCGCCCGCGGCATGGCATAAACGGGCACAGCTGCGGCGCAAATCGTGAGGCGCTAGTTTCTCTACGCCGATCACCTTCGCCGACTCCTTCACAATGAGCCAGACTGCCTTCTCGGTCATCCCTTCACCCAGGATCCGCCCCATTTTTGTCACACGGCGAAATATCTTGCCTCGACCAATCTCCGCAGCATTCAACCAGACTCGCAATTCTTCCATGACCCAATCGGGAATGGGAACCGTGCGAACGTGCCCGCCTTGCCCTTCAGATCGATGATGGCCCAGTGTCCTTCCCGTTGTTCAAGCTGTTCGAGCCTTAGAGCGACTGCCTCATGGCGGCGCAGACCGCGAGCCAGCAGGAGAGCAAGAAGTGCACCGTCTCGTTTGCCTTTCAGCCTATCTCGGTCCGGCGCTTGCCATAGTGCGATGCTCTGTTCGGCCGTTAGCCAGTTGCCAAGGCGCATGCCCAGATTCCTGACGCCCTTGACGCGGTGAATGCCGACGGCCAGATCGGAGCTAAGCAAACCGGAGTCGGCCGCTTCATAAGCAAGCCGTCGGACGGCGCCAAGCCGCAAGTTGATAGTTCCCGGCGCGAGCAAGCGCGCTTCAAGATGGTTGCGATAGCGAAGAACCACGGTTCTGTTCAGGGCCAGACGCGGCTCCGAGCAGTACCAGTCGACAAACTCATCAACGGCATGTCCATATCCGCGTTGACCGTCGACACTGGTAAGGCTGTTCAATACCGCTGTTCTCGAGAACTCGAGATCCGGCAGGCGCAGACGAGTCTTGGGGTGCTTGTGACGCTTCGATTTATGCTTCATCGACCTTCGGCCTCCTCGCCGTAGGTCGATCATGCCAGTTCCGAGCGTTCCCGTTCGCTAGTCCTTTGTCCTTCGTCGTTCTGTGCCAGCTTCGGCCATTCAGGCTGCCCCGGACCAGACCGACCCGCTGAAAAGTTACACTCAGCATGATGGTGGGGCAATAACCTTAAGAAGGGGAGAATTGGAAGGATGACTACTGAACAGGAGCTTCGCCAGAAGCTGCGAAAGATCGCGGCACTTTACGAGGGGGCCACCACTGCTGGCGAACGTGACGCCGCTGCGGCTGCGCTGGACCGCATTCGTGCGGCACTCAGTTCGGCGGAACAGGTTGAGCGTTCCATCGAAATGAGCTTCCGCCTGCCGGACCGCTGGAATCGACGGCTATTTCTCGCACTTTGCCGCCGATATGGAATCAGACCGTATCGATATCTTCGGCAGAGGCATTCGACCGTTGTACTGCGCGCACCGGAGTCTTTCATTCGGAAGACACTTCTGCCCGAATTCGAAGAGATCTCGCGGGCTCTCAATGCCTACCTGAACGAAGCAACTGAGCGAATCGTTCGTGAAGAAGTCTTCGGCGATGCCGAGGAGGCCGAAGAACAGGCCGAAGCTCCCCAAAGATCCCCAATTGGATAATTGTCTTGAACGGACTGCCGAGGCGGACGGAGGCTATGGACATCTACCGGATGCATGTGACCCTCAGAGACATCGAGCCGCCGATCTGGCGAAGAATCGAGCTTCCCGCCCGAAACCACCCTGAAACGGTTTCATCGAATACTGCAAATCACCATGGGTTGGGGAGACTCCCTGCGCAGTGCTTATCAAGAAAGAACGCACCGTGTGGCATTGCATTCACAAATTCCGCGTCGAGCGAAACGTATTTCGGATTGACTTGTTAAGATGAAAGGAGATTTCACACTGCTAGAACGAACAACAGCATTTCGATCTGTCATTCGCATGATTTGCGAATTACTGGTGGTTGGTGGCCAACTAAGAAGTAACGTCTTTAGATCACGTCGGACTCGCTTTACAGCTGGAACAAAGCCGCAGACCTCACATTTGGCGGAATGACGTTACATGGCCGCGACGAACCCTGGAAGCATTCCAGGTGCATTCACTGTCAAAAGCTGGGCCATCCGAGCCGCCATGATGGTGTACATGGAGGCAACATGGAAAGCGTTAAATCGGACATTCTCAGTCACCCGATTGAAGGCATCGCGTGCAAGGACCTTCAACGCTTCTGACCGAATCTGCATGGCGTCACAGCGGAGCGTTTCAAGCATTACTTGATCATCGGAGTTGCTCATTTCGATGTTCCGCGCGGCGTAATCAACCATTTCCAGCATCACGCCCGCGTTCAGGTACATCGCCCGAACCCCGCGAATGCCATGCATGCGCTCCCAAATCTCCTCCGGCGCGGCTTCAAGTTCTTCCCGTGAAAGGAAATCTACGCTCAATTCGCGTCCGCTCCAGTCCGGCTGGAGTCGAGCAACGAGCGAGTCCCAGGTCTGCGCGTTACGACGTCGAAGGCCGACTCTCCAGCGAGCGAGGTAGATCGCTAGCGGAGCGATTGCTGCGACTTGGATGACTGACAGACTCATTTGCGGGAACGAAGTGGTCCTCAAGCCTTTTCTCTATGCGGCACGTCGCCTGTCGCCTTGCAGAATGCGCGTAGCGCCTGTCGGGACTTGGCGATACATCGGACCAGCCTTCCATGACTTCGAATTGAAGAGTCGCTCTGTTGCACACTCCGAACAGTTCTGATGGGAATCAAAGCCGTCGATCACGCTCTGATTTCCATTTGCACTTGGCCAGCTCCACTTATGAGAGCAGCACAATTCGAGCAGGACAAGGTCCAGGCCGTGTACGAGCTTTAGGGACCCTGCGGCTTGCAACCGCGTCCTAGCTGTGCGACCAGACAATTGAGTAGTTGATGGTGTTGCTTGGACAGACATAATTTACAGTTCTCCATTTTGTATTCCGTAAAGCAGTCAGCCAGAGAGAGAGCCCGGCAACTGTTCTTCAGTAGGCCGGCTTGCGGAATCCCATCGGCTGCCCGATCTGGGCCTCAATGCCAACGAATGTCGGAATGGCTGGCGTTCAGTTCCCGGCGATATGATCCTACTCACGCCAGTTGGCCGATTCTATTGCGCTTTCGTGCATCTGCTATTGCACTTTCGATGCGCTACCTGATCTAACTAGCCTTGAGTATGAGGGATACGTCCGCCGCTCCCGAGCATGACAATCGAATTATCCTGGGGCGCAAAGAGGCTCCTGGTCGGGCGTAATCGATCAAAAGATCATCGCGGCGCGCTCGCATGCTCTGAGTGTGTCCTCCGAAGATTATTTCGAATCATCTGAGGGCCATGATTCCTTCGAGGCAGCCCTGAGGCGCTTTCGAGGCATTTCCTAGATTGGGCTGACTCTGGCACGATCTCTACAGCGACAGAGAACCGGAAGTTCGATGGACTTCTTGCAAATGAACCGGAGAAAGAAGAAAGAAATGCAACAGAGTATAGCTGTCGGCGATCTGGTGAAAATTTGCGGCGAGGGTGGAGTGTGGACGGTTGTCCAGGCCCGGGTCCGCAATCTTGAACCAAAATTCCAAGTGCGACGTGCCATGGATGAGTCAACTATTCAATGGTTTCAAAGCGACGTCGTAACTCTCATGCAGAAGTCTGAGAAGCCTGACAATCGTGCTTCTTCTCCGCCCAGCGGCTTTCATGGGGTTTGAGAAGGGCAAATATTAGTCAGGACCATCGTCGCGGGCATTCCAGACAGATTGTTGACCGAACCGAAATCGTGATCTGGCTCAAGTTGGTTCCGGGTTGGCGGTGAGAACGAAGCCGCAGGCGCCGCGGCTGCTGCGGTGTTGGCTATCGAGGAGCTTTGCAGCCGAGATAGGGTGTGAGTCACAGGAGGTAATCCACTGTGACTCGACTTCGCAGGATGATGCTCGAAGAACTCGAGCGTCGTAACTATTCCTCAGGGACGATCCGCTACTATGTTCGCTTCGTGGAGCGGTTCGCGCAGCACTTCGGCAGATCACCGGACAAGCTGGGCACGGATCATGTTCGCACCTACCAGAGCTATCTGCTCAAGCAGCGCAAGCTCAGTCCGGGAACGGTAGAACACCATATCTCGGCGCTGCGATTCTTCTATGTGCAGACGCTGCGCCGGTATGAGTTCCGTCAGTTTCTTCCTTATCCGAGAGTTCGCCAGAAGCTGCCCAAGATCCTGAGCCGGGAGGAAGTAGCACAGCTGATCGAAGCCAGCAGCGGGCTGTTCGAGGCCATCTCCAACCACCGCCTTGCCGCATTCGACGGGGATCGCGTCAGCTTCCCCTAGCGCGATTATGCTCACGGCGGCAAGCAGAAGGTGGTGACCCTCGATGCCGTCAACTTCCTCTGCCGCTTCTTCCTGCATGTGCTGCCCAAAGGCTTCGTGCGCATCCGCCGCTACGGCCTGCTGTCCAACCGCTTCCGCAAACAACTGCTGCCTCTGGCGCGCACCCTGCTTGCCCAACAAGGGCGCGAACCGCTGCCTCTGCCACCTCTGCCTGATTGCGTGCCCTGGCACTGTCCACGCTGCGGAAAACCCATGCGCGTCGTCGAGCGTCTCACCGCTGCTCAACTGTTTTTCAGAGGATTCGATTCTTCATGAACTGCGTAGCCAACTCGCGCTGCCGGCTTGCTCCCTGCACGTCTGTGCCGCAGTGTGCGCGCAGTGATCAGAACCCCTCCATGGCGACGCTCAATCGCATCTTGAAAACACCCGATCGCACATCACCATCTCAGCAACTGACCCTTATTCATCCGCAAAGACGAAAAACCCGCCCGAAGAATCTCTCACCGCAGGTCCGAAAATCCATAATCCCTTCCAGGATCACCGCGACCGGGGCGACTGCGCCTTCCTTCTTACCTCCTAATCGAAAAGGTCTCGCAACACAGTTCACCCTCACGACGCTGTCGTGCGCGAGACCTTTCCGATGTAGGCTAGCGGTAATGCTCCCTACCCCCTCCATAACTGACGCCTGAGAGTCGTGCGAACCAGCCCGTCTTGCGATGATTATCTGGGCACAGCCCCAAAAACCTGACCGAGGATTAAATACAAATCATGGGTCCTTTAAGATCGCAAGTTGCCGTCGTGACTGGCGCTGGCCGTGGAGTGGGTGAAGCGATTGCGCTCCGACTCGCCTCCCTGGGAGCGCACGTACTGCTCGTCGCACGCAGCGACGACAAACTGAACCACGTGCGCGAGCAAATTGTCACGGCTGGCGGCGCTGCTTCAGTCGTCCCCTGTGACTTGATGAATGCCTCGGCGGTGGCCCAATTGGGAGAAGCAGTCACCCGGGAATATAAACGCTGCGACATACTGGTCAATAACGCCGCGATCGGGATTGATGGAAAACTCCTCCACGAAGTAACTCCCATAGAGTGGGATCTCACCTTCGGCACCAACCTGCGCGGCCCCTACCTGATGATTCGCGCCCTCGCACCTCTCATGATCGCCGCACGGTCCGGCCATATTATCAACATCTCCTCGCTGGCCGGACGTAATCCACTCCCGAGTGGCGCCGCGTATGCAGCGTCCAAATGGGGCTTGAATGGGCTCACTTACTCGGTAGCTGAAGAGCTTCGCCAATACAACATTCGCGTGAGCGTTATAGCTCCAGGCTCCATCGATACGGACTTCAATGACCACTCCGGCAAAGGTGCCGCATCAGGCAAGGATCCGAAAAAGAAGTTGAAGCCTGACGACATCGCATCGGTCGTTGAGATGCTTGTGACGCAGCAGGCACAGTGCTTCATCAGTGAAGTCCTGATGCGCCCAACTCAGAAGCCCTGAAGCAGAGCGAAAGGAAATCGATAGGACGATCAAAAGCCCTGATTACAACATCTGAGAACCGCAATTCTTCTCAGACGTAATCGCTCAAAATGCGGTCGATAGTAATTCTGAAGTGCGCTCGTCTTGCGCAGCCGGGGACAGCCGGTCCTGGGATAGCACGAGACTCGTGAAAGCCTTTGTCCTGAAGCGGGAAACGTAGAGATGTTTCGGTATCCGCTTAAGGCACACCCAGAATCCATCCCTCAAATTCAGCAATCTTGCGTTCCTCACCGTTCAAGCATGGACAAAGGAAGCGACCGAGGATTCCTTCCCTATCGGCTCGTCGAAGCCATGCAGCAATTGAGTAGGCGTCGTGTTGATGCGAGTCACGAGCTTCTGGATGGAACGATCTGCTCCACAAAGCGGGGTAGACCTCGACAATGGCCGACTTTCCTGCTGGGATCTGCCAGCCATCAAAGGGCCAAAAGTGAACCAGATCCCCTGTGCGGGATCGAATGAACCGCAACCACGGGATTCCGCTGTGGGTTGACTTTGCCACTGAGCCTTGCACGTCGAAATGAAAAACTGACTTCGCCCGGCAACGTTTTTCAGTAACTCGACGCCAGGTTGCCCTTCCGGTCCGCAATGCCCCACTGCCGCGAAGACCGTCGCGCACGAAATCGACGTAGGTGTGCTCTTCGTCTGTTGGCCAGTGGTGCTGGAAATCATCAAGAAAAGTGCTCCAAACTAGCGGCAGCCTATGGGTCTCAAAATACTCACGCGGAAATGAGAAGGCGTGATCGATGCCGATCAATGCAGGGGGTGCGGCCGAAAGCTCGGCCGCGATCCATTCTGCGATTCCTCTTCGAGTCCAGTATTTTCGGTGGCGAAGTGACGGGTGATCTTGTGGCGGAACTTCATGGGGTTCTTCGTCTTGCTTCACCTCATAGACACGAAGCCCCTTAAGGCTCGACTCAGCAGTCTCAGCACCGGAATAGTCAACGCCGATGTAGCGCTCAAATTGCGGCATAAGCCTCTCCGGTCGAATTCCTCATTTGATTTCTGCAAGTGAATACGACGTGCTACGCCCCCCAGAGGGATCCTTCGTAAGGATGCGCTTCCCGATCAGGTCCTCAATGTCGCGCAGCGCAGTGTCCTGCGAGCACTTCTCGAGCTTTGCCCATTTCGAAGAAGTTACCTTACCGTCAAAGCCATTCAGCAGCCGGTTGATCATGCTGCGTTGCCGATCGTTGAGTTCAGTCGCAGCGAAACGATCCCAGAAGCGTACCTTGGTGAACACGGCGGCAAGTATGGTTTCCGACCGATCAAAGGCGAGCTCCAGACACACGAGAAACCATTCGAGCCAGCGTGCAATGTCTAGCTCGCCTTTTTGCGTTGCTTCAAGGATCTCGTAATAAGATTTCCGATCCTGTTGAATCTGCGCTGACATGCTATAGAAGCGCTGTGAGCTGCGTTCTGAACGCGCCAAAGCCATGTCAGCGATGGCGCGCGCTATGCGTCCGTTGCCATCATCGAACGGGTGGATGGTCACGAACCACAAATGTGCTACTCCCGCCTTGAGCACTAGATCGGTCGACCTCTCTTTTTCAAACCAGTCCAGGAACTTCTTCATTTCCCCGCGAAGGCGGGCGGCGGCTGGAGCTTCATAATGAACCCGCTCCTTCCCAATTGGGCCGGAGACGACCTGCATCGGACCCCTTTTGTCATCTCGCCAGGCACCTACATTGATCCTCGACATCCCGCTGCGGCCGGTCGGAAAGAGTGCTGCGTGCCAATCGAACAAGCGTTGTGTGGTCAGTGGCTGGTCATAGTGCTGCGTTGCGTCCAGCATCATTTCGACTACACCCTCGACGTTGCGATCCGCAGGTGTCAGCCCGCCGATGTCGATTCCCAAGCGGCGTGCTATCGAAGACCGGACCTGATCTCTATCGAGCTTTTCTCCCTCAATCTCGCTCGACTTCAGGACATCCTCAGTCAATGTATCCAGCACAGCTTCTTTTCGAAGCTGGAAACCAAGCCCCTCCATCCGGCCTATCAGTCGTCCCTGTCGGTGACGCACCTCAATGAGTTGCTGCGAAATTCGCTCGTAATCCCAGCTAAAACTAGGCCAAGCCGACCGTTTGTGGATGTACGCAACGCTTTTTATTCTCCGCATCATTTGCAGAGAATATAACCCACATTCACCGCAACTACAAGGGCCAATCTGCGCATATCATGCGGTGATTAGACCCGTAATTCACCGCATAGACTGCAGATTCTCACACCAAATATCGACAACTCCGCCGCAGATCCATACCGCAAACCTGCTCCGCGGGGCTCGCCTTCCTTCGAAGATCTGAGTGTCCCCTAGGCTGTTGACATGGAGTGGCTTGGTTTACTCGTACAACGGGGTTATCCGGAACCCACTGTGCTGAAACCGGCAGGTCCAAATCGTCAGGGATCGTTCACTCGATGAAGTGTTTTGAAGAACCGCAGTCAAAGAGAAGCTATCGGCATTTCTCACGGTTCCACCATTCCAAGAGATTTGAGCCTTAAAGGGTTCTTGCTCCGCCACTGCGAGCCGTGTCGCGCAGCAAAGCAGCAACAGAATACTGAGGTTGAGGGAATGCATAGGCTGCCGTTGCTTCCCCGAAGTCATATAGAGTTAGACACCGAAAATTGGAATGTGGGCGTGTGGTCCGCAACTCGGAAGTATGCCAAACCTTCGCCTTTCAGGATTGCTTCCGAGTTCGCGGTCATTCGACCAGAATGGGCCGATGCGCTTTAGAATTGCTTCGGAGAACGCTCTTGGGTTGGGCAGCGCACTACATCGCGAAATTGCAGGCGGGAGAAACCGTCTCTTTCCGCCCTCGTGGAAGCTCAATGAAGGGAAGAATCGAGTCTGGTCAACCCTGCACAGTCGTGCCGGTCGATTGCTCCACTCTCTCTGTGGGAGACATTGTGCTCTGCAAAGTTCGAGGCAATGAGTACCTGCACATCGTCAAAGCGATCAGCGGTCCCCGATTCCAGATCGGAAACAATCGTGGCCTAATTAACGGGTGGATAGGTGCCAACGGAATCTTCGGTAAATGTATACGCGTGGAATCCTGATCTCCGAGCCATTTTGGCATTAATTCCTGTTTCGCGGTGACTCACCCGCGATCACGATCATTCCGGTCAATCGGACACATCATTCCCCGACCACGGCTCGCAAACGGTTGGATCGCCTACCTGCTCAGTAAATCGCGAGGCCTCGGAGAGTTTTCTCTAGCTGTCGGTTGAACTCATCAGGACATTCGAGCATCGGGTAGTGTCCAGTGTGCGGCAACACCATGGCATCGAAATCCTTCAATGTACGCCGAATGACTTGAACATCCGTTGGAAACCTGTCACCATTGATGCCCCTGACTGGCACGGTTAGATCTCGTGCCGACTTCGCAGTATCGTAACCGCCGAAGCCCCTGAACATCGCGCAGACACTGTCTATTGGCATCCGTGACATTCTGTCCCTTATGTCGGCGTACAAAGCCGGCTCCAGGTCGGGATGAAGTAACAGCCCCAGCATCTTGTCCATCGAACCGCGAAAATCCCTGCGCCACTCTTCCGCAGTCTCAAGTATTTGGTCTGCATCCATGGTTCGGCCCATGTCGTCGAACGTATCCACGCCGATCACCGCCAGCACTCGCTTGCCTGTGAGCACGGTTGCCTCGATGGCTGCTGGACCTCCAAGCGAATTGCCGATCAGCACGGCGCGGGAGACGTGCTCGGCATCCATCACGGCCACGATGTCACGTCCAAATTCTGGGATGCCCCACACTTCGCGATTCTGTCCGGATTCCCCATGCCCAGCCAGATCAAGTGCAATTACGCGAAACCTCTCAGCAAAGTACGCGTGTTGCTTGTCCCAGAAGGATCGGTCGGACATCCCTCCGTGGACAAAAATGAGCGTGGATTCTGCCGAACCGGACACCGAATAGACGATGCGCACACCATCGAAGGATTTCGTTGTTCGACTCAGCATGCGTTCACATTGTCCTGCGGTCTATCCCCGCGAACAAGTAGTGACCGCGTGATTGTCAGCTTCTCGTGAAAGGATCTCGTCCACCCGTCTCCAAACCGTGATTTGGATCACCCTCGCTTCTGAGTTGGCGGTTACTCAGGAGTAGGCACAAATACGAGCCGAATTCAGTGGTCACCCCCTCACTTAGAACATCTTGCCAAGCACGGAGGACATTGCTTGCCGGGCTGCTGCAGTTGGCCTCTGCGGCTTACAACAATCGACCTTCTTGAGCAAGCTCTTTATTGCTGTATCTTCGAGACCGAAATCGCGGAGCATCTTGGATACATGCCCACCGTGCTCAAACAGGGCGTCGAAGAGATGCTCAGTTCGGACTTCTCGACATTGCTGCACATCGGCAACTGAGATCGCATGCTCCAGAACTTCTCTCAGATCGTTCGTAATTGGCAATTCGACCGTGTTAGCTATTGCAGGTCCGGGTGGACGCAATTGCTCACACTGATTTCTGACGGATTGCGCGTCAAGCTCGATCCCGAGTTGACTCTAGAGTTCAGGATCGACCGCCAGAATCCCGATAAGAACATGCTCTGTATCGATCGATGTTGCGCCTGTTTCCCCTGCTTCCATCCGCGCAAAAAAGATCACCTGCCGAGCAAGCTCGGAGTAACGCTCAAACATGTTGCCTCCCGCCAACCCTCGTTGCCAATCTTACTGCCGAGCATCGCTAGGGGCGCGTACTGGGGAAACTGAGAAGGTGACACGAATTCAGGCGAAGATTCGTCAAAGGTCCGAGTTCGCGGTGATACGCTCGGAACTGCGATGAAGGTCAACAAAGCGCAAGCCAGGGTCGGTATCTCCACCGCGATTCTACTTCTGTTTCTTGTTCTCTACCCATCGTGGCAAGAAGCCGCTCAGAACGAGATTGCCTATCGAAAGGACATTGGTCGTGGCTTTCTGTGGAGCCCGCCAAGCACTGTCTCAATCGATTGCTATTTCGTTGGCTGTAAGGTGGCACCTGCCTCGTATTTTCATGCGCTTCTGAATCGACAACTGCTCTTGGAACAGACCATTCCTGTTTTGGTCGTTGCGGGCGTCTTCCTGTGGTTGTTCCGCTCTCAAGAAGAAACGAAGCGGCCGATGTTGGAAAGCAGGACGAAGAAGCTGAGAATCAGCTTCTTACTTGCCTTGCTGATTCCTCCCGTCGGCGGCGTACCAATGGGCGCAGCACTTGCGAGCTTGCCAATGCTGCTCATCGACAGAGGAGAATTCTGGGCAGTGTACGCGGTTGCGACACCCATTATCTATTTCGTTTTTGCTCTTGCGATCTTCGGGCTGCTCAGTGCATTGCAGTGGCTAATCGCTAGAACCGAGAGCGTTCGGGGCGTGTAGTGGCCCGCTCGGAAGTTGGGCAAAAAATTGCCCAACTTCCGGATTGGCGGTTAACCGATCCCAACCCGCAATCAACTCGGCCGAGGTGCTTCCATCTTCATTTTAAAAAACCATAGAAGCAGCGTTCCGAAGAGCATGCAGGCAAGATAGACGCACATGCCTAGCAACTGGACTCGGCCACCGAGACTTTCCTGGAAGTTCATCTTCCAGATCCCCGCACCTCCCGCTCCCAGGCACCAGGTAGTAAAGTTCCACCCAGCGTGTACTCCGATGGGGAATGCCAAACCCTTCTTTGAGGCCACTGCGGCCATCCCGAACAACATGGAGCCTGCACTGGTACCAATCAATGCGCGTGACCAATCCCAACCCAATACGATGTGATAAGAGGAGAATACGAGAGCGACAAGAAGCAGGGTCGGCCATAGACGGAACGCGCATAAGAGCCGTCGCATCGGATATCCGCGAAATGCGATTTCTTCATACGCAGCGAGCACGATGAAGAGAGCCAATGTTGAGATGATGTTAGGTGCAGGGATTGCGGTTCTGGTGAAATGAAGGCCCGGAACGAGCCATTTCAGGCTGACAATTGACAGGGCGGCGAGTGGGATTACGCAGACGACCCCGGCAACTGCACGCATGACACTCCCACCAGCGAAGGCGGTTCCCGGAACTACCTTGGGCATTTTCTCCGTTCGGCCAAAAATCCAGGTGATGGCGAGCATGAGAGCTGTCATCATCACGCCCCCATACCATTGACCGCGAGCATCATTTGACGAGTGACTTAAACCAAGCAGGCCCGCGGTCACCTTGACGAGGAAAAGGCTAGCAAAAAAGAAAATCCAAAAAAGGCCAGCTCGCAAAAGAGCTCTCCATTTCGTCGCGTTCGCATGATTAGCAGTTGTATTTGACACTTGTGGCTGGACAGAGTCGTTGATCACAACCGGAGAGTAGCACAATCAGATTTTCTGCCCGTTCCGGCACCCACAGAATCGAATCAATGGGTCGGCCTCATTGGATCGAGCGAGGACCGCTTGGATTAACCGCACGAGCAGAATCTCTTCGTTTGATGATTTCAGGGCAACGGGTTCATCCGCCTCTGGTCGGCATGTTTTAATCGTTGCGGTCGGCTTGTCCGCGATCCTTCAATAACCGACCGGTAAAGTACGTATGGACGGTTATCGTCTCACGATTGCATTTCTGATCCAATTCAAGCCTACACACCTGTGCGTTCGATCTCCGGACAACATGGCTAATGCGAGACCGCTTGTTCAGATAAGGGTCCCCGCATTGACATACTAGTTTTAAACTACTATTGTGAGTTGAGTGAAGGCGAAGTCAGAGTATCGTGATCTGTTTCCAGGCGCCCTTGAGCTGATGATTCTCAAGAGTCTGAGTTGCAGGCCGATGCATGGCTATGCACTGTCTCAGCGGCTCAAGGAAATCTCCGAAGACTACCTGCTGATAGAAGAAGGGTCTCTTTATCCAGCTCTCCAGCGCATGCTGAAGAGTGGATGGCTCAAAACGGAGATGGGCCTTTCAGCCCGAAATCGTCCGGTGCGCATCTTCAAAGTGACAGAGGCTGGCAGAAAGCGACTGCAAAAAGAGCTAGCCAGCGTTGAAAAAATGTTTGCTGGTATCAACCGCGTACTCACCCTGGCTGAGCAACAGTAGAGGTTCGATATGGGTCTGCGTAGATGGTTGCTCCCGCGCAGCCGTCGCTACGATGAGCTCTCGGAGATGATCCGCGAGCATCTCGACGAAAAGGTCGCCGAGCTGATGGAAAGCGGCATGTCTCGCGAAGACGCCGCATACGCCGCACGCCGAGAGTTCGGCAATGCCACTCTCATTGAAGAGCGCAGCCGTGAAGTCTGGATGTGGCCACGAATGGAATCGATTGTGGCCGACGTGAAGTATGCCCTGAGGCAATTCCGGCAGTCTCCGGGATTCGTAACGACAGTTATCGCCACAATGGCGCTCGGCATCGGTGTCAATACCGCCATATTCACCGTCTTCGATCAGGTGCTGCTCAGGACGATGCCAGTTCATCGCGCAGAGCGTCTCGTACTTCTCGAGGAGCATTCCGCTTACGAGACAGGAGACCTCAATGCATATACCGGCAGCCAAAGCATCACGTTTCCGTACTCGGCTTTTCAGGCGCTGAGCAAGAACACTGTACTTGAGAATCTGGCCGTCTCTGCTCTCGCACCCGTCACGATCAAGTCGCCTGCCCTTGCCGAAAACACATGGCTGCAGATGGTCAGCGGCAATTACTTCGACGTGATGGATCTCAGGCCTGTGCTTGGCCGACTTCTCACGCCTTCCGATGATCGGCTGCACGCGGCCAATCCCGTTGCAGTGATGAGTGAGGCTTACTGGAAAGCAAAGTTCGGATCAGATCCTTCGATCCTCAATCGCGTTCTTATGCTGAATGGTTCACCTGTCACGATCGTGGGAATCGTGAGGAACCGTGGGATGGTTGACGCGAATCCAGTTGCACTTTTTATCCCAGTTGCACTGCAGCCCAACGTCGAGCCGGTCTTCAGGGACCCATTCCCCGATCCACTCAACTGCTGGCTGAATCTCGTAGGGCGCCTTGCCCCAGGCATCTCGCGCGCGCAAGCTGAAACTCAGCTCAACACTCTATGGTGGAACTGGCGGCGTGACACACTGCATGTGAAGAAGGACAACATCCCGGACGGCAGCGGCTGGCTGCAGACCCATCTCACGCTCGGCAGCGGGGCCAAAGGAATTTCAACACTGCAAGAACACTTCAGCAGGCCTGTTGTGCTTCTGCAAGCGATGGCACTGACGGTTCTGCTGATTGTCTGCGGCAACATCGCTAATCTCCTGCTCGCCAGAGCCGTTCGCAAACAGGGTGAACTGGCGATGCGCACCGCGCTCGGCGCACAGCGCAAACGCATTTTCCAGCAGATCGTTGTCGAGGGCTTGCTCCTCGGTGCAATGGGCGCTGCTGCAGGTATCCTGCTGGGCGGGCTCACACTCAGGCTGCTGTTTGACTTCACACCTGACTCCGACATTCTGCATGTCGCGGTCACTTCGCAGGTCGGTTGGCATATCATTGCGTCAGCTATCTCGGTGGGGCTGCTTACCAGCATTCTCTTCAGTCTAGCGCCGGCCGTGCTCAGTACCCGCATCGATCTAAAGCGTTCGCTCCATGGGCAGACTGGAGCCGTTGCTTCCGGGTCGAGCCGCCTGCGCCACGGGTTGATTGCCGCGCAAATAGCACTCAGTCTCGGCCTGCTCACCTGCGCCACGGTGTTCAGCTGCAATTTGTATCTTCTGCATTCCATCGATCCGGGCTTTACGACGACACACGTTCTCACTTTCACTGTCGACGCCGCACAACAGGGCGACACGCTTTCGCAGGCCAATCAAAAATATGCCGCAATCACTGCTGGCTTGAGACGTCTTCCCGGCGTGCGCAATGTCGTCTACGCACGCAATGGTCTAATGACGGGCAACGTCAGTGGAGGTAACGTCAACGTGACCGGGCGTGCCAACAGCTTTCATGACCCTTCTCCTTTCTCGGATATGGTGAGCCCCGGATTCTTTTCCGCCATGCAGGTTCCTCTGATTGCCGGACGTGAGTTTACGCAGACCGACACCGAACCGGGCCATAAGGCGGCAATCGTCGATCGGAGTTTTGTAAGAAGGTTTTTCAACGGGGATATCCAGAAGGCTCTGGCAGCATCTTTGACCTTCGGCAACGGCGCTCCGGATACCCCTATTGTGGGCGTCGTTCCAACGGTCCGCTACACCGATCTCACCGAGGATCCGGGATCGCCTTTCGTCTATTTGGCTTGGGAGCTTGCCCCGCACATCGGCACACACGTCCAGCAGTACCCAGCTGTCTTTTATATCCGCACCGCAAACGATCCCGGGACTCTCGCCACATCCGTGCAAACGGTAGTTCACCAGATCGACCGCGGGCTACCCATCGATCACCTCGAAACCATGGAGGATCATCTCTACGGTCTTACTTTTGACAGTCAGCTCGTCACCATTCTTTCCACTGCCATGGGTGGGCTTGCGCTCCTTCTCGCCGCAATCGGACTCTATGGCGTACTTGCATTTTCAGTCACTCATCGCACGCGCGAAATCGGTGTTCGCATCGCACTCGGAGCAGCGCGGGGCGCTATCGTCACCCTGATCGCGCGTCAGGTCGCCGGGATGGTGATGACGGGTCTGTTCGTCGGCACATTTCTTGGTGCTCTGGGAACAAAACTTCTTATGAGCCACGACGTGGGCTTGACGATTCACTTGGCGCAAATTCCGATCGGGATCTTCGGCGTCTCAGGCATCGTACTTTTGCTCGCGATGACTGTCGCTGCGGTGTTGCCCGCCCATCGAGCTGCCTCGGTAGATCCCATCAAAGCTCTGCGGAGCGAATAGCAGATCACACTGGCTCTATGAGCCTTTTCTCGATATTGCCGCGATCTCAATTCTTCTGTTTGCCTCTGTGTGACCTTCCGATCGTGGCCTGCGATAGCAGCTCTTGACCGAGTAGCTGTCGATACGTTCTCTGACCAGCCCAGCCCGGACTTGCACCAGAAATGGTAGGGTCAGTATGGGCGGTAATAGGTCCAGAGAGCTTCACTTCAGTTCGATGTTAGGGCCGTAGCGCACCATATCGTGCATACTGAAAGACAGACCCAACTCCCTCGCTGACAGGATTAACGGGCCAATGTCCGCTCTTTCCATGCTCCCAGCATTTCTCACTGGGTTCCTACTGTTGACATTCCTCGTAGGAGGGATGTATGCCCTTTATGTCAGGAAGCTCGGCCATCTTACCCCTTTGCTTCGACTCCGCAAAAAAGGGCTAGATTCGTTAATCGCTGGACAGCCTGTAGCGGCTGAGAACCATTTTCGTGCATCGCTCGCTATGGCAGTGGACACTTCCGATCGAGTACGTGGTTTGGTTTGCCTTGGCGACGCACTAATGGATCAAGGCCGATTTGAAGAGTCGAAGGCCGTCTTGTGAAGTGCTCTTGAATTAGGAGACTCGACGGGCAGCGGTCAAGGTAGCATGTCAGATTTGCTACTCATGACTCGAACTGATCCCGAGCGGGCGCTCGAAATGGCAGAGCAAGCAATGGAACAGTCGATCCGTGAATCGAGCCATGTCTATTTCGATCGAAACGTAACAAACGACCATAGACTCGCTAAGTATTGGGCAAGAAGAGCAAATGGACTTGCGCAACTCAATCGGAGTTCCGAAGCTCGACAGGCTATTGATCGAGCAGTGCGTATCGCTGAAGCGGCAGAGTCTGAATCGCAACAGAACGGGAATCAGACCTCGATTCTCGCAACGATAGTCTTGGGAAGTCGCCACATGGCGCACGGGAGAGACTTGGTCGTCGCAACAACCCATTGGCGAATCGGTCTGGCCTTTATCGCAATGGGTGATTCAAGCACGGCAGCAGACCACTTCCGCATTACACGCGATACAGACCGCAGGGGTAAATATCGCCGTCTGGCACAGCAACAGCTTGATCAGCTTTCACCTCAGCACCGGTGAACACTGCGCCTTATGGCATTATTCTCGGTTTGTCCCCGATTCGGAAGTAATCAAGAACTTGACCAAATCTGGATTATTTCCGGGTG
>Ga0207654_10000653_pt1 | contig 19621 bp, 19 predicted proteins | sample KBSC64metaG_FD_184355 | JGI IMG/M metagenome (GOLD analysis project Ga0207654, IMG submission 184355) | Corn rhizosphere microbial communities from Kellogg Biological Station, Michigan, USA - KBS C6-4 metaG (SPAdes) (version 2) | ecosystem: Host-associated > Plants > Roots > Rhizosphere > Soil...
GCCCAGCGCCTCCTTAGCGGTCGTATCGCGATTGAATCCCGAGCCGATCGGCGCCTGCTGCGTGTCCATGCGCGCTTCTCCCTGCGTTTACCTACCCTATCGGTAGACATCTAACACAGGCGACGAGAATCGCAAAAAAACACCGAGGAACCAAGCGTCACCCTCTGATCGTTGGTCCGATCAACCGGCCCAGCGCCAATGCTCCTTCACAGTCGATTGATCGCGGCTCAGGCCGCCAGGCCACCACTGTCACTTCAATGCGTTCGTTATTTTTTTCGGTAAGCGCTGCAGCCTTTTCGGCAATCAGCATCGCATTAGAGAGGACGACATCACTGGCCGTTAAGCTTCGAAAGGTGGTATCCTCTTCGCTTATGACAATGAAACGAGTCAATGCAATCTGGCAGGCCGGAACAATCATGAACGTTACTGCAAGTGCCAACACAACAGACAAACCCGTTGCCGTCATTGTTGGCGCAACATCAAAATGGCAATCTGACGGCAGAAACACCAAGCTTGTTTACGGCAAGCCCATCCCAGATGATCACCTTCCCGACTCGGCGAAATGGGGCGTCGGCGGAGCCCTCGCGCAACGATTTGCAAAAGAGGGTTTCTTCGTCGTTCTAACGACGCGTACCGCGGCCAACGCAGACGAACTGGCCAAGGCAATCAGGAATCAAGGCGGCGATTGCCTCGTTGTTGAGCTCGATCTCGTGTCACAGCAGTCTATTGCCGACGCCTTTTCGAAAATTAGGGAACTTGCAGGCGATCCAAGTGTCCTGATTTACAATGCGGGTTACCTGGAGGGCCGCGACCTCCCGTCCGAAATGGAATTGCTCGAACATTTTCCGTTGGAGATGTTTGAGACGGCCCAGCATATTGCATCTCGGGGGCCGTTCCTCATTGCGAAGGAAGTTCTTCCTGCGATGCGAAAAAACGGGAAGGGTTCGTTTTTCTTTACGAACAACGCCAATTCCCTGAGGGGACGAAAGCGCTTTACGGGACAATCCCTGTATTATCCGCGTGTCCTGATGCGAGCGCTTGCCCAAGCCCTGACAGAAGAATACTGGCCGCACGGCGTACATGTTGCGAATGTTGTCATCGACGGCACTATCGACTCTCCGGGAACGCGCGCGTTACCGGCGGCTCAAGCTGATCCAAACATCCTGATCGACCCCGATAGAATTGCCGAGGCCTACTATTATCTGCATTGTCAACATCGGTCGTGTTGGTCCCATGAGATCCAACTTACTTCGGCTTCTTGCACGCCATCTCACTGAGGGGATCGCCTGGGCCGGGCGTTGGGCCAGCATCGCGCTACAAGGGAGCTTATGAATTTCGGACCTGTACGACAGCTCCGGTTTCCGCCGCGCGTTTGACCGCATCGATCACCCTGAGGGTTTTCAGCCCTTCACGCCCGTTCACCACAGGTTCAGCCGTGCCGCGGATAACTCCACAGAAATTGGCGATCTGCAGGCCAAGCGGATCTTCTTTCGCGTAGCTCAGCCGCTCGCGCTCAATCGGCACCCACCAGCTAGCCTCGCTTGGATGGTGCCATAGATCGAGCTGCGGAATTGCCAGCGAGGCCCTCGTGCCGCCGATCTGGTAACACGTCTCCTGCGTATGACTGTAGGCCGGGTTCTCCCCAGTGGTGAATTCCCAGCTCCAGGGCGACTGGATGGTGTCGGAGACATTGACCGTCCCGAGCGCGCCCGAGGCGAACTGCAGGATAATCACCGCGGTTTCCTCAACCGCATTTCCGCGCAGTCGATTGGATTGAGCCGCCTGTACCGCCGCGATCTCCCCGCAGAGGTACCGCAGCAGATCGACATCGTGGATGAGATTGAGGAAAACCGGGCCGGCCCCTTTTTCGCGACGCCAGGCCACATCGAAATAATCGTCCGGCTTGATCAGCCAGAACATGCCATGCACCGACACGATCTGACCGAGCCGGCCACTATCGATCTCTGTCTTGGCGCGCTGGATCATCGGATTGTGGCGGCGATGGTGGCCGGTAAGCAGCGGCACGCCGTCCCGCTCGAAGGCTTCGACCAGGGCCTGTGCGGCGACCACGTCGTCCGCTAACGGTTTTTCGATGAGCGCAGGGATGCCGGCTGCGATGCAATCCATGCCGTTGGCCAGATGCATCTGATTGGGAGTAGCGACAATCACCCCCTCCGGCCGATCTTCCGGCAGCATGTCCTGAAAGGACGGAAACCAGTTCACCCCTAGCGAAACCGCCAAATCCCGTACCGCAGGCGCCGGATCGACGATCGACGACAGTATTGCCTCCGGCCGCGCGAGAATGTGTTCGATGTGCCGCTTGCCAATGAGACCGGCTCCCATCACCGAGAGGCGGACGGGTACGCTCATACCAAACTATCCCTTTTTCTCGTCAAGCAGCTTGGCCACGCGGCGCAATCCGAGCAGATAGCCCTGGGTGCCGAAGCCTGCGATGACCCCATCAGCACGTTTGGAAATAAACGAGTGGTGGCGGAATTCTTCACGCTTGTGCACGTTGGAAATGTGTACCTCGATCACGGCGCCCTCGAACGTGTTCAGAGCGTCCAGGATGGCGACCGAGGTATGGGTGAAAGCGGCAGGATTCATCACGATGCCGGCGGCCGTCTCGCGCGCCTCGTGGATCCAGTCGATCAGCTCGTATTCCCTGTTCGACTGGTGAAAGCGCATCTCCAATGCGAGCTCTGCGGCCAGCGCCCGGCAATCCCGCTCAACGTCCGCGAGCGTCTCGTGGCCATAGATGTGAGGCTGACGCTTTCCGAGCAAATTGAGATTTGGCCCGTTGAGGACGTAGACAAGTCGACTCATAAAACAACTCCATTAGTGATGGGCAAGGATCTCGCCGAGAAACTGCCTTGTGCGCGCGTGTTGGGGATTGCGGAAGAAAGCTTCGGGCTCGCCTTCTTCGATGATCTCCCCTTCAGCCATGAAGATCACACGATCGGCAACCTGGCGGGCAAAGCCCATTTCGTGGGTGACGCAAATCATGGTCATGCCGTCATTGGCGAGGCCGATCATGGTATCGAGCACTTCCTTGACCATTTCCGGATCGAGAGCCGAAGTCGGCTCATCAAACAGCATCACCTTCGGCTGCATGCAAAGCGCACGCGCGATCGCGACGCGTTGCTGCTGACCGCCCGAAAGCTGAGCCGGATATTTCTCGGCTTGATCCCCGATGCGGACCCGCTCGAGGTATTTCCGCGCGGCCAGCTCCGCCTCGGCCTTGCCGATGCCGCGCGCGCGCATGGGCGCGAGCATGCAGTTCTGCAGCACCGTCATATGCGGAAAAAGGTTGAAGCTCTGAAAGACCATGCCGACGTCCTGACGCACGACATTGATCGCCTTGATGCTGTCGTCCAGCCGATGACCGTTCACCACGATACTGCCCTGCTGGATCGGCTCCAGGCGGTTGATGCAGCGGATCAGCGTCGACTTGCCCGAACCCGACGGGCCGCAGAGCACGATCTTTTCGCCTCTGCGTACAGTGAGATCGACATTGCGGAGAGCTTGGAATCCGCCATACCACTTCTGTACACCCTTCATTTCGATCAGGATCTGGTCTTGCATGATGGCCTCCCCCTGCCGCGTGGCGGCTAGCGTTTGTTCTCGGGCGTTGTGCGTGCCGCTCGCCCATCGGCCGGTTGTCACCCTCCCAGGGACGCAAAAGTAGCGAAGAAGACGTCCGGATCGGGCGCGACGCCGGTGAAAAGCCGGAACGCCTCGGCGCCCTGGAAGATGGCCATGCCTCCGCCATCGAGGGTGCGGCAGCCGAGGGCGCGCGCTGCGCGCAGCAGCGCCGTTTCCAATGGGAAGTAAACGATTTCCGCGACCCAGAGGTCGGGACGCAGCAGCGCCGGCGGCAGAGGCGTGCCCGGATATTTGTCCATGCCGATCGGCGTCGCGTTGACGATTCCGTCTGCGGCAGCAACATTCGTCGCGACATCCTGGCTGGCCGTCAAGCGGCTATCCGCAAATCGGGGGGACAAGCTATCCACGACACTTTGCGCTTTGGCGAGGTCGACGTCGATAACGATTAGTTCCCGCACGCCGAGCTTTAAGAGTGCGAAAGCGACCGCCGCGCCCGCGCCGCCAGCGCCGAACTGCACGACACGCCCCAGCGATGCACCCCCCATGTTGCGGCGAAAATTCTCGGCGAAGCCGAACCAATCGGTGTTGTGGCCGGTCATTCGACCGTTCCTGATGACCACGGTGTTCACGGCACCAAGCGCCCGCGCATCCGGCGAAAGCTCGTCCAGCAGCGGAAGAATCGCCTGCTTGCAGGGATGGGTCACGTTCAACCCGTCAAAGCCCATCCGCATTGCGGCCGTCAGCAATTCCGGCAGCGCTTCGGCGCCAAGTTTCAACTCAGTCAGATCGATCTTCCTGTAGAGATAGCGGATGCCCGCGGCGTCAGCGGCCGCTTCGTGCATAGGCGGGGTGCGCGACGCGGCGATGCCGCTGCCGATCAGACCGACGAGAAAGCTGGGCTTCTGATGCATGCGCGGCATCGCCTCTCAGCTCAAAGGGACCGTCAGCTCGGCAATGACCTCAGCCGTGCCCGGTCGAACGCCGCGCCACCACGCAAAAGCTTCCGCCGCCTGCTCAACCAACATGCCGACGCCGTCGGCCAATTTGACCACGCCTTTGGCGCGGGCCGCTTGCAGAAAAGGGGTCAATCCCTTGCCGTAGGCCAATTCGTACGCCAGCTCCGCACCGCGGAAGACGTTGCCGGGAAGTGGCGGCATCTCACCTCGAAGGCTCGCCGATGTCGCATTGACCACGACGTCATAGCCCTCGGCAAGATCGGCCAGTTCAGCATAGCCGCTGACGATCAGGGGGCCACAACCGGCAAACTCTTCGGCCAATGCGATGGCCTTCGATAGAGTACGATTGACGAGAACCAATTCGGACGGCTCCTCGCGCAAGAACGGCAGCAGCGCGCCACGCGCCGCGCCCCCGGCACCGAGCATCAGGACACGCCGGCCGGCCATTTTGACGCCGAGATTCATGGTGATGTCGCGCACAAGGCCGATCCCGTCGAAATTCTCGCCAATGATCCGATCGCCGTCAAACTTCAGGCAGTTTACAGCGCCAGCTCGGTCGGCGCTCTCTGAAAGCTCGTTTGCGTAGGCGAAAGCATCGAGCTTGAACGGGGCGGTGATGTTCAGCCCCTTGGCGCCCTCCGTCCGGAATTGATCCACCCGTTCGCTGAAGCCTTTGAGGGGACCCTCAATCGCCTCATAAACAAGGTCCTGTCCCGTCATTTTGGCGAAAGTGCCATGGATGAGGGGTGATTTGCTGAAGCCGATCGGGTTGCCAATCACCGCATAACGATCGCTCACGGCTCACCCCCGCACTGCAGCTTCGTTGTAGAGTACACCGTCACGAACCATCGCATCAACGAGTTCGGCCGACAGCCCGAGCGCCGCCGCGATGCGGCGGTTGTCCTGGCCGAGCAGCGGTGCCGGAGTATGCGTGGTGGTGTCGCAATCGGAGAACCGGAACGGCAGGTTCGGCAACGTCACCTTGCCGAGCACGGGATGCTCCTGTTCGACCAGCATGCCCCGCGCGTGGATCTGCGGGTCCTTCACGACCTCTTCGATCGTCTGCACGGGAGCCGACGGCACGCCTGCTTGCTCAAGTGCAGCGAGACAGGCATCCCGGGATGTTTGCGACAGCGTCCAGCCGCGCACAAGCTCCATCGCTTCAGCATAATGGGCGTTGCGCGCGGCGGGCGTGGTGAAGCGTTCGTCGGATGCCAGGGTATCTCCCCCGATCAGGCTCGCCAATCGTCGCCAGGCATCATCGACTTGCGCGGCGATGACAAGATTGCCGTCTTTGGCCGGAAACACCCCGTAGACGGTCGAGTCCGCCTGTCCGCTGCCGGTCTGTTTTGGCAAGTCGGTACCGCCGGAGAGGAAGTAACGCTGGATCGCATAGTCGTGCATCGAGACCATGCAGTCGTACAGCGCCAGGTCGATATGCTGGCCGCGCCCGGACGACACGCGGCCGAGCAACGCCGCATTGATGGCAGCCACACCGTGAATGCCGGTGTACATGTCGGCCAACGGCATCCGCATCAGCGGCGGCGCTTCACCGGGGGAGCCCAGTTGCGCCAGAGCGCCCGACATCGCCTCTGCGATCAGGCCAAAACCCGGACGGTCGGCATAGGGACCGGTGTGGCCATAGGCGGAGACCGAGCAGTAGATCAGTCTCGGATTCCGTGCCGACAGCGCCTTGTAACCGAGCCCGAGACGATCGAGTGCGCCGGGACGATAGTTCTCGATGAAGACATCGGCCGTATCGATCAGCTTCATCATCATGTCGCGGCCACGCTCGTCCCGCAGATCGATACACAAGCCCTGCTTTCCCATGTTCTGCTGCAGGAAGTAGCCGGATTGTCCGTCCTTGAAATAGCCATGGGCGCGGCCCGCATCACCTTGCTTCGGACGCTCCACCTTGATGACTTCCGCGCCCAGCGCGGCGAGGCAACGGCCCATGAAGGGGCCGGCCAGGAAATGGCTGTAGTCGATGACGCGAATGCCTTTTAGCGGCAGATCCTGCAGCGGCAGATCCTGAAGCGGCAGATCCTGGGCGGTCATGTCTGCGCTCCTGCGGCGCTGGTCTTCGGGCGCATCGGAATCATCAGCCGGTGCTCACCGAGCTGCACCACTTCGCCAAGCTGATTGATCAGCTCTGAGGGCAGCACCACAATGCCCCATCCATCGCGCCTCGTGGTGCGCATCGAGCCGACGCGAAACTTGACGTGCACGGTGTCGCCGAGCTTGATCGGCAGCTTGAAATCCCACGTCCAGCCCAGCGACATTCCCGGAAGGAAGCGGTAGTCGGCACGGGTCTTCAAACCATCGGCGAGCGACAGACCAAACAGCCCATGCGCCACGCGCGTGCCGAAGGGCGTGGTCTTGGCGTATTCCTCATCGACATGGACCGGCGTGAAGTCCCCGGTCAGTTCGGCATAGGCGTTCACCATCGTCTCCGTAACCGTCACGGAGGGCGTGACGCATTCGTCACCGACCTTGGCATCGTCCCAGTAGCGCTCATCGGTCATATCGCGTCTTTCCTAGGCGCGGGGATTGATCGCCAGGGCGGCTTCCACGGCGCCTGCGCGCGCCCGCAAGAATTCGACGATCAGCCCGCCCGGCAGTTCGAACCAGTTCGGCGCCGTAGGCAGCGGCTTGGCGCCCCAGGCGGCTGCTCGGGCGAGCACACCTTCGTAATCATCGACCATGATGCCGAGATGGGCGAGACGCCCCTCCGGCCCGGCGAAGTCCGGATCCTCGATGAATTGCACGCTTCCGAGCACCCATACCTGACGCGGGCGCGAGCCCTCGGCGGGCATCTCGTCACGAATGGGAAGACCCAGCACCTTCCGAAAGAAGTCGACGTGACGGTCGACGTCAGGCACGCGGATCGCGACATGTTCGACATAGGCACGGGGCAATGACATGGTTTCAGGCCTTTCCAGGATAGTCGCTGCGGGCGTATTCGAGCCCTTTGACCAGCGCGACGAGGGTGGAGTTGACGGGGGTCGGCACGTTGAACTTAGCACCCCAACGCACGACCGAGCCATGGATGTAGTCGACCTCGGTCAGGTTGCCAGCCTGCAAGCTTTGCAACATCGACGTCTTGAACTCGGGCGGTAGTCCAGCGGAAGCCATCGTCCAGGCGCGGCGCGGGTCGGCGATCGAGACCTTCACGCCGGCGGCCCGCGCGACCGCGATGCCCTCCGAGATCGCTGCCAGCGCACAATCCTTCAGGATCGGGAGCGAATAGAGGCCACCATAGGTCAGGCCGGTAATGGCGGTAAGGCCGCCGCCGGCAACGTTGATAAACAGCTTGTCCCACATCGTGCCGATGATGTTGTCGCTGAGCAGCGTGAGGATGCCGGCACGGTTGAACGTCTCGGAGATTCGCTGCGCACGCTCCGTCAAGCGGCCGTCGAGTTCTCCGATGATCGTCTCCTTGCCCACCACACCAGAGCGAACATGACCGGGACCCAGCAGCACGCCACCAACGTAGGTTTTGCCCGCCATGACACGCTCACGCCCCACCTCCTCCGACAGGATGTCCTCGTGGCCAAGACCATTTTGAAGCGACATCACGACCGTATCCGGCCCGATGATCGGCGTTGCCGCCCGGATCGCCTCACGCGTGTGGTAGGATTTGACCAGGACGATGACGAGGTCCGCCCGGACGCCGACCTGGGCCGCGGACGTGCAGGCCGTGACCTTCACGATCGTTTCGGCGCTACCTTCGAGCATGCGCAGCCCACGGGCGTTGATGGCGTCAACATGGGCCTGGAACGGATCGATCAGCCAGACCTCGGCTCCCCCGCGCGCCAGCGTGCCGCCGATGGTCGAACCCAGGGCTCCTGCTCCGATAAAGCAGATCCTCATCCGGGCGCTGCTCCCTCGTCGGTTCTTGCCCGTTAGCCGTTTTGGCCGGCCTGTTTGGGCGTCTTAACACGGTAGCAGGCCATCCGATATTTGGATATGCTATGATGCTTATATCCATTATTTCAAAACGCAATGAAGCCCCGGGACCTCTCCGAGACCAACCTGTTGGAGCCGCGACTGCTCCGGCTCTTCGATGCATTGTTCACTACGGGTAGCGTCACCAAGGCAGCCGAGAAGCTCGGCCAAAGACAGCCGACCATTTCGATCTGGCTGGCGCGGCTGCGGCAGGAACTCGACGATCCGCTCTTCATCCGGTCGGCGGAGGGTATGCTGCCGACGCCGCGCGCCGAGGCTCTCATCGGAACAGCCAGACAGGCGCTGGAGATGCTGCGTCGCCTGGCGGAGCTTCGCTCCGACTTCGATCCGGCGACCACCAAGCGCCGTTTCACCATCTGCATGACGGATGGGAGCCATATTACGCTTCTTCCAGCCATCCTGGCCTACGTTCGCCGTGTTGCTCCGGGGGTCCGGATCGAGGCAGCACAGATCGGCGCCGATACCCCGCGAATGCTGCAATCCGGCGAAGCCGATCTGGCGCTCGGTTTCATCTCGGACCTCGACGCCGGGCACTTCCAACAGGCACTCTTTCCGCAGGATTGGGTCTGCCTCGTAAACGCAAACCATGCCCGGATCCGCGACCGCATCACCGCAAGGGATTTCAGGCGGGAGGCGCACGTTCTCGTTCGCTCCGGTACCGGACATCAGTTGCTCGCCGACGCGCTACTGAAGCAGCGGATGGTGCTTGATATTGCGCTTGAGTTACCGGGCTTCTTGGGATTACCCGCAATCGTCGGAACGACCGACCTGATCGCCACCCTTCCAAGGCACATCGGCGAAACGCTGGCTCACTACTACGGACTGCGTGTGCTCGACTGCCCGCTTTCGATTGCCGGCTTTACGGTGAAGCAATACTGGCAAGCCCGCTTCCATCACGATCCGGCAAGCCAGTGGCTGCGCGATGTATGCAGGCAGCTTTTTCAGCAGCGGAAAGTGCGGGGTCTCCAGCGTTCCGGTCCGCCAAGGAAACGGAGGCCACGCGATCTGCAGTCGTAATGGTCACCGGTAGCTCGGCAACGACCGCCCCCTGTGGTCGTCTGATCAGGGCAGAATGGGTTTTCTGATCTCGCGCTTCTGCGCGGCAATTCGGAACGGAGCATTGGGAGCGCCGTACCCCTGATAACCTCCAATTCGCTGCACGACTTCGAAGAAGAATCCTTCGGCATAGGTCTGGCTGTAGAATTGGAAGAATTCCCCGTTGGAATCCCGGTCGTAAAGAACGTTGTAGGCTCTCATCTTGGAAATCATATCCGACGGCAGCTGAAATCGCGCGGCGACGTCGTCATAGTAATTGAGCGAGATAGACAAGCTCCGAAAGCCTTTGCTTTGCATTGCTTGCGCTGACTCGAATATGTCCGAGCTGGCAAATGCGAGATGCTGGACGGTGGAGCCAAACGTTTCACTCAGGAAATGGCCGGCCAGGGTGTTTCGGCTTTCGGCCCCATTCAACGTCAGGCGCAATGCTCCGGAAGAACTTTCGATGACCTGGCTGCGCACGAGTCCTGAGGGATCGACGATATCCACCATTGGACTTTTCCGGACGTTGAAAATGGAGGTGTAGAACAAGATCCACGTCAGCATCTCTCCAAAATTCATCGTCTGGGCGATATGATCAAAGCCCGTCAAAGACGCCGGCGAGCCGTGATCCTGGTTCGAAATGACGAATTCTTCCTCCCAGATGTGATCCAGACGAGCCGAGTGGTCTATGAAGTAGAGTACGCCACCTCCAACCCCCCGGATGGCTGGAATCGCGATTTCGCCGGGGCCAGGAGGTTGCTCGAACGGCCGCGCGCCCAATAGTCGCGCACGCTGAACGGTGGCGAGCGCATCGTTGACCTTCAAGCCGACCGCGTATGCTGATGTGCCATGGGTCAGATAGGATGAATGCGCCAATCCTTCGCGCTCGGTATTGATAACGAGATTGATGCCTGCCTGCCGGAAAAGGGTGACATCCTTGCTGCGGTGCCTGCCGATTTCGCGAAAGCCAAGCGTTTTGAGAATGCCGCCAAGCTCAATGGCCTCGGTTTCATTTGCCGCGAATTCCACAAACTCCACGCCCTCGACCTCGGTCCGCGCCGGGAGCTTCGCGGAAGCGGGGAGAACGGGATGATCGGCCGAGCCGACGGATTCCATCAAATAGACAAGGGAGCGATGGCCATCGACCGCAATCGACTTGGGCGACCCTCCCCGAAACTGGTCGTTGAACACCTCGATCGAAATTGGAGCATCATAGCCGGTGGCGCAAACGGCTCGCATGAATTCGACAACGGGCAAGTCACCCTGACCTGGCATCATTCGCAGATGCCGGCTCCACGAAAGCAGATCCATTTCCACAGCGGGCGCGTCGGCGAGCTGAACGAGGAAGATCTTGTCCTTGGGAATCGAGCGAATGGAATCCGGGCTTATTTTCCTCGCCAGCGTGTGAAAACTATCCAGGATCAACCCGATATTGGGATGGCTGGTGCGACGGACAATTTCCCACGCATCTCGATGGTCGTTGACGAAGCGACCCCACGACAGGGCTTCAAAGCCGACACGCAGGTTACGGGCCCTCGCGCGCTCGCCAAGCTCGCGCAAGTCATCGGCGGCGCGGTCTATGCCTCCGATGGCAGCCGGAGAAATATTCGAGCAGACCAGCATAAGGTCGGTGCCGAGTTCTTGCATCAGGTCGAATTTCCGCTCGGCCCGGTCAAAGGTAGCGGCGCGCATTTCGGAGGGCATGCCTTCAAAGTCGCGAAACGGCTGATAGACCGTGATATTCAAGCCGAATTCCTTGACCATCCGACCCACATCTTTGGGCGTCCCGTCGAACGTCAAGAAGTCCGTTTCAAATATCTCGACGCCGTCAAATCCGGCTGCAGCAATGGCGCTCAGCTTTTCGCGCAGGTCTCCACTGATTGAAACGGTTGCAATAGAGGTCTTCATGTAGAGCCTCGATTTGTTAGGTAGAGTTGGCAGCATTGGCGATCGGATGTGCGCGCCGCCACCGGCTACATGCTTTCTCAAAAGCCGCTCCGCGGCATCGGCGTCTCGATTGAGCGCGCAAGCTAGCCATAGTTTATAGTCTTTTACGGCGATTTCACCTCGATCGCCTCGCGCCAGCGCGCCGCGTCCAGCCGCTGTTCAAGACTATCGACCGCCTGATAAGACGGCAAGACCTGGGCGACCGTTTGACCCACTATATAGGACCCGCTGATCAAGTGGCTGGGAGACCTGACTTTCACTCTGAACGGCAGCAGCTGGGTCGCTAGCCGGGATCACCATCCACCTATGGGGTGGCGGTACCGGTCATTTCGCCGAATTAGTCATCGGCTTCCTTTCCAAGGACAGACAGCCGTAAGCAGTAGAAGTTAGATATCAGTACAACGGTTGAAAAAGCGCGGGCAGCGATGCGTGATCACGGTGTCGCGCTGGCCGCCGACCTCAATTGAAAGACCGATTCCCGAGTCCATCCAATTTGATGAGGTAGGTCATCATGACCTCGTCATCGTCGTCCGTCCGACGGGCAGGATGCCGGACAAACATCTCCAGTTCTTCCGGCGTGAACCGGCGCACTGACAGCTTCGAGCCTTCCGGCAAGGACCCTGCTCGGCGTTCGGACGGCTCGCCGGCTTTTAGTTGAAGGGGTAATGCACCACGCGTCGCTTGCCGTTCGACCAGGACCGCACCGTTACGGCAATTTTGATCAACAAAGTCGCGAATCAGTGATGAGCATCGATCGCATGACGCCGATAATCTCCGCGGCATCGTACGGCTTTTGAAAGAATCGGCCTCGCTCGGGCAAGTCTGAACTTTTGATCGTCGTGTGTCCCGAGGTAACGATAAGTTCGATCGGTGGCCATCGGTTGCGGACTCGAAACGCGAGCCCCAAACCATTCATGGATCCCAAGGGCATATCGATATCCGTGAAAAGCAGGCAGATAGTCGGCCTTCCTTCAAGTATGTGGAGCGCTTCATCTGCATTGTTGGCGGTGAGATATGAAAAGCCTGCTTCCTCGACAAGATCCATCGCCATCAGGAGCAGCAAAGGCTCATCCTCAACGATGAGAACATGACGTATTTCGCCCGATAGGTGGCGCGTCAACACGTTTCCGATCGAACGTGGTTCGAGCAAACGACCATATCTAATTTTCCTGAATGAGCTTGAGTGGCGCAAAAAATTCTATCACCAACCCGGACTGGAGGTAAGCTTTCGAGACCTTACCGGTTCCACCAAAACCCAAGTTTATCAGGCGAGTACCGAGACCAGAACTTTTTGGCTCGCTGGCAGGTGGGCCACCCTGCTCCGACCACATCAACTTCAGATCGGCGTCAACTATGCTCCAAACTACCATGACGCGACCATCAGATGCACTGAGCGCCCCATATTTGACGGCATTAGTCGCCAATTCGTGCAGCAGCAGGGAGAGCGAAAGCGCAGCCTTTGGTCCTAAGTTGATGACGGGACCTTCAAGGACCAAGCGATTTGCGTCGGCATGTAGGGCAAGCACGCCAGCGACGACATCCCGCATGTCGGCCGCAGACCAGCTTTGGCGTAAAAGTACATCGTGGGCATGGCTCAATGCCGTTACCCGTTGATTGAAAGCATGAACCGCCGAGCGATCCGACGCACTTTTGAGCGTTTGTGAGGCTATCGCCTGAACGAGGGCCAAGGTGTTCTTGAGCCGATGGCTAAGCTCCTCATTCAATAAATTCTGTCGATCATCGACAGCTTTACGCTCGCTAATATCTTGTACTGTCCCAAAAAGCTGGGATGGCATACCTTCAGCGTCACGACTGATCTGAGCGCGTCGCGCAATCCATATTATGTTTTTTGTGTCCGCCCTTCGGATCCGATACTCCGAATACAGGTCAAGCTCACCCGCTTCTCGCTGCCCGCGGGACGATGCTAGTGCTTCATCACCGGGAAACACCATGTTTTCGATCGCATCCATTGAGAAAGTAGATTGGGAGGGCAGGCCAAATATGCGGCAAAATTGCTCCGTCACTGTGATCTGGTTGGTTGCGATGTCGACCTCGAAGCTACCCACATGGCCAGCTTCCTGCGCCATTCGCAAGCGGGTCTCATTTTGCTGCAGCAGAGCCGTAAGGCGGGCACCTTCAACATTCTTGCGAGACAGCTCAACATTTGACGCCTGGAGCGCCGCATTGGCTTGATTCGCAGTTCTACGAGCGTCCAACAATTCCTGCTCGAAGCGCCGCCGGTCGGTCGAATTAGAAATCGTCATTCGAACGGACAGGGTCCGACCCTGCGAGTCTCGTTGTTCGACCGCATTAACGAATACCGGAACAACTTTTCCGCTTGCTGACAGGAAATCCAGCGCGACTTCATCGAAACGCCCCTCCATTCTAAGGCGAGGCAAAAAATGCGTTTCGTAGAACAGCTTGCTAGATAAGTTCAGAACGACGTGAAACTTTTTGCCAGTCAACGCCGCGCGGTCATAGCCGAGCCACGACAGGATTGTTCTATTCGCCTTAAAGATCGTCCCCGAGGGACTTATTAGAACATAGCCGCATGGAGCGTTCTCGAAAAGGTCTTCCAGGTCCTGGGCGAACCGCACGTCAGACAAACGCGCGTATCGCAGCCACGGTCTCCTGCGGAGAGCTCAGATTAGGGCAATGACCCGTCGCAGCCAGGAACACGATCTCGCTCCCTGCGATGTGATCTCTCACAAATTTGCCCACCTGAAGCGGTGCAATGACATCGTCGCTGCATTGGAGGATTAATGTTTTAGTGGACACTTTTTTCAAGTCGACGCGGTTGTCGGATGTGAACGTCGTTCGAGCGAAGTGCTTGGCAATGATCGGATCAGAGCGGCAAAAGCTTTCGACTAATTCCGTGCTAAGCTCGGGCTTTTCCGCATTGCCCATGATCGCCGGAGCCATCTGATGGGACCAGCCCATGTGATTGCTGTCCAGGAATTCCAACATCTCTTCGATTTGAACTTCAGTAAAGCCACCAACATAGCTGCCATCATCGATGTAGCGCGGAGATGGGCCCACCATGACCAATTTTTCGAACAGACCAGGCGCTGTGATTGACGCCAAAGCTCCGATCATCGAGCTGACCGAATGACCTACGAAAACAGCTTGTTGGAGTCCTAGTTCTTTACCAATCTCGACAAGGTCATCTGCGTAACCTTGCAACGACGAGTATTTGGTGGGGTCAAATGCGGAGAGGTCTGAACCGCCCGCACCGACATTGTCGAACAGCACTACCTTGAAATTGGCCTCGAAAGCCGGTGCCACGAACCGCCACATATGTTGGTCACAGCCGAAACCGTGTCCGAAGACGATCGCCTGACCGCCAGTACCGGTTACATGAACATTGTTGCGCCTGAGTGCCGACATCATATCCTGCCCGCCCGGCAATGGCGCCTGACCTAGTGGATCTAGTAACTCGACGGCGAAACGCCAGCATTTCCCAATTCATTTCAGAAAATTGCGCTGAGATGCGCGATCTACATTTTCAAGCAGGGAAATTGGCGGTCTCCAGCAGTCGCATGGCAACAATGGAAACGGAAGGCTTTAGCTGGGCGCCCACCAGTCTTCGAACCTCGTCTCCGCGATTCCGGGGAACGGGAATTTATAAGGCAGAGACAGGGCCTCCAAATCAAGGATTTGCCCGAATGTAGACACACGCAGAGATTGACCGAGATGCGAAAAAGCCCGCATTCCGCTGGTATCTTGCAAGGGCACCAGCCAGAGTTCGAGCCCTGGAGACTGGGTGGTGGGCGCACCAGGGCTCGAACCTGGGACCCGCTGATTAAGAGTCAGCTGCTCTACCAACTGAGCTATGCGCCCGGAAAAACCGCTCCGGCAAAGCCCTGCAAGAGCCGGTCGTGTAGCAAAGCGATCCCCCGATGTCCAGCAATGTCCGGGGAAAATTCTGGGCATATCGGCATCGGCGAGGGCAGCCCGGAAACCCCTGGAAGATCGCGGTCCAAAGCCCCTTCCAACGCTCTTTGGAAGGCTGCTCCCCTCGGGCATGGAGAGAATGTCGCCCGGGAAACGGCTCGCGAGGAATCATCGAAGCGAAACCCCTCTCCGCTGCCGGTTGCGGCGCGCGGTAGAGCAATCAGGTGCGCCCAGAAGTTCAAGACCTCAAGCCGCGCTCGCCATCCGCGCGCGCATATGGGCAAAGGTCTCCTCCGGCGCGGCCTTCATCGGGCTTCCCAGCGTATTGGGGCGAATCCAGAGCCAGGAATCGGCGATGTTCTGATGTAGCTCGAAGCAATGGCTTAAGGGGTGGACGACCTCGCGTTCGTCGCCCCGGAAGATCAGCGTCGGCACGCGCACGCGCTTGGACAACTCCCGCAGGTTGAGATGGTCCTGCAGCGCCGGCTGATTTCGGATCGTCATGTAGTTCGTCATCACCTGCTTCCATTCGGGGCCATGCTGGGCTTCGCGCATGGCCTGATCGGCCGCTGGCAGATTGTCGAATGATCCGAGCGAAACGTTCAGCGCGCTATTGGTAGCGCCCTCCATGGCGATGATCGGCAGATCCAGCATCAGGCTTAGCACCCGCTCCGGCCGGTCGATCGCAAGCCGCAGCGCCACCCGCGCCCCCAGGCTGACCCCGAATACATGGAGGCGGTTTAGGCCAAGATGATCGATCAGCGCATTCGCATCGTCAATCCAGGCGGAAGGCGGCAGCTCGGTGACGTGGGCGCTTCGCCCCATGCCGCGCAAGTCGGGAACGATGACGCGGTGAGTCCTGGCAAGTTCCCGCGCGAAGGGTGCGAGCACCACGCCGGATTGCGAGGCGCCGTGGAACATGATCAGGGGTTCGCCCTGCCCTTCGTCCGTCCAGTGATGGGTGAACCCGTTGAGCGTCGTCGAGGGCATGGCCTTCTCCCTGTCATTTTATTGTTCAAGAGCCTGTCGACGAAACCACTGTGATGCTGCCTGAGTCAAATGCCCAAGAAAAAAGCCGCCCCGTTTGGGCGGCTTTTGCTTGGCGCGGTAATGGGAGACCTAAAGCTTCTCGGGCCCGCCGCCATTGCGATCGGGTCGGTCTTCGCGATCGTGCTGATAAAAGCGGTCGCGGCCGCCGTCGCCGCGATCATTGTCGCGTCCCATGCCGAAGCGGTTTTGGCGCCAGCCCTCGCCGAACCGCCGCTCCATATGGGTCAGGAGCGCCAGCCGCCGCTTCTGGCCCTCGTCCAGTGTCTTATAAAGCGGATCGGCGGTATCGGCGATGCGCTTTAAGGCTGCCGCGTTGGCGGCCATGGTTTCCGCGCGGTCGCGCAGCCGCGTGACCGGATCATCCGCCTTGCGGGAATCCGGCCCGCTTCGGTCGTCATTCATGCGAGCGTTGGCGCGATCGATCCGCAGCTTGGCGAAATCGCGCACCGCCGCTTCCACCGGCGGCCACAATTTTTCCTGATCAGCATTGAGCTTCAGTCCGGCATGGACAGCGGCGATCCTTGCATCGGTCAGCGCGGCGCGATCTTCCGGGTTCATGCGCATGTGGTGATGGGGAAACCACGGGCGATAATGCTGGGCATAAACCGCGGCCGAACCGGCGATGGCAAGAGCAGCGACACCGGCAATGGCAAAATTCCTCATGAAGACCTCCTCGTGAACAGGTGAGCTCAAGATGTGGGCCGGACGGATCGCAATCAACTTACAGTTTGGATAGAGAGCGTCACTTTACCAAGATGTAATGCGTTTGCCGCATTGCAGCCACCAGAACGCAAAAAAAAATGCGGTGCCAGATCGGCACCGCATCTTTCAAGCTTCGACTCGAGCTACGCCGGCTCAACCTGCGGCGGCGGCCGGCACGTCGCGCTGGCGTTTCATCACGATCTTGTTCAGCGCACCGAGATAGGCCTTGGCGGAGGCCACCAGCGTGTCCGGATCCGCCGCGCGCGCCGTCATCGAGCGGCCATCGTGCGACAGGCGCACCGATACTTCGGCCTGCGCATCAGTGCCTTCGGTCACCGCGTGGACCTGGTAGAGTTCCAGCCTGGCCTCGTGCGGCACCAGCCGCTTGATGCAGTTGAACACCGCATCCACCGGCCCGTTGCCCTCGGCCTCCTCGATTTTCATCTGGCCATCGACGTCGAGCTTCATGGTGGCGCGCTGCGGCCCATGGGTGCCGGCGATCACCGTCAGCGAGGCGAGCTTGATGCGGTCATGCGCTGCGGCCATTTTCTCATCGATCAGCGCTTCGATGTCCTCGTCGTAGATGTCCTTCTTGCGGTCGGCCAGCGCCTTCATCCGCGCGAACGCATCTTCCAGCTGATTGGCGCCGAGCTTGTAGCCCATCTCCTCCAGCTTGTGGACGAAGGCATGGCGCCCGGAATGTTTGCCCAGCACCAGCGAAGACTGTTTCAGGCCAACCATTTCCGGCCGCATGATCTCGTAGGTCGAGGCATCCTTCAGCACGCCGTCCTGATGGATGCCGCTTTCATGCGCGAACGCATTCCGGCCGACGATCGCCTTGTTGTACTGCACCGGGAACGAGGTAGCGGCCGACACCAGCTTGGAGGCGCGGGTCAGCATCGTGGTGTCAATCTTGTTCCAGTAGGCGAACTTGTCGTTGCGGACATTGATCGCCATCACGATCTCTTCGAGCGCGGCATTGCCGGCACGCTCGCCAATGCCGTTGATGGTGCACTCGACCTGACGCGCCCCGCCGGCGAGACCTGCCAGCGAGTTGGCAACGGCCATGCCGAGGTCGTTATGGCAATGCACCGAGAATACCGCCTTGTCGGAATTCGGCACGCGCTCGATCAGCGTGCGCATGAATTCGGTATATTCCTGCGGCACGGTGTAACCCACCGTATCGGGAATGTTGACCGTGGTCGCACCCGCCTTGATCACCGCCTCGACGATGCGACACAGGAAGTCCATCTCGCTGCGGGTACCGTCTTCGGCCGACCATTCGACGTCATCGATCTGATTGCGCGCACGCGTGACATTGGCGATCGAGGTTTCGATCACCTGCTCCGGCGTCATGTTCAGCTTGACGCGCATGTGCAGCGGTGAAGTCGCGATCACGGTGTGGACGCGGCCGCGCTTGGCGAACTTCACGGCTTCGGCGCAGCGGTCGATGTCCTTGGGGTGGGCGCGCGACAGACCGGCGATGATCGAGTTCTTGGAACGGCGCCCGATCTCGGCCACCGCCTGGAAGTCACCTTCAGAAGTGATGGGAAAGCCGGCCTCGATGACGTCGACGCCCATGTCGTCGAGCATTTCGGCGACCTCCAGCTTCTCCTCGAAGGTCATGGTGGCGCCGGGGCACTGTTCGCCGTCGCGCAAGGTGGTGTCGAAAATGATAACGCGGTCCTTGTCGGACTTGTTGGCAGTGGTCATTGGGGAATTCCTTTAGCTGGTGCGCCAGTGGGGCGCAGAAGGGGCCTGATGATCTCGCGCAACCCCTGAGTGCCCAGGCTCAAAGCGCCCAGACGGCCCTCAGGGGCCGATAAGAAGCAGAAGCCCGCCAAGCAGCAGGGCCGGCCGCAAGGTCTCCGGCAGGAACAGGGAATCGGTGCGAATGGCGGCCTCGGCCACCTCGCCCTCAATTCCGGTCCTGAAACCGCGGTCCTGCATCATCCGTCCCTTGCACATGGTTCGCCGGATACCGGCGGAAAGGCCACGCGCCACGTATAAATTAGCCTACTATGATCTAGCCTGCGCAATCCAATTTGCACGATTCATGCTGGAATCATGCCCGATCGAATCGTGCTCAGTGGCGGGATCCTCGGCTAGAACGATTGAAAGTTCGTTGCCGCCCCGCTCGGGCCTTTCTAGACGACAAGCCCCTGATATCGCAACGGCAAAAGATGGTCAGGAAAGCTGACCTAACCCACCGCATGTCAGATGCTTGCCTTGGCGGCAAACTCCCGTTGCTTGGCGACAATGCGGTCGTGTCCGAAGCGGATGGTCCACTGCGCGGCCGAGAGCGGGAGCGCCTCGAACACCTCCCGCCCGCGCTCGAGTTCGCCCGGCGTCGGTAGCGGACAGTTCGGCCGATGACGGATCACCATGCGGGTCGTATCCCAGTTCAGCCGCGATGCCTTGCAGGCGACAATCAGCCCGTAGAGCCGGTCGCTCTGTAT
>Ga0207654_10000659_pt1 | contig 19569 bp, 14 predicted proteins | sample KBSC64metaG_FD_184355 | JGI IMG/M metagenome (GOLD analysis project Ga0207654, IMG submission 184355) | Corn rhizosphere microbial communities from Kellogg Biological Station, Michigan, USA - KBS C6-4 metaG (SPAdes) (version 2) | ecosystem: Host-associated > Plants > Roots > Rhizosphere > Soil...
GCCTTCCGGTTCGTCTTCGCGCGCAAACAATTCCAGGAATGCCACGCCGTCGAGCATCTCGACGAGGCCGCGCAATCCACGTCGCAATTCCGGCGTGCGCACGTAATGCAGCGCGTCGGAGCACACGATAAGATCGAAGCGCCGATCGAAGCGCAAGTGTTCGAGATCGCCGAACCTCGCCAGACGTAAATTGCGCGAACGCCCATAGCGTGCGACCGCATATTCGCTGCTCTCGAGACCGAGATATTCGACGCCTGGCCGCAGCTTGCACAGCGGCGCACGCCATACGCCTTCGCCGCAGGCCACATCGAGCACGTTGACGATGTGCCGCCCGAGATAGTATTCGGCCGTCGCCACCGCGAGCGCGACCTTGCGTTCCAACTCGGCGCGCGACGCCACCGCGTGACGGGGATGGCGATACCACTTGTCGAAATAGGCGCGATCGTAGGTTTTCGACATTCAGCGTAGCGAAGCGTTGATCTTCGTCAGCGTCGCCGCACCGGGACTCAATTCCTTTGCGGCGAGACGGTTGAGCGGCACGGTCGCAGTGTTCAGGTGTCCGTGCAGGTCGTGTGCTTCCTCGTCCACGTAAAGCAATCCGGTGACGACTTCGCCCTTGGCTGAACGCTCGTGCAGATAGTTCATGGCGGCGACGCGGTCGTGTGGGCTGTAGCTCGCGGCGAGCTTGCGCAGTCGGATCACATTGCCGTCGTGTTGGGTCACGTCGATCAGTTCGCCCGCCGCATAATCGACCGTGATTTCCTCGCGGCCGTCGATGAAGTCCAGCCGATTCGCGGCCTCGTTGTGCTCGCGAACGTAGTCGTAACTCTTGGTGCTGCCCGGATGGTTGTTGAAGGCCACGCACGGGCTGATCACGTCGATGAAGGCCGCGCCCTTGTGCTTGATCGCGGCCTTGATCAGCGGCACGAGTTGTGGCTTGTCGCCGGAGAATCCGCGCGCGACGAAACTTGCACCAAGCTGCAGCGCCATGCCGACCATGTCGAGCGGACTGTCGGTGTTGGTCACGCCCTTCTTCGATTTCGATCCCAAGTCAGCGGTCGCCGAAAACTGGCCTTTGGTCAGCCCGTACACGCCGTTGTTCTCGACGATGTAGACCATGTTCACGCCGCGCCGGATCGCGTGCACGAACTGGCCGATACCGATCGAGGCCGAATCGCCGTCGCCGGACACGCCCAGATACAGCAGGTCCTTGTTCGCCAGGTTCGCACCGGTCAGCACCGATGGCATGCGTCCGTGCACGGTGTTGAAGCCGTGCGACTGGCCAAGGAAATACGTTGGCGTCTTGCTGCTGCAACCGATGCCGGAAAGTTTCGCCACGCGATGCGGCTGGATGTCGAGCTCCCAGCAGGCCTGGATGATCGCCGCGGAAATCGAATCGTGGCCGCAGCCAGCGCACAAAGTCGACACCGCGCCTTCGTAATCGCGCCGCGTGAAACCGGCGGCGTTGCAGGCCAGCGTCGGATGATGCAGCTTGGGTTTGGCGATGTAGGTCATGAGTGCGCCGCCTTGGATTCGATCGACACGACTTTCGCCGCCTGCATGTGTTCGCCGATAGCTCCAGCGATAAAGCGCGCCGTAATCGGCGTGCCGTCGTAGTGCAGCACCGGCACAAGCCGCGCTGGGTCGATGCCGAATTCGTTGACTATGAGCGAGCGCAACTGCGCGTCGCGGTTCTGTTCGACCACGAACACCTTGTCGTGTGCAGCAATGAAATCGGCAACGGAATCCGGAAATGGAAACGCGCGTAAGCGCAGCGCGTCCAGATGCAGACCGTCCGTATGCAGCCCCGCCAGCGCCTCGGCCATCGCGGGACTGGTCGAGCCGAAATAGATCGCGCCAAAGCGGGTTTTCTGTTTCGCCGCATGCACGACCGGCTGCGGCACCAGCGCTTTCGCGGTATCGAATTTCTTCAGCAGCCGCTGCATGTTGTAGATGTAATCGTCGCCGCGTTCGGAATAGCGCGCCTCGGGGTTTTTGCTGGTGCCGCGCGTGAAAAAACTGCCACGCTTGGGATGCGTCGCCGGATAGGTACGCCAGGGAATGCCGTCGCCATCGACGTCCTTGTAACGCCCGAAATATTTGCCGGCTTCCAGTTCCTCGGCCGTCATCACCTTACCGCGGTCGTAGACACGTGCATCGTCCCACGCGAACGGTGCGGTCAGTCGCTGGTTCATGCCGATGTCCAGATCCGTCAACACGAAGATCGGCGTTTGCAAACGATCGGCCAAATCCAGCGCCTGTGCCGAAAACTCGAAACACTCGTGCGGGTCTTCCGGAAACAGCAGCACATGCTTGGTGTCGCCATGCGAAGCGTAGGCGCAGGCGAGCACGTCGGACTGCTGCGTGCGCGTGGGCATACCGGTGGAAGGTCCACCGCGCTGCACATCGATGATGGTGACCGGAATCTCGGCGAAGTACGCCAAGCCAATGAACTCGTTCATCAGCGAGATGCCCGGCCCCGACGTGGTGGTGAACGCGCGCACGCCGTTCCAGCCGGCGCCGACCACCATGCCGATGGAGGCGATTTCGTCCTCGGCCTGCACGATGGCGAACTTGTTTTCACCGGTCTCGGCATCCGTGCGGAACTTCATGCAGTATTTCTGGAAGCCTTCAGCCAGCGACGACGACGGCGTGATCGGATACCACGCGCACACTGTGGCGCCGCCATACACGCAGCCCAGCGCTGCGGCGGAGTTGCCGTCGACGAAGATACGCTCGCCGACCGCGTTGGCGCGACGAATCTTCAGGCCAATCGGCACCAGGTGTTCTTTCGCGTAATCGCGGCCCAGATGCAGCGCCTTGACGTTGGAATCGAGCAATTTCTCCTTGCCCTTATACTGCTCGCCGAAAAGTTTTTCGATTTCGGCGGGATCGATGTCCAGCAACACCGACAGCGCGCCGATATACATGATGTTCTTGAACAACTGACGCTGGCGCGCATCGGCATAGGTGCGGTTGCAGATCGCCGTCAGCGGCATGCCGATCACGTTGACGTCGGCGCGGAACTTCGACGCCGGCAGCGGTCGCGTGTTGTCGTAGAACAAATAGCCGCCGGGTTCGATCTCGGCGATGTCCGCATCCCAGGTCTGCGGATTCATCGCGACCATGAGGTCGATGCCGCCACGCCGGCCCAGCCAGCCCTGCTCGGTCACGCGCACTTCGTACCAGGTCGGCAGGCCCTGGATGTTCGACGGAAAGATATTGCGCGGACTGACCGGCACGCCCATGCGCAAGATGGACTTGGCAAACAGCTCGTTCGCCGACGCCGAGCCCGAACCATTGACGTTGGCGAACTTGACGACGAAGTCGTTGGTGGCTTCGATGCCGATTTTATTGGACTCGGTCACGCCGCCTCCTTCTTCGCGTGCTTGTGACATCCCGGACCCGCATGCGTCATCTCGAGCAGGAACTTGCGCATGTCCCAGGCGCCGGTCGGGCAACGTTCGGCGCACAGTCCGCAATGCAGGCAGACGTCTTCGTCCTTGACCATCACCCTGCCCGTTTTCAGCGTATCGGACACATACAGCGCCTGCGTCAGATTCAGCGCCGGCGCGGACAGGTGCGTGCGCAACTCCGCCTCGTCGCCGTTCTGCGTGAAACTGATGCAATCCATCGGACAGATGTCCACGCAGGCGTCGCACTCGATGCACACGTCCTTGGTGAATACGGTCTGGACATCGCAGTTGAGACAACGCTGCGCTTCGGCAAGCGCGCTTTTCGCATCGAACCCCAACTCGACTTCGGTCTTTATGCTTTTCAGCGTCTGTGCCTTGTCGCGCCATGGCACGGCGTAGCGCGCGTCGTTGGAAATATCGTTGTCGTAACTCCATTCATGGATGCCCATCTTCTGCGATATCAGACTGACGCCCGGCTCGGGACGCTCGTGGATGTCCTCGCCGCTGAGCAGCTTGTCTATCGACACCGCCGCATCGTGGCCGTGCGCGACGGCCCAGATGATGTTCTTCGGCCCGAACGCCGCGTCGCCGCCGAAAAACACATTCGGCAGCGTCGATTGCATCGTGATCTTGTCGACCTTCGGCATGTCCCATTCGGCATCGAAGACGATGCCGATGTCGCGCTCTATCCACGGAAACGCATTTTCCTGGCCGACCGCGATCAGCACATCGTCGCATTCGAAAAATGCATCCGGCTCGCCGGTCGGGATCAATTTACGACGCCCTTTCTCGTCGCGCTCCGCGCGCACCTTCTCGAACGTCATGCCGGTGAGCTTGCCGTTCTCGTGCACGAAGGTTTTCGGCACGAGGTAATTCAGGATCGGGATGCCCTCGTGCTGCGCGTCTTCTTTTTCCCACGGCGAGGCTTTCATTTCCTCAAAGCCCGACCGCACGATCACTTTCACGTCCTCGCCGCCGAGGCGCCGCGACGAGCGGCAGCAATCCATCGCCGTGTTGCCGCCGCCGAGCACGATCACGCGGCGGCCGATCTTTTTGATGTGCTCGAAATACACCGATGCCAGCCAGTCGAGACCGATGTGGATATTCTTCGCGGCCTCCTTGCGGCCGGGCAGACCCAGGTCGCGTCCGCGCGGCGCGCCGCTGCCGACGAAAACCGCATCGAAATTCTGCGTCAATAGATTCTTCATCGAATCGATGCGCGTGTTGCCGCGCAACTCGACGCCGAGGTCAAGGATGTAGCCGACTTCCTCGTCGATCACTTCTTCGGGCAGGCGGAATCGCGGAACCTGCGTGCGCATGAAGCCGCCGCCTTTCGCATCGGCCTCGAACACGGTGACGTGGTAGCCGAGCGGCGCCAGATCGCGCGCGACCGTGAGCGACGCCGGGCCTCCGCCGACGCAGGCGATGCGCTTGCCGTTTTTCTTCGCGGCCGGTTTGGGCATGCGCGCGTGGATCGCCTCGCTGTCCTTGTTGTCCGCGCACACGCGCTTCAAGCGGCAAATCGCCACAGGTTCCGGTTTCGCTCCGTTGTTTTCCTCGACGCGCCCACGCCGGCAGGCCGGTTCGCAGGGCCGGTCGCAGGTGCGGCCGAGGATTCCCGGAAAGACGTTCGATTTCCAGTTGATCATGTAGGCGTCGTCGTGACGCCCCGCGGCGATCAGGCGGATGTACTCGGGAACCGGCGTGTGTGCGGGGCAGGCCCACTGGCAATCGACCACTTTGTGAAAATAGTCGGGAACGCGAATATCCGTGGGCTTCACCGCTACCTCCGCGATTGCGTTGTCGATCCGAGTCTACTCGGGCGCATGGAATCTGCAAAGATTGTCCGGACGCGTGATGCGGTGCAGCGAAAAATCCGCCACAATGCGCGGTCGTCGGCTTCGCGCCGACCTTGCCGGAATGCCGATGCTTTACCGCTTGCACGAATTCAACCGCAACCTGTTCAACCCGCTGCTGGCCTGGTCGCAGACCAGCGCGAAGATGCTCTCCTCGCCCGACAGCTGGCTTTCGCAACTGCCCTTCGCACAACGCGCCGCCGCCAACTGCGAACTGGTCTACCGGCTCGGCAAGGAATACGAAAAACCGGCTTTCGGCATCCACACTGTCAATGCGCATGGTCAGGACGTCGCCGTCCTCGAACGCATCGCACTCGCCAAACCGTTCTGCAACCTGCTGCGCTTCAAGCGCTTCAGCGACAATGTCGAATCGCTGGCGGCGATGAAGAACGACCCCACCGTGCTGGTGGTCGCACCGCTGTCCGGCCACCACTCGACTTTATTGCGCGATACCGTGCGCACGTTGCTGCCCGAGCACAAGGTTTTCATCACCGACTGGCTCGATGCGCGCATGGTTCCGGCCGAAGTCGGTCCGTTCCATCTTGACGATTACGTTGCCTATATGCGCGAGTTCATCGCGCACATTGGTGCGGAAAATCTGCACGTGATCAGCGTCTGCCAGCCCACCGTACCCGTGCTCGGCGCGATCTCGCTGATGGCGTCCAACGGCGAACCGTTGCCGCGCACGATTACGCTGATGGGCGGCCCGATCGACACGCGCGAGAGTCCCACCAGCGTGGACGATCTCGCCACGCACAAATCGATATCGTGGTTCGAAAATGCGCTCGTGCAGGAAGTGCCGGACAACTATCCCGGCCACGGCCGGCGCGTGTATCCGGGATTCCTGCAGCACGCGGGATTCCTCGCCATGAATCCGGGCCGGCATTTCATGTCGCACTGGGATTTTTACGAGAACCTGTGCCGCGGCGACCTCGAAGACGCCGACGCGCACCGGCGTTTCTACGATGAATACAACGCCGTGCTCGACATGCCGGCCGAGTACTACCTCGACACGATCAAGACCGTGTTCCAGGAACACGCGCTGCCGCTCGGCACCTGGGACGTCGCCGGCGAGCGCGTGCGCCCGCAGGACATCCGCAATTGCGCACTGTTCACCATCGAAGGCGAACTCGACGATATTTCAGGCTTGGGCCAGACCCGCGCCGCGCACGATCTGTGCGCAAATATACCGAAGAAGAACAAGCGCCATCTCACGGTGGAAGGCGCCGGCCACTACGGCATCTTCAGCGGCCGCCGCTGGCGCAACGTGGTTTATCCGCAGGTGCGGGAGTTCATTCGCGCGCATTCCTGATCGCGGTCACTTGGCTTCCCTCACTGGCAACGGCACGCTGCACACATCGATATAACCCGCGGGCCGTTTGTACCATTCATCGTGCCGATTGCGCCGCGATTCGACCAGTGCGGCGAAGGTCGGCGTGTCGGTGCGCAGGATTTGCAGATGCTCGCGTTCCTTTTCCGGGACATCCGCAGCGAGGCGCACGGACTTTATCGGCACTGGATGCTCGTCCTTGGTGTAGAAACCCAGATCGCCGTGTCCGCGCGGCAGGCTGGACAAAAATTCCATGCCCTGCACCACGCGTCCGGCCACGGTGATGTTGCGATCCAGCCAACGTGCAGAGGATGCGATCACCGCGTAGAGTTCCGAGCCGTTGCCGGAATCCGGCGCGTTGTCGCGCCCCACTCCGATCGTTCCATAACAATGCGTCGGCCACGCGACATGCGCCTGCAAATCCACGGCGGCAGGAAAATCGCCGACAAAACCGGCCTGCGGCGCCCATCCGTCGTGATCGGGCAAGGGCGTGAAGGTGAAATCCTTGGTCAATGACATCGTGAATTCCGCCGGCACTTTCGCCTTGGCCTTGCCGAGCGAACGGTGCTTTCCCGCATCGTCGGCGTTCGGATCGCCCCATTGCGCGACGTAGTTGTCCTGCACGCGCAGGATGTCGAGGCCATCGAAATATTTTTCGCGCACCAGCGTCTTGATATTGGCGACGGTTTGCGGCGCGAATTGCGGCGCGAGTTCGATCACCACGCGGCCGGAAGCGAGTTGCAGATACAGCGTGTTCTGCGGATCCAGCGCGTGCCAGTCCGACGGCTTGGATGCCGCGAGCACCTCGCTCATGGTCGGCGGCTTCGGCGCGTCCGCCGCCGACACGCAAGCCGGCAAACAGCCAGCCAGGCACAGTGCAACGACAATCGGATTTCTCATCGCGTGCCCTTCTGCAACAACGCGGTCAATTTGTCGAGCTGCGCGCGATAGCCGTCCAGCGTCTTGGCCGTGATCGCCGCATATTTGTCGGCCTGCTGCCAGTCGCGCGCTTCCAGCGCTTCGCGCACGCCAGGAACGGTCTTGACGCCATAGCCGGTGAGCAGGCCCGGCGCGTAGATCATGTGCTTGAACCACTCGCGCCCCGGCAAGCCGTCCGGATCAGTCAGCGCCTGTTCCATACGGCCCATCAGTTCATTGATCTGTGCCGATCGTTTCGCGCTCAGTTTGGAACCGGTCGCGGCGTATGCAGCATCGAACGCCTGCGCACTGGCGTGCAGCGCCTTCGTCGCGGTATCGAGCGACGCGAAATCGATTGCGGGCACGTCGGATAGGCGCTGCGGCGGCGCGACCGGACGCGTCGGATCGGACACCAGTTCATACGCATGCGCATCGAGCAATTTGTGTTGATCATCGGCCTTCTTGCGCTCGTCGTCGGCAAGCTTGTGCAACTGTGTGACGTAGCGATCGAACGTCTCGCTGAAATCGCCGAAGCGCATCGGCAGCAGATCGGCGTCGGCAGTGCGCATCACGATGCGCCCGGCGACTTGCGCCAGCGCAACTTCGTACTTGAAGCCCGGATCGCCGAAGCGGTCGAAATGATCGAACGAGTCGTAGCGCGAGTGGTAAATGCCGTCGTCGTCGTCCTCGCCGCCGAAACCGAGGTTCACCGAAGCAATGCCGAGGTGTTCAAGGAAGGCGCTGTAGTCCGATCCGGAACCGAGCGCGCCGATCGGAACATCGCCGCCTGCGGCCGCGGTCTTCGCGTTTTCCTTGGTCTGCGGCTTCGCGTCGGATTGCGCACCCGCCACGCGCATGGCGGCGCGTCGGCGTTCAAGCACGCTCACGTCCTTTTCCGGGTCGGTCACGTCGGCGCTGGCTCGATTCACAAGATGCTGCAACGAGTGACTGCCTTCGGCTTCGAGAATCCCGCGCGCATTGGTATCCGAATTCAGATACATCACTGCCTTGCTCTGCAATTCCTTGGCATGCGTCTCCACCCATTCGGTGGAACCGAGCAGGCCCGGTTCCTCGCCGTCCCAACTTGCATAGACGATGGTGCGCTTCGGTTTCCAACCGGACTTGACCAGTGCGCCGATGGCCTTCGCTTCGCCAAGCATCGCGACAGTTCCGGACAGCGGATCCCATGCGCCGAACACCCAGCCGTCGTGGTGGTTGCCGCGTACGATCCAGCGGTCGGGTTCCTGCGCACCCTTGATCGTCGCGATCACGTCGTAGACGGGTTTGCGCGACCAGTCGGATTCGACGACCAGATGCACTTTCGCCGGACCGGCGCCGATGTGATAGGTCATCGGCAATGCGCCGCGCCATGATTCCGGCGCAACGGGCCCGCCGAGTGCCTGCAACAGCGGCGCCGCATCGGCGTAGGAGATCGGCAATACCGGAATCTTCAGCAGCGTTTTCGCATCCTTCAACGCCAGAGGTTTCGCTCCGGGCACGGAACCGTATCCGGGCGTGGTCGGATCGCCCGGATACACCATCATCTTCGCGACCGAGCCGCGCTGCACGCCATCCTGTGGACGCCAGCCGCCTTTCGGATAGGCATCGCCGGCGAAATAACCGTCGTCGCGCGGATCGGAATAGATCAGGCAGCCGACCGCGCCGTGTTCGTGCGCGAGTTCAGGTTTCAATCCACGCCAACCGGCGCCGTAGCGCACGATCACGATCTTGCCCTTCACATCGACGCCGTGGCGTGCGAGTTCCTTGTAATCGTCCGGCATGCCGTAGTTGACGTAGACGAGTTCGGCCGTGACGTCGCCGTCTGCGCCGTAGACGTTGTACGGCGGCAGCGCGCCGGACAGCGCCGAGGTCGAATCGCCCGCGATCGGCGGTTCGTGCAACGCGGCCTTGAATGTGGTCGGCGCGACAAGCTCGACTGCCACGTGTTTCGGCGTGGGATACAGCACGTCGAAGCGCTCGATGTGCGCGTCCCATCCCCATTGCTTGAACAGCGAGAGCATGAATTCGGCATTGGCCTTGTCGTGCGGCGAGCCGACCTGATTCGGTTCGGCCGCCAGCTTCTTCAACCAGTCGCGCATCTCGCTCGAGCTCAACTGCGCGTCGAAGCGCTGTTCAAGCGCGCGCTGCGCGGCTGCGCCGTCAGCGCTGAAGCCAAGCAACTCCGCCTCGCTCGAAGCGGGCACGGCCGATGCAGCGGTTGTGCCTGCGGCAATGGTCAACGACAAGGCCGCAAGCAACGGCCAAAACAAAATCGACTTCATCGCGAGTTTTCCCTTGCGTGGACGACGCGTGATTGAGAACCTTGCCGGCACGCGCGTCAAGGGGCGATAGTCAGTGCCTGGCTACTCGGGCAATGTGCCGAGCACAACGAGACGTTTCATCGTCGTGCCGTCGCGGCGGATGGTCAGCATGACGCGCCGGCCCATGTGTTGCTGGAGCAGCGCCTGGAACGCCGCCTTGTCCCGGACCGCAACCTTGTCGAACTTGAGCACGTAGTCGCCATCGCGCAGATTCGCTGCGGATGCCGGCGTGCCGCCGACGACTTCGCCGATCTCGACGCCGCCGCTGCCGAGCGACTGGCGTTCGCTGTCGGTGAGGTCGCGGAAATTCGCACCGAACGGCAGATGCAGGCGCACGAAAAATTGCGCCAGCGCCGGTGCTCCGAATGCCTGCGGCGGATAGATCATGGCCTTGTCGGCGCCGACCTTGCGTGCCTGCGTCGCGACCATGTCGCGCAACGATGCAACATCGCCCGACTGATAATGGCCGATGCCGATCTTCACCAGGCCCTGCGCGCGCAGCAGCGTCTCATCGCCGTCAGGAGTGGCGCCATTGGCGACCTCGGGCTGCGCCAGCGGCGGCGCAGCGCGCAGGCGCGCAACGACATCGGCGCTGCGTCCCTGCACGGTTTCGTAGGCGGGAATCTGTTGCGTCGGCTGTCCGGGCTCGTTCGGCGCCGGAGACCTCACGATCTGCGCGCATCCGCCGAGCAGCAGCACGGCCACGCACATTGCGCCGCGCATGCGCATGTTTACGCCCCCGGCGCCGTCGCGATCGGAGGTGGAGCCGGACGCTTGGGAACCATGTCGACATCGAGCAGACGCTCGATGCGCGCGAAAACTTCCGAACGCGAGAAAGGTTTCTTCATGAAATCGTCGGCGCCGATGCGCTGCGCATAGAACTGTTCGGTGGCCTGTTCGTTGCCGCTGATCATCACGATGGGTATGCCCAGCGTGATCGGATCCTTGCGCAAGGTGCGCAGCGCGGCGAATCCATTCATGCCGGGCAGCACGATATCGAGAAAGATCAGATGCGGACGATGCGTGCGCGCGATCTCGATGCCTTTTTCCGCATCGCCGGCTTCGAGCGTCTGATAGCCGTTTTGCTGGAGGAACTTGCGCAGCATCGCCACGATGGTCGGCGAATCGTCGACAATCAGGACGACCGTACCCTCACGCGCATTGACGCGCGGCTTTTCGCGGCGATCCTGACTGTTGCCGAAAAGGCGCTTGAACAACTCGAAATTGGCCACGGGCCGGTTCCTGTGCCGAAAGTGACGGCAGTTTCGCGGTTGGCGCAGGCGCTGGCAAGTCCCGCCGAACGCATTTCCGTGTAGCCGGATCGCGGGGTCAATCGTTTGGAACGGGCTTTCAGCCGCGTTGAGTTCGAAAACTCATCGAGAATACATAACGTCCCCGGGCCTTTCTCGCCCCGAACAAGCGAAGCTCTGGGAACAGTTTGCGTTTGACGTACCAGACACAGGCAATTTGGATCGACCCGAGCGCAAGGCTGAAGTATTCGCTCGCGGGGGCCGTCGTAATCTGATCGGCGACCATCATCAACATCTCCATACCAGTCGACAATCCCCAAACTGCGCCCAGAATGGTCAACTTGAATTGCAACAACAACTGATGCACGACAAAACCGGACGCGAGAATGATGTATCCGGTAAATGCCGCAGCGTCCGGCCGGCAAAAGCTCCATGCGAACACGAGCGGGAAAAGTGTTATCAACCCGACAAAAGCCATCGCGCCATTACCCGGCATCAAACTGACCAGCACGAAACTCAGGATGCCGACGGCGGATTCGGCAATCAGCAGCGCCGCAAGCGCGCGCACCTTGCCCTTGTGCCGTTCGTACAGCGCAGGATCGGGATGGCTTGCGATCGCCCACGCGAGGTGACTGTCCTTGACGCGTGGGCCAGCCAACTCGGAATACACTTCCGTCTTGCTGCTGCCGAGCGCCATCAAGTGTTTCACCTTACGCGCAATTTCGGATTTGCTCATTGCCTCATTCCGGGCTGCCAGCTATCGAGAGGGATACTGCGGGAGCCCGCCTGAACTTCCTGCACCGCAATCGTGATGCTGAAGAACCTGGAATAGATCCAAAGACCCAGAACGCAGCCCGACCCCCAAATCGCAACGAATAACCCGCTGATGAAAGCGCCAATGAAGGGGCCGGCCAGAAGGCCGGAAATACCTGTCACCGGTTCATCGTTCCAGGACAACGTGCTTGCACCGAACAGCGCAAACAATCCCATCAGCGTACAGAAGGGCACCACACTGAAAAACGTGCCGATTGAAAGCAATTTATAAACGCTTCCTGCCGAAAGCCGCCATACCTCAATTCTCTTGAACATTGAATTACTCCAGTGCGTTGTTCGTAGATATCAAGGACATCCCTCGAAATCGTTGCCGAAAATGATGTCGTCCTGCTGCACCTCGTAGGCGCCGATGTCGGCCAGCGGCCCCGAAACCCGGACATACGGCGCACTCTTGCCGCGCTGATCGTAGGCAGAGCCCAGGACATTGTTGCCGCTGTCGATCGCCACGCTATGGCTGAGCAGGCGATGCGTCTGCGTGGAACCGCCGTTGTCGCGCAGGCGTCCCAGATGCGGACATGCGCCGACAAATGTGTCGCCCGGCAATTTGTTCGCCGGGATGCCGCTGGAAAATATCAGATTGTTCGCCGGCGCCGTCAAATTGCCGCCATTGACCGCATAAGGGTTGTTGCTTTCCACATTGATATCGTCGGCGGCGCCGTTTGCCGTGTTGTTGGAAATCAGCATGTTCTGCAGCGTCAGCGCCATGCCGCCCGCAGACGGCAGCAGCGCCACGCCCGCGCCAGAGGCGGGTGAACGGTTGAACGCAATGGTCGAGCTGTAGAACTTGGCCGTTGCCACATCTTCGAGCACAAGTCCGCCATAGGCGTTGCCCGAAATCGTGCTGAGGGAAATCTGGAATTGGGATCCGACCGGTTGATTAGGCGCCACCCTCACCCCGGAGCCCGCGTTCCCCGAGATGGTCGAACGCGATATTAGTGCCGTTGGGCCGACAATATCGACACCTGAAGGGGTTTCGCCGCCGCTGTTGCCGCGGCTGTCGCTGAAGGTGCTGTATCTGGCTACCAGATTGCCTTTTGTGTACGCGTTTCCACCAAAATAGTCTGCGGCATTTCCGGTCAGGATCGAGTTCGTGGTGGAAAGATCGGCGTAAGCAAAAACGCCGCCTCCGCTGCCATTTCCGCGCGCGTAATTGTTCGCCACCGTGCTGTTCGTCAGCGTGGCGTTCGATTTGGCGTACAGACCACCACCTTCGGCTAATGAACTAGCCGATTTCGCACCGCCTCCACCGAGGTAACTGGAACTTATCGTCGCCGTCCCACGGGAATGCGCGTCGCCTCCACGCGCGGCTCCGGTTGTCGAGTAGGCGTAATTTCGATCGATTTCACTACCGGAGTAGATCTTCAGGTTGCCCTGGGTGAAGATGCCCCCTCCTCCACCCACCCCGCCGTGTGCTGTTGCGTAGCCCAAGGCAACGGTGGAGCTGTACAGCGACACATTACCAACGGCATAAATGCCGCCGCCATAAGCAGGGTGTATGGTCGAGCTGTTAGTAACGGAACAGTGCCCAACATAGGTGTTGTGCAACACGACCGAGCCCGCCGAATAAACACAGCCGCCGGCGGTTCTGTTGGGACTTGAATTGTGGCCGCCGGTCAAGCGCAGGTTGTAGGCGTACAGAGTCGCGCCCGCGACGGTGGATGTATGCGCCAGTACCCGGTAGCTGCCCACAGTTTTCGGCAGCGCCGAGGCGTCGATGGTCAACCGATTGGGAGTGGGTCCGGTCAGGAAGACCGTGCCGAGATTCGTGGTCAGTTCCCCCTGTTCAAGCGTGATGGTGCTGCACGTCAGTTTGTGCATGTCGATGAGTGCCGGGCTGGCCGCATTCAGCAGCGCATAGCGCAAGGTACCGGTCTTGGTCACGGGATCGCCGATATTCGCATCGGCGCAACTGGTTACGGTCCAGGTTTCCAGCGCAAGCACCGACACCGGCGCGAGCACTGCGAACAAGGAAGCGATCGAAGCGGCAAGCCGCTTGGTTCGCAGTTGCGATGGCGTAGAAATGGGGCGCATGGCGGTTGCTCCTAGGGACAGCCGTCGAAACCGGCGTTGAAAACGATGTCGGACTGCTGCACTTCGTAGGCGCCGATGTCGGGATGACCCGTCGGGCTCTCGCGCAGAAAGCCCGCGCCGCGCTGATCGTTGCCCGCAAAACTTGAAAAGCCGTTATCGATCGCCGGGCTGTGGCTCAGCAAGGCGTGGGTAAACGTCGGTCCGCCGTTGTCGCGCAGCGGTCCGAGCAACGGACAAACGTGCTGGGTACCGTTGGGCAGGCTGGCCGATGTATGCAGCACCAGATTTTTCGAACCGGTAACGCTGACCGGACCTTGCGCCGCGCTGATGCTGAAGTCGTAACCGACCGGAGGATCGGCATAGGTGTTGTTCGAGAGGATCGAGCTTTGCAAAATCACCGGCACGGTCTTGCCCAAGCCGACACTGACACCCTTCACCACTAGGCCCGCCGCATACACCGTTGTGCCATAGGTGGCGGCGGCAGCCGTGTTGAAGGCCAGCGTGGAATTGTAGAAATAGACGTTGGACGTATTGGAAATCGCTCCGCCGCCGATCACGCCGTAGGGCGCCGCGTTGCCGGAAATCGTGCTGTCGACGAACATCGCTTGATACCCGCCGTTGACGAAGAACCCGCCGATACCTTTGCCCGCGACGTTCCCCGAAATGGTCGAATAACGGATATTGACGCCGCCATGCGCGTACAGGCCGCCGCCCACGCCGATCGGACTGGCCAAGGCCGGACCCATTGCGTAGTTGCCGCTGATCGTGCTCTGGAACGCGTAGATATTGCCGCCGGCGGCGATTCCGCCGCCAAAGGCAATGCTGGCGCCATTGCCCGTTGTAATCCCCACCGCCTGATTACCGGAAACGATCGAGCCGCGCAGTTTCAGGTCGTGCACGACGGCAATGCCGCCACCCTCGGCGTAGTTGGCGCCGCGCACATGTGCGATGCAATCGCTCACCCGCACGTTCGTCAACGACACGTTTTCCTTCGAGTAGATGCACCCGCCAGCGACGCTCGCGGTGTTGCTGTAGACAAAACCTGTGCTCAAGGTCAGAGCGTTGACGGTCAGCGTTCCGCTGTTGCTAGTGCCGTCGCCATCGTGCTCGAAAGAACGCAACACCGGCATCGGTGCAGCCGGGTCGGATGCGATGGTCAGCTTGTCCATGCCAGGCCCGCTGATCGTCAGCGAGTTCTGCTTGACCACGATGCTGCCGGTTTCCAGTGTGATCGTGCTGGTGCTGCAACTCGGATCGACCGGCGGTGTGAGCAACCCGGTCATGTCGACCGTTCCGCCCTCCGTGGCGTTGAGTACGGCCTGGCGCAGGCTGCCGACGCCGCTGTCTTTGCAGTTGCTGACCGTGACCACGGCATGTGCCGGCATCGCGGTCAACACAGCACACGCCGCGGCAAGCCGTGTCAGCCGACCAGGATGGGATTTTCTCAGGATGCACATGGATTTTTGTTCTGCCGGTTTGAAGGACTTCTGCTGTGATGAAACGCAATCCGGTGCGGTTTGGGACATAAGGCATGCACGGCCGGCGCCGTGCTAGAGTCCGCGCCGCGGAGGGGCGATGGCGGACCCGATTCCATTGACGAGCTGGTTGCGGGCGGCGGCGGCGGGCGATGCGCAAGCCGGTAATCGCGCGTACGCCTTGGTGTACGACGAATTGCGCACGCTTGCCGCGCGGCAATTGGGCCGGGCCGGCGCTCAGGCGACATTGACGCCAACCGCCTTGGTCAACGAGGCATTCCTCAAACTGTCCGGCGGATCGCTGGCGTCGCTGAACGATCGCCGGCATTTTTTCAATCTCGCCGCGCGCGCGATGCGCCAAACCGTGATCGACTACGCGCGTGAGCGCCTCGCGCAGAAGCGCGGCGGCGATCTGGTGCGCACGCAACTCGACGACCAGCTTGCCGACGATACCTGGGACGCCACGCAGGCGCTCGCGGCCGAGCAGGCCTTCGCCATGCTCGAACGGCAGGACGCCGAACTTGCCGAAACCTTCGGCTGGCGCGTATTCGCGGGCCTCACTGCGCAACAGATCGCCGAATTGCGCGGCGTGACCCTGCGCACCGTGAACCGCGATCTTGTTCTGGCGCGTAAATATCTGAGTCTGGCGCTGGGAGAGGCGTCATGAACGAACCCAACGAACCGCTGTTCACCGCCGGACATTGGCGCAAGCTGCGCGAATCCATTGACCGACTCGACGCGCTTGGCGCCGACGCGCGCGCGGCAGAACTCGAACGCATCGCGGCCGTCGATCCCGAACTGGCGCGAGCCTTGCGCGACTTCGCCGATGCGGAAGCGATGCCGAACACATTGCCGCCGCTCACTGCCCCCTCGTCCGAGGCAATGCCGGAACAGGTGGGTCCGTTCCGTATGCTGCGCGAGATCGGCGCAGGTGGCATGGGTGTGGTCTATCTTGCCGAACGTCGAGGTCCCGATTTCACCCAGCGCGTGGCGCTGAAACTGCTCGATGGCGGCGCCTCGCGCATGTCGCGCCTGGCCGCGCGCGAACGCAATATCCTCGCAGCGCTGGCGCATCCGAACATCACCACGTTCGTCGATGCCGGAATGGAAAATGGCCGTGCCTGGCTGGCAATGGAATACGTCGATGGCGAGCCGCTGCTCGACCATTGCGAACAGCACCGGCTCGGTGTTCGCGAGCGCGTGCGTACGTTCGACCAGGTTTGCGCCGCAGTGGCGCACGCACACGCGCAACTCGTCGTGCATCGCGATCTGAAACCGTCCAACGTGCTGGTGAACCGCGAAGGCGCGGTCAAGTTGCTCGATTTCGGCATCGCCCTGGTGCTCGATCCCGGCGACGCGCAGACTCCCGCCACGCAGGTGTTCACACCGGAATATGCAGCGCCCGAGCAATTGCGCGGCGAGCGCGTTACTACTGCGACGGACATCTACGCGCTCGGCTTGCTGCTGTACGAACTGCTATGCGGCAAGCGCTTGCCGACACTCGGGCACGACAGCGAATGGACTACCGCCGAACTCGCCCGCTTCTCGACCACCGGCAACGGCGCCGATCGCGGTCAAGCCGAGGACGTCAAAACTCCGGCGCGTCTGTTTCGCGGTGATCTGGGCCGCATCCTCGCCCACGCGCTCGCTCCCGAACCGGCCCGGCGCTACCCGTCGGTTGCCTCGCTGCGCGAGGATCTGCAACGCTGGCTCGATCACCGTCCGCTCGGCATCGGGCGACCCGGTCTGACTTATGTGGCGACGCGGTTCGTCCGCCGTCACCGGGCCGCCGTCGCCGTCGCGACGCTGGCCGTGCTCGGATTGATTGGCACGAGCGTCGTCGCCCTGTGGCAGGCGCATGAAGCGCGATTGATGGCCGCGCGCGCGGATCATGCGCGCTCATTTCTCAACACGCTGTTCCTCAATGCGGATCCTTACAACGCCAAGCATGGCGCCGAGAACATGGTCGGATTTCTGCGCGATGCGGGAAAACGCATCGACACGGAATTTGCCGATGCGCCCGAAATGGCGATCCTGTTGCGCAGTACGATTGCCAGCGCATTGCTCAGGCTCGATCAACCCAAACCCGCACGCGAACTTTATCTGCGCAATCTCGACCAGACCAAGGCACTGTATGGCGCACAGGCGCCACAAGTCGGCGAGACTTTGTCCGATCTGGCACGCTCGTCGGAAGACAGCGGCGATATCGACGCGGCACGCGCGGAGTACGAACAAGCCTATGCGCTGTTGCGCGACGCGGGCGAACCCTATGCGCGCGGACGCGTCAGCGTCATGACCGGACTGTCCGCGATGGCCTTCCGGCGCAGCGATTATGCGCAAGCGCAACGTTGGGACGAGGAAGTGCTGCGCGAGCGTATGGCGCACGAAGGGCCGCGTAGTCCCGACATCGCCATGGACCTGATGAACCTGTCCAACCTCGCGATGTATCGGGATCATTTTGCCGATAGCGAAACGCTGGCGCAGCAAGCGCACGCGATGCTGACGCAGGTGCTTGGCGCGGATCATCCGCGCATGATCTACGTCGATAACGCGCTCGGCGTTGCGCAGCTTTACATGGGCAAGTGCGCAGCGGCGGTTGCAACACTCGAACACTCGGTCGCCATCGCGCGCCGGAATCTCCCGCCCGGCGCGCATATGTTGGGCTCGAACCTGGCCAACCTCGGACGCGCGCAGGCTTGCGCCGGCGACGACACTGCGGCGATGGGCTCCTTGCGTGAAGGCTTATCGATTTTTACCGCTGCACACGATCCCGCCACCGGCACCGTGGAATTGCGTCTGGGCCTGGTTGAGCTACACGCGCGCAACAGCGATGCGTTGCCAATGCTCGATGCGAGCCGCACCGATCTTGCCGCCGCCATCGCGCATCAGGCCGGTTCCAACGTGAATGCGCTATGGGCAGAGGCCGCCGACGGCGACGCCAGGGCGATAGCCGGCGACGTGCCTGCGGGCGAGCGCCTCGCGCGCGATGCCCGCGCCAAGATATTGGCTGGCAAGGACGCCGGCGATTCCACGCTCGCGGAGATCGACACGTTGCTTGCCGATGTGCTCGATCGCAAATCCGCAACCGCCGAGGCGCACACCATGCGCGAGGAAGCGTTGACGGTTTTCACACGCGTGTACGGCGCCAGCAATCCGCGCACACGCGCGCTTGCTGGGGAACTCGGCGTCGCGACAAAAAACTAGGCCGGCGCAAAGGCCACCGCGTAAACCTGCGGCAGACGCGCATCGAGCATGCGCCAGGAATCGCCCTGATCTTCGCTGATCCAAACACCGCCGGTCGATGAACCGAAGGCGAGGCGTTCGCCGCTGCCGTCGATTGCGAGCGCGTGGCGCAGGACCAGATCGTAGGCGTCATGCTGCGGCAGGCCGTTGCGCAGCACATCGAAACTCTTGCCGCCGTCGCGTGTGCGCGCGACCACCACCTTGCCGTCGACCGGAATGCGGCGCTCGTCCTTGGTCGCCGGAACGAACCACGCGGTGTTGCCGTCACGCGGGTGCACGGCCACGGCGAAACCGAATACCGACGGCTGCACGCTTTCGATTTCCTGCCAGTCGCCGCCGTTGTTGCGGAACACGCCGTTGTGATGCTGCGCCCAGAAAATATCCGGCTGACCGCGGCATTGCACCATGTGGTGGACGTCCTGCACGCCGGGTTCGTATGCGCGTTCGGCTGGCATGTAGGCCGCGCGCATGCCCTGTGCGCATTGCTCCCAGGTCGCGCCGTCGTCATTGCTGGCCCAGACGCCGCCGGTAGAAATCGCGATGCGGATCATGCGCGCATCGTTCGGGTCCACGCAGATGCTGTGGATGCCGGGTTGATCGAATCCGCCGCCGAACCATTGCTTGCGTTCGGGCATGTCCCAGAGCGAGCGCACCATCTGCCAACTCGCCCCACTATCATCCGAACGGAACAGGCCGCCCGGAATCGTGCCGGCCCACAGGCGTCCGGGTTGATCCGCACCACCGGCTTCCAGCGACCAGATCAGGCGCAGCGTCGCCGGCACCGGCGGCTTGCCGTCGCCGGTGACTACCTGATCGCCCTCGGCATACGCCGGCACCGCGCATTCCGCCCACGTCGCGCCATGATCGGTCGAGCGTTGCAGCTTGTTGCCGAAAT
>Ga0207654_10000666_pt1 | contig 19418 bp, 18 predicted proteins | sample KBSC64metaG_FD_184355 | JGI IMG/M metagenome (GOLD analysis project Ga0207654, IMG submission 184355) | Corn rhizosphere microbial communities from Kellogg Biological Station, Michigan, USA - KBS C6-4 metaG (SPAdes) (version 2) | ecosystem: Host-associated > Plants > Roots > Rhizosphere > Soil...
CCAGGATCGGCGTAGCCTCGAATGCGGCCTTCCGCTTCAACTCAGTCGGCGTGTCGTTGGCGCCCGTCCGATAGGTCCACGCGACCTTCAGGTTAGCAACGTTGCCTCTGTTGATCTGCGACTCCGGCGAGTAGCGCATACCGCCAGCATCATTGCCATAGCTGGGCCACTCAGCATGTCGCTGCGCCTGGCCGGAACCCAGGGCAGGGAACAAGGTCGAGACGACGAAGGGCAGGATCATGAACGGAGCCAAGGGAAAATTTCTCATCTCCGCCAACATACACTGACCGGCAGCCGCGGCCAACGGAAGAGCTGAAACAGCCGAACTACATGGAGCAACCTTTGTCTCGCAGATCGATTCCAAAGGTCGAACTCTGAAGCCGACTTCTGGCCGCCCATCAAACGGAGGTTCTCATGCCACTCCTCCCGCATCCCTTCCGCGACAAACAGCTTAACCTTACTCGCAACTGCTTCAGATGCGGATCGCTTGTTGCTTCGCTGGCCATGGCCGTTGCGACGGTGCTTATCCCGACTTCCTCATTCTCGCAGTCGGGCACAGCTTCATCTGTCATCTCTTATCCGCCGATTCCGGCTGCGGAGCGCAAAGCTTTGATGCAGATCGCGCGCGACACGTGGGGCTTCTACGCCTCGGACGTCGATCCGAACACCCACCTGCCGATGGACAACTTTGGCGCCAACGGTGAAGGCAGATATACCTCAGCGTCGAACATCGGTGTTTATCTCTGGGCCGTTGTCGCGGCAAGCGATCTCGGGCTGGTCAGCCGTTCCCAGGCACGCTCTCTCATTCAGTCCACCCTGACCGAAGTGCAAAACCTGAAACGATTCGATGGATTCCTTTACCAGTGGTACGACACTACGACGGGTGATGTGATTCGCAACCCCGGAGACATCGACTGCTCGTCTGAAACGACCCCGACAACAGATAACTGCTTCTTCTTGTCTGCGGTCGACAACGGGTGGTATGCCTCAGGGCTGATCGTCACCCGCCAGGCATTGCCCGAACTTGCTCCCATCGTCAACAGCCTGCTCGGGCAGATGAATTTCAGCATCTTCTATGACAACCGTGAAGAAACAGCGTGCAACGTGAATTCCGCTGTCGCCGGGAATCAGCCCACCGGTCAGATGTATGGCGGCTATTACGCCGGAATCGGCCCCGCTAGTTATCACAACGGCGCATTGTATAGCGACCCGCGCATCGCCATGTACATCGGAATGGGCCTGCACCAGATGCCCGGGAACGTCTGGTGGCGTAGCTGGCGCACTCTACCGCCCCCTGCCCCATACGACAACTGCGCTGCCACCGATCCGGATTTCTCGTGGCAGGGGCAATGGCCGGTGGAGGGCAGTTGGCAGGATTACGCGGATCCGCAATCGAAACAAATATTCCACGTCTGGGAAGGCCATTACAGCTACCCCGGCACCACGATGACGTTTGTGCCCACGTGGGCTGGAGGAATGTTTGAGGCGCTGATGGCGAATGAGGTAGTGCCCGAAACGTCGTGGGGCACACGGAGCTTCGGCCTCAATGGTCTGCGCAACGCACAGGTGCAGATCAAGTACGCAACCGATGAGCTGCACTATCCCGTCTGGGGTCTTTCCCCGTCCAGCACTGCGGATGATTCCGGCAACTATGGCAGTTTTGGAGTCGAAGGTTTGTTGTTTCCATACTTCGGAGGCGGCGCGACCGCCTCGAATCCAAACGAGGGATTGTCGCAGTGTCACGGATGCGCAACCGAGGACGTGGTCACGCCTCATGCATCCTTCCTCGCATTGGATGTGCTTCCACAACAGGCGTTCGCCAATATCCAGGCGCTCCGGTCGCAATTTCCCGGCGTCTATGGCGAGCATGGATTCTATGACGCGGTGAATCCCATAACCGGTTCAATAGGAGAGCGCTATCTCGTTCTCGATCAATCCATGATCATGGCGGCGCTGGATAATGCGCTCAATGACCGGGCCATGCAGCGCCACTTCGCCAGCGATCCGGTCTCATGGGCAGCACGAACGTACCTCTCGACCGAGGCATTGTCGATTCATTGATACCAAATAATGATCAGAATGCGCTGAAAACAGAAGGTTTCGTCTCCGACGCGGGAATATAGACCGAATCCCGTAACGTCCCCTTTATACCCGCGCTTCTACACTTGTCGTAGCAATGAAGCGCAAGACCATCGAGCACTACGAGATCATCCGCCGCCTCGGTGCAGGTGGCAGCGGCGTGGTCTACCTCGCCAACGACACGCTGCTCCAGCGCCCTGTTGTCCTCAAGATCCTTCGCACCGGGCTCCTCTCCGCGGAGCAGCTACGCACCACCGTTCTTCGCGAGGCACGTCTCGCTTCGGCCATCGAGCACCCCAATGTGTGCGCGATCTACGAGGTCGGCGAGGCCGGCGATGAAGGTTACATCGTCATGCAGTACGTGCCGGGGCAGTCGCTGGATCAGCTCATTGCCCGCGGACCCGGTACTCCGCAGCTTGTTCTCTCCGTTGGCATCCAGATCGCCGACGGTCTTCAGGCTGCTCACTCCCTGGGCATCTTTCATCGCGATCTCAAGCCGCAGAACGTGATGCTCACCGATGGAGGGCTGGTCAAGATTCTCGATTTCGGCCTTGCCCGTCGGCTTCGCCCCGAAGATGCCAGCTTTGATCCCTCCAAGCCGGCCATGGCCAAGGACGCCTCTGTCGCCGCCACTTACACGGCGCGCGGCGGAACCATCCGCTATATGGCCCCGGAGCAGTTTGTCACCGGCCAGTCCAGCGTCCAGTCGGACATCTGGGCTCTCGGAGTAATCCTCTATGAACTCGTGAGCGGCCGCCATCCTTTTTCGCGCCCGGATGGGGAAGACTTCGCAGCGATCCGATCGATCCAGTTCTCCGACCCGGTGGACCTCAGCGAGATCGTTCCCGAAATCTCGACGGAACTGAAGAGCATCATCGCGACCTGCCTCGAAAAGAATCCTGCCAGCCGCTACGCTTCCGCCGGCGAAGTTCGTGAAGCCCTCAAGACAATCATGAAGGCTCAGCAGATCGAGACCGGCGCCATCCCAGGCGACGCCGCAGCGAATCTCCCCACCAGCGAAGCCGAGACTGAGAAGCGCAACACCGGCTTCCTCTCCATGCTGGCCGAGCGTTTCCGCGAGTCTAATGGCGACCGCGCAGCTCAGAATTCCATCGTCGTCCTCCCTTTTGCCAACCTGGGACCCAAAGACGTCGCGCCGCTCTATGGGTACGCCCTCGCCGACGCGATGGCCGCGCGTCTCGCCCGCATCCCGACTCTTGTCGTACGGCCATCGAGCACGCTGATGTCGCTTCCCATAGCGCAGATGGATCCCCTCTCTGTCGGTCAGCGCCTGCTTGTTTCCTATGTTCTTGCCGGCAGCTTTCTCCGTTCAGAGACCGGCTTCGACCTCAGCTGGCAGCTTCTCGATGTAGGCTCGCAGAGCGTCCGCACCGGTGGATCCATCAGCGTTGCGTCGCTTGATCTCATCGCTGTTCAGACCGAGATTTCCAACGAGGTTTTTGCCGCTCTTCATGGTCTCGGCCGCGCCGAGCAGATCGACGCACCGCGTCCCCCCGCTCGCGATGGCCCGTTGCCGGGACCGGTGAGCGAGCAGTATCTGCAAGGTCGCGCGCTTCTCAGTTCCTTCATGGTCCGCACCGGTTCCAAGGTCGACCTCGACCGTGCTCACGCGCTCCTGACAGGCGTCACGCAGAAGGACCCTGAGTTTCCCGCAGGCTGGTCCGGTCTCGGCATAGCTGAACTTCAGTATGTTCGCCACGGCTTCGGCGGACAGATTCACGTCATGCACGCCCGCCGCTCGTTCGATGAAGCGCTGCGCCTCGATCCCGCCGCCATCGAGGCCAATCTCTATCGCATCTACATGCTGCTCTCTCGCGGCGAGAAAGAGTCCGCACGCCACGGCATCGCCAACATGCTATCCACTGCCGCGAACGACTGGAACGTTCACATGGTCGCCGGCATTGCCCTGCGCGGCGACGGCATGTATGACGAAGCACTCGTCCAGTTCAACCGCGCTCTCAAACTCAACCCCGCAAGCGCAGCGATTCTCTATAACCACCGCGCGCGCGTCTACCATTACCAGAACCTTTTAGAACTAGCCGGAGACGAACTCGAGAAGGGCCTCGCGCTCGAGCCGCGCCATCCGCTTCTTCGCACATCTTCCGGATATCAGCAGATGCGCATCGGCAATCTTCCCGAAGCAATCAACATCCTTGAAGGCGTCATCCGCGACGACGAATCGCTCCGCATCGCCGTCCCTACCCTTGCCATGTGCTACGTGCAGACGGGGGAACGCGATCGCGCCGCCGCTCTGCTCAAGGACGAAACCCTCGCCGCAGCCGAAGCCGACAGTGAGATGGCATATCGGCTCGCAACGTACTTCGCGGTTGAAGGCGACTCGAGCGAAGCGCTTCATTGGTTGCGCCGCGCAATCTATCTCGGCAACGAAAACTACCCGTGGTTCCAAAAGAACCCCGCGTGGAACAATCTGCGGACTAACTCCGATTTCGATCGCATTCTTGAAGATCTGAAAAAAGGCTTCCGCCGCAACCAGAAGACGTGGAAGCGCCTCCTCGAACAGCTCCCGCACGAGGCAGAATAGAATCCATGCACGTGAACGACCGGATTCAGCCTCGAGCGCCGGCGAGAATGCGATGCACGATCTCCGCGTTTTCTTTCACTTCGTCCTTGTAGCGCGGGAACATCCCGACAAATACGCCGTCGTTTGCCTTGATGCCCTGGAAAGCAGCCCGGAACGCTCCCGCTACGCCCTGGTCTTCGATGCGGCCAGCGGCAAGGATCTTGAATGCGAAACACGGTTTGCTTGTCTGCCGCATGACCGCGTACATTCGCGCTGGATCACTCTGCAGATAGATTTCGCGCGGCATCTCAAGAATCTCGCCGCCGAGAAGCCTCTTCCACTCCTCCGCAGTCCGCGTCCGGTTGTACACGCAACCCGCGTAGAAGTCGATGTCCCAGCCCTGCTCTTCTATGAATGCAATCACCTCCGGTTTGTGCGTGCCGACGCCCACCATTACACCCAGGTCGCGAACCCGCTTGCACCAGTCCCGGACGGTTTCCATTTTCCCTTCGCGGAATGCAACATCCACAACTTCGCCCTGACGGTGAAGCGCTAATGGTTTCAGATCACGAGCAAGCGCCGCCGCGTCATCCCGTGCTGCAACCTGGGCGATCAAGTGCATCTGCCCGCCCTCAGATACAAACCTTCCCCAATCCTGAGGTGAGCGCGTCCAAGTCACATAGTTGAACGCATCGATCCCAAATGAATTCGCCCGACGCAAGACCTCGCAGACACGTTCTTGCGTGTACCATTCCGCCATTGTGCGCGAGAAATTCGAGTTGTAATGCGCGAAGCCGTACATCGGATTGACGCCGATGACCAAACGGCTGATCTCAACGTTGCCAAACTTCATCCGGGGCACTTGCACCGGAGCGTCGGCCGGCTGTTGAGATCCCGTGTCACGAGCCTGCTGCAGACCAGGTGTCTGCGTATTAAGGAGTTGCGGTGTACCCAAGAGGCCTGCAGCCATTGCGGTGCTGGTTCGCAGAAATTCCCGACGCGACTTCGACATGCCCCAACGATTCGCCCGTCATGCGGCGTAATCTGTGAACCAGATCACACCAGAGCGTGAGGTCTTCACTTAAACTGCGGGCTGAGCTCGCCGCATGCCTCTTTACGAAGATATGGAAGCCCTCAGCTACTCTCGGGGAGAAGATATTCCGCTCCTGAACCTGACGATCGGGGCGCTGCTCGATCGCACGGCGTCGCAATTTCCCGACCGCCTCGCCGTAGCATCGCGCCACCAGTCCGCGCGTATGACCTGGGCCGAACTGAGCGAGGCTGCCGATCGCGTTTCACGCGGCCTCTGGTCTCTTGGCGTTCGGCGGGGTGATCGCGTGGGTCTCTGGTCGACCAACTGTATCGAGTGGGTCGTCATGCACATGGGTTGCGCCCGCGCTGGTGCTGCCCTCGTCAACGTCAACCCCGCCTACCGGTCCCACGAATTGCAGTACACACTCACCCGCTCTCATATGAAAGCGCTGTTCCTGTGGCACAAGGACAAACGCGCAGACTACGCCGAAATCCTTGATCGCGCGCGCCATGGCCTCAAGCTGGATTTGCAACATACCATCTTCTTCGATTCTCCGGATTGGCCTGCATTCATGGACGCCGAAGGGCGTCTCGCTGATGGCGTTGCGCCGGATGACATCGCCAATATCCAGTACACCAGCGGCACCACTGGAAATCCGAAGGGGGTGATGCTCACCCATCGCAACGTGGTCAACAACGGCCAGTTCCTCGCGCGCGGATTTCATTACAGCGAGCAGGACAAAGTGGTTGTTCCAGTGCCGCTTTTCCATTGCTATGGCTGCGTCATCGGTACGATGAGCGTGCTGAACACCGGCGCCGCTCTCATACTTCCCAACTGGACTTTCGATGCTCGCGCAACCCTTCAGGCGATTCACGACGAGGGTGCAACTTCTGTTTACGGTGTGCCCGCAATGTACGTCGCCGAGTTTGCACTGCCCGAGTTTCGAACTTTCGACCTCACCAGTCTCCGTACCGGGATGATGAGTGGCGCACCTTGTCCCGTCGAATTGATGAAGCGCGTTCTCAATGAAATGCACATTAGCGAGCTCGTCATCGCGTACGGCCAGACAGAGACCTCACCCGTCGTCACGATGAGCGATGCCGGAGATTCGCTGGAGATTCGTGTGAATACCGTGGGCCGCGCCATGCCCCAGACCGAAATCCAAGTCACCTCAACAACAGACGGCGCGCGCCTTCCGGTCGGCATGCAGGGGGAAATCTGCGTTCGCGGCTATGCCGTTATGAAAGGCTACGACGACGACCCGGAAGGTACAGCGCAGGTCGTCAAACCTGATGGCTGGCTGCACACGGGCGACCTCGGCGTCATGCGGCCTGACGGATGTCTCCACATTACCGGCCGCTCGCGCGACGTGATCATTCGAGGTGGCGAGAACATCTATCCTCGCGAAGTAGAAGAATTTCTCTACACCAATCCGAAGGTCGGCGAGGTTCAGGTGGTCGGAATTCCCAACGAACGTCTCGGTGAAATCGTCGTCGCGTGGATCCGTCTTCGTCCCGGTGTAGAAGCCACAGAGGCAGAGGTCCGCGAGTGGTGCCAGGGTCAGATTGCGTATTACAAGATTCCCGATCACGTGCGCTTCGTCGATGAATTTCCAGCTACGCTTTCGGGAAAGATCCAGAAGTACAGGATCCGCGAATTCGAAATCGAAGCGCGTGCTCTTCAATCCATCGAGAAGACAGCCACTGCCTGAGAACGACGGTCACAGCAGCTCTGGATGCGGCTGCAGAATAGATTGATATTTCTGTCCGGTTACCGGCTCTCGCCTGTTCGCAGGATCGCTTCAATTCGCTTGCTATACCGGCCGGTTAGCGCGTTCCAGCGGACGATCGCCAGCTCCTTGAGCATCTGCAAGCCATCTCTCAGGTAGCTCATCCGCGAACGTTCATCGTGCGCCCAACTGACGGGAACCTCGTCGATGCGGAATCCGCGCTTGAGCGCAATGAACAGAATCTCGGGGTCAAAGCCCCACCGTTCAATGGTCTGCAGCTGAAACACAGTCTGCGCGGCACTCCGCGTGAACGCCTTGAAGCCGCATTGAGTGTCGGCAAACGGCAGATTCATCACCATTCGGCAAACAAGGTTGAAGCAACGTCCAAAAAGCTGTCGATACAGTGGTTGCCGGTGAGTCTGTCTTCCGCTCTCCAGCCATCGCGAGCCAATTGCAATATCCGCCCCGTTTGCGATGGCAGCAAACAACCGCTCTGCTTCCTCGATCGGCGCAGAGAGATCAGAATCCGTGAACATCACGATTTCGCCCTGTGCCTGGAGAATTCCTGACCTGACGCTGTATCCCTTGCCCCGATTGCCGGGGTTTTCGAGCAGCCGGACCTCAGGCGCCCGAGTGGCGAAGTCCTTTATCAGCTGTGCAGTAGAGTCGGTCGAGCCATCGTTTACCACGACCACTTCGGCCGGCCAGCCCTTCTCCCGGATACAGGCGACTACTGCCTCAAGAGTGGCAGGGATGCGCGCACTCTCGTTATAAGCCGGGATGATAATGCTGTATTTGGGATATTGCACGGGCTTTTCCGCTCCTCCCGGGTTGATGCGCCCGACCAAAGGAAGACTCAGCCATCATATAATGCCGCTTCGCTGGGAGCTTTCCGAAAGAAGGACGTCCCTAGGTTTGCGGGAACCCACCCGGTAATCTCCCTAGGCTCATTCCCACAGCTCATTAGCTTTTTTCTTAACTCCATGTACCGAATGCGTTTATCCTGTTGAGCGGAGGCCAGAGGAAATGACCAAGGCAGACCTGGTGGAAAAAGTAACCCGGCTCGGCGACCTGACGAGACGCGATGGCGAGGTGATCGTGGAGACGGTTTTTGACTCTGTCATCTCCGCGTTGCAGAGCGGCGACAAGATCGAAATCCGCGGATTCGGCTCGTTCCGTATTCGCCAGCGAAATCCCCGCATCGGCCGCAATCCAAAGACAGGCGAACGTGTCGAAGTCCCGGCGAAACGGGTGCCCTACTTCAAGCCATCCAAAGAACTTCGTGACCTTGTGAACCCCAACGAAGCTGGGCAGGCGGCGCAAGGATAAGAACCTAAATCACCTCGGGCCGCTGCTCTCCGGCTGTTGACCGAGCAGCAGCGGCCGGCTGCAGCCCGCCCGTCACTTCTTTTTCGCTCTCTTTGCTTCCTTCCACGACAGATCAGACAATTTATCGTCGGTGGAGCGCTGCCGAGCCTCGTGCTCTCTGGCAACAGAGCGCCCCTTCGAAGGCAAGTTCGGTATTTTCATCTGAATCCTCGTCGAGGATCGCCGCCTTTTGGTCGACGCGAAATTCGGCTGGAGCATGGGGCGGCCGAAACACTTCGCGGCGATTCGACCGACCTCGATGCGGTTTAGAATTAGAGTCATATCGATAGAACGAATCCCCTTCACGATTTATTCAAAAACGAGTGAGATGACCCAGCATCTTTTTGAGAAGTACTACTTTTCCCGGCCCGGTTACACCGGCGGCACAAAGCCATTTCATGAAATCTGCATATCGAGGATCGGTCGCGAATCAGAGATCCTTGAGATTGGCGCCGGCCCCAGTAATCAGACGACTGAGGCGCTTTCTCGCATTGGCTCGGTCACTTGTGTCGATGTCGACCCGGAGGTACTGGGGAATGCCTTCTGTTCGAAAGCCCAGGTTTTCGATGGATTGCGTCTGCCTTACCCGGACAGTTCCTTCGACGCCTGTGTTTCGAACTGGGTACTGGAACATGTCGAGCACCCCGAAGCTCATTTCAAGGAAGTCGCGCGAGTGCTTCGTCCAGGGGGAGTTTATTGTTTCAGGACTCCCAATCTATTCCATTACGTGACGATTGGATCTCGCTTAACCCCGCATTCCATCCACTTGGCGGCGGCAAATCGACTGAGGGGACGGGGATCTGACGCGCACGACCCCTACCAAACGTTCTATCGTGCCAATACCAGGCACCGTCTGGATCGTCTCATTCAGGATTCTGGACTCGAGACGAATCTGCTGCAACTGATGGAGCCCGAGCCATCTTACGGACGATTGCACGCTGCGTTGTTCTATCCAATGATGATGTATGAGCGCATCGTGAACTCGACGAAATTCCTTTCAAACTTCAGAATTATCATCTTCGGCGTTTGTACCAAGGCGAAGTTGAGCTGATTGCGCAGAATCAGCTGTATTCCGCTCTTTGTCGAAACAACGATTCCACGGCGCTGTTGGGTTCTGGCTGGATCACTGGTCAGGCCTGGAACAGGCTGCAACTGCTGACAGCGAGATTTGATCGGCTCGCTAAAGCCCAGTAATGAACGAAAGCGGCTCGTCTAGTTTCCACCGTTTTTCGGAATCTGCCAGCTTTTGACGACTGGCGATTTCGAGGGAACCGGCTGTCCGTGGAGAATGCCGGCAGGCTTATGAGTAGCTTTGATCAGCTTTCCATCACGCGTAAACAGCATCGTCCATTCCATCGCATGCGGGTAGGCGCCCACGTCATCGAAGCTGATCAATTCACGGCCCTTTTCATTGAATTGAATGTCGAGTGCCGCTGTGAGCGTGGGAGCGGAATCCTGCTCGCCTGGCCATGAACCCGCGGTGAAGATCTTCGGGTGGGCGCCTGCGAGCGCGGCATAGCAAAGCGCGTTGCCAAGCCAGTCATCATTCGCCGTTTGCCCTTCCTCGCTCCGGATGTGGTTGAAGGCGGAAATGGTCATCGAATTGATCGGGGCCGGCGAGAAGAGCGAGTAGCTTCTCTTGAGAATCGGCACAATGCGTATCCGGCCCACACCGTTGCGTGGAATGGAGGCTGAGAATACGCTGACGTCGCCATTCCCGTTATTCTGAGTGAATTGCACGAAGAGGTGGTTTGTGAAACCCGGACAGCCAATCTTGCGATAGTTCCAACCACTCGCGCCATATTCGAGTCCTCGAGATCTGGCAAGTTCCGCGATCGAAGATTCTGAGTTGGCAAGGAGGAGCCGGTCTCGCGGCGGCAATTCATCCGCGGTTTGAAACTCAACCCCATACGTTGGATTCGTGCGAAGCAATGTAGCTGAAAAGGGTGCGGGCTCGACTGGTGCGGGAACGACCCTTCCAGCCGATAAGTCTCTGGATGAGTCCTGACCCAGAGATGCAACGGAGCAACAGCCTACGATTGCAAGGAAGATTGGAACGGATTTGCCGAATAGAATTTCAAACCGCAACATACTGTATCCAAAATATCACCGTGCCACATCGCGGCAGATGAGTCAGACCACCTTTTGACGGGAGAGGCGACCAATGATCAGCCTCTGCTCATCGGCCAGTGCCGGTTGATTGACAACTGTCTCCATTTCGCGCAACTTCGCATCGACGAGGAAGCGATACCAGAAGCCTTGAAGCACGTGATGGATCAGGCCCACGCGACAATCGAGGAATCCCAACTGAATCACGTATCGAAACAGGAAATACGCGAAAGCTGAGATTTTTGAACGGCCCTGTTGTAGACATCCCCCCAGACAGCAGTTGCTACCATTCGGATATGGATCGATCGAATGGCTATGAAGCGATCGCAGAGGAGTTTCTCGCGCATCGGGGCGGGGGTTCCACCCGGTCTGGCGCAATTGGTGTGAAGGAGGTGCGCAACTGGGCGAGGAGTCTCCCGCATGGGAGCAGCGTCATCGATCTGGGCTGTGGGCCAGGTCTTCCCATTACCGTGTTGCTGGTCGAGGAGGGACTGGAAGTTTTCGGAATAGACGGAGCGCCATCTTTCGTCGCGGCGTTTCGGCGAAATCTTCCGGGCGTACCCGTCTTATGCGAAGACGTTCTTGAGTCCAGCTTCTTCAATCGAACCTTTGACGCTGTTCTCGCCTGGGGACTCATCTTTCTATTTGGGACTGAGGATCAGCATCGCCTGATGCAAAGGTTGGCCGACATTCTCGTTCCCGGCGGTCGCCTCCTGTTCACATCGCCGGCGAAGCCCGCCGCCTGGAACGACGCAATGACAGGTTCTCGGTCAATCTCGCTCGGCGCGAAGGAGTACCGGACGATCCTCGGAGACGCTGGCCTGACGATCACGGAAGAGTACGAGGGCGAAGGCGAGAACCACTATTTCGAGGCGATCAAAAGAAGAGAATCTGAGCCTCCAAGGGAGAGCAGAATCGTACTCGAAAGGTCATCCTGATTCTGTCTGTCGCATTGGTTTTTCCCAGTTGCCAGTCTCTGCCGAGCGGAAGATTGCTTCGATGACGGCCATATTGGCGATGGCTTCTTCGAGTGGAACGGGCACCTGGGTATCATCGAGCACTGCGCGAGAGAAAGCGTCGCCTTGCATCGTGTACTGGTCGGCGGTGGGGAACACTTCGGTCTTGATTCCGCTGCCGAAGAGTTCGCCTGTTTCGTCAATGAAGATGCGAGTGGGGCGGTCTTTCGGCGCGTTGAAAGGGATCTCCATTTCGATGCGGCCTTTGGTGCCAAAGAATTGCACGCGCTGATAAGGGACCATCTGCGTGCTGCAGGTGAAGATGGCCTGGCCGGCATCGAAGTCAAGCAGGGCCGAGCTGAGCCGGTCGGTTTTGAATTTCGGATCGCGATCGACGAGCCCGATGACTCGCTTTGGCTCATGGCCAAATCCATAGCGGGCGGCTTGAATGCAGTAACACCCGATATCGAGGAGCGCGCCGCCCCCGCATTCGACCTGGTTGCGGATGTTGTTCGGGTCGTCGTTGAAGTAGCTGAAGAAGCCTGCGACGGAGCGCAGTTGACCGATGCGGCCAGCGCGGAGGAGTTCGCCCACATGAAGCCACTGCGTGAAGCTGCGAATCATGAAGGCTTCGCCGATCTTGACGCCGGTGCGATCGCGCACAGCGAGCAGGGTCCTGGCTTCCGCGACAGTGAGGCTGATGGGCTTCTCACAGAGCACGTGCTTGCCGGCTTCTGCTGCCTTTACAGTCAAAGGAACGTGAAACTGGTTGGGCAGAGGATTGTAGATCGCGTCAACCTCCGGGTCAGCGAGGAGTTCTTCGTAGGAGCCGTAAGCCTTCGGGATGTTGAGCGCGGCGGCGGCATCCCGGGCTTTCTTCAGGTCACGGGAGGCGATGGCGGTGACGGTGGTGTAGCGGCCCTGCTGCATGGCGGGCAGAACTTTCTTCAGCCCGATATTTGCGGTGCTGAGAACGCCCCAGCGAAGCTTCTCTGACATGCAGAGAATTCTAGACCGTCCGGAGCGCCGGAACGCGTTTGGGTTTGACAAGTTCCGGTGACCGGCTCGGCGATGCGATGCACCGTTTCACGTTCCAGACCACCCGAGGAAGAACATTGAGCGCCCTTCGCCTTCGATGGCGAACTAAAATCGGAACCTCCGAGCAGTTTGTACGATGCTGCCTGCGAGCTCTCCCTATGCTGATTACAATTTCGAAATCCAGACATGTCGGATCTGCGCGCTCCGTTATCGTATCCATGATTCTCAGCAGTCTGGTCGCAGTGGCCGTCGGCAACGCCGCTCCCGCGAACGATAAGAAGCATGAGATGCGCGGGATGGACATGAGTTGCATGGCCGACATGAATGGCGTGGATATGAGCGCGATGGGTCCGAGCATGGCTGCCATGGAGTGCCACATGTACGTTACGCCCCTTCGGCTCGAGCAGCCTGGCGATAGCGAGAAAGCAAAGGCGGTGGTCGCCACTGTGAAAGCGGTCATGGAGAAGTACAAGGATTACAGAAAGGCAATCGCCGACGGATATCTGCAGGCCAACCCCAAGGTGAAGCAGCCGCAGTATCACTTCAACAACCAGGCCCATGGGCGCGAGGCCGATGGCAAGTTCGATCCAACCAAGCCGACCTCATTGCTCTACATTGAGACGCCGACCCAACGATTCAAGCTCGAGGGCGTGATGTTCACGGCACGGCCGAATGCCACCGAAGACGAGCTGAATGAGCGCATACCGCTGAGCGCGGCGCACTGGCACAAGCACATCAACTTCTGTGGTGCACCCGCCGAAAAGGTGAAGGAATACCACGGCGATCATCCGAAGTTCGGCATGTTTGGTTCGATCCACACCAGGGAAGCCTGCGAAGCCGAGCATGGCACATTCATGCCCACGATGTTCACCTGGATGATCCACGTCTTTCCGTATGAGGACGATGCGAAAGAGGTGTTCTCAATGAACGACGACGTCCCGCATGTGCACTGAGGTAGTTCCCTCGCGCTGAACCTGAACCGGGGTCAGTGAAGATCAAGTGTGAACCGTCGACTGTTTCATTATCGGACAATTCCTCATCGCGCAACTTCGGCAAAATGCAGGGGTTACGAACGATACCGTTACTAAAGTCTTTATTTACACATGTTTGGACTGTAAGGATTTTTATCTGACGTAAGCCCAATATTTTCAGTGATATTACAGGTGACATCAAGAATTGCGACGGGGCGCGGGTGTGCGTCTTCTGGACTCTTCGGACCCAAAACAGGAACTTCGATTACGTAAGTGCTGTAGGAGGCATGCGTTCCTTCTCATATAAACGCCAAAGGTTACGAGATGCCAAGCATCGGCCGGGCCTTCGCGAACATGCTGGCGAAGAAGTGTTGGCTAGTACCCACATTCGGAGGAAAGATGAAGAACGTAAGAATCTCCTGTGCTGCGATGGCCGGGCTCGCGATAGCGCTCTCAGCATCGATAGCTTCTGCGCAGTTGAACTCAGGTGCGCAGACAATTGCCTTGAACGCCAACCTGGCCGAATCGCTGACCCTGACGCTTTCGGCAAACACCGTGAACTTTACGTTGAGCGCCGGCAGCGCCACCAACGCCGGTTCCGCGGGCATCACGGCCACCACAGCGTGGACGTTGGCCCCTGGCCGGAACTCAGTCGGCGTCTATGCGTATTTTGCGAGCGCTGCAGCAGCGTTGACTGACGGTTCTGGAGACAACATTCCGTCTTCTGCCTTCTTTATCGCAGACAATGCGGGCGCTCCCGCCGCACTGACCAATACCGTGGCTTACGGCGCCGCAAATGCCGGTCTCAAACTGGCAACGGTTCCGATCACGGCCGCGAATCGATCGGCGAGCCGCACGGACGCCATGACGTTCAACATCAACCTCACGGGCGGCACGCTGCCTCAGCTTCCTGCAAACACCTACACCGGAACGCTGAATATCCAGGCACAGGCAACTCCGTAAGCGCTGCAAATTAGCTGAATCGGCAAGGGCGGGAATCGCACAATTGCGGTGCACGCCCTCTCTGCCCCTGTGCTCTCAACGTCTTGAGAAAGAAATGCGCGATGCGAACACGGACTAAATTCGGAACATTCCTAACGCTCGTGGCGGCGACGATGTTCGCATCGTCTGCCCGCGCACAGGTGCGGAATTCCGGAGCGAGCCCTATCGCGTTGAATGCAGTCCTTTCGGACTCGATCACCCTCACGCTGTCTGGCAATGCGGTGAACTTCACCTTGGTCGGCGGCAGCGCCACCAATCCGGGGAGCACGGGCATCACGGCTACCACGACCTGGGTACTAAGACCGAACGTGAACAGCTTGAAACTCTATGCATTCTTCAGTTCCTCAACGGCCGCGCTCAGCGATGGTGCCGGGCACAATATTCCATCGGCCGACTTTCAGATCTCCGACAATGGGGGCGCATTTGCGGCGCTCACGAATACCGTGCCGTTTGGCGGGGCCAACGCAGGACTGCAGGTCTCTTCTGTGCGAATTCTGGGGAATAACAAGATTGGCACAAACAGCGACCTCATGACTTTCAACATCAATCTGGCGCCGCAGCCCAGTCTGCCCGCCGGAGCATACACGGGGACCCTGACCATTCAGGCCCAAGCCTTCTGACTCAGGTAAGAACATGCAAAGAAATTCGGCTTTGAAAGCCCTTCAACTGCCGGCGAGCGCAATCTTTGCTCTCGCTCTCAGCGCCAGTGCAATCGCGCAAACTGTACGTCCTGTGATCAGCGAGCTCGGCAACCCGGCCAAGGGCCGCGTGGAGTATGTAAACGACAGTCTTACGCCGCTGAATGTCGTGCTCGAGGCGAAGAGTTTTGCGGTCTCGGAAAAAGGTGAGATCAACTATCGCCCACTGGATCCGGATATCCATCTGAAACTCTCGGCGACCAGCTTCCGCATCCAGCCGAAGCAGACGTACTTCGTGTTCTACGAAGCGAGTGCGCCTCCCAGTCCATCATGGTTTGTGATCTATGCATCGTTCTCGGGGTTCCCGTTCCGTACCGCGCAGGGAATGAATGTGCGGCTGCAATTGCCACACACCGTCTACCTGCTGCCCAAGCAAAGGGCAGAAAAGGCTGACGTCCGCGTTGTGCGGGCAGAACTCGACACGACTGACAACAAGGTTCTTCTGGAAGTCGAGAACACGGGCGATAACTTCGGACGCGTGCTGCAGACTCAACTGGCGAATGGGAAGAAGAAAGAGGATGCTCCGGGCTTCCCTATTTTTCCTCACAGCAAGCGCATCCTCGAGGTACCCCTCGAAGCAAAGACTGACACTGTTCCGGATGAAGTGAACCTGCTATTCGAGAACTTCAAGATCGCGGAGAAGCTACATGTCAAAACGAACAGCGATCTTCTGCTGGCTTCAGGATCGACCTCAGTGACGGGTGCCGGCGGCAAGCCGTAGAGCTGAGCGATGCGCTGGCAAGTTCAATCCGCGCTGCTGGTCCTGGCAATGCTGCCGGTCGGAAGGGCGAACGCCCAGGTGTTCCGCGTACAGGGCGGAACCTCGACGATGCTCAATGCTCAGGGTGGTTCGGTTGAGTTCACGGCGCCGAAATATGATGGCAGCGTAAACCTGGGCTATTTTGAAGGGCACCTGCGCTACGGTGCCGAGAACCGTTATCAGTTCCAGAACTTTACCTTGCTCACCGGCGATGAGACGGTCCCATTTGTTTTGCCGACGGACGTGTTCAATGCCAGCCACTACTTCTCAGTGCGCGGGATAGGTTTTAGCCATAAAGACGGTCTCGGGAAGTATTACGCCTTTGCTGGAACGACATCGACGTGGCTGGGCACAGGCTTGTTCAACGCGGCAACAAGCGACGATCCGGTCGGGGTGTTGTTCTACGAACGGAAGATCAATGAGCATTTCAAGCTCTTTTCGCGGAACATTGTTTCGCGGCGGCAGACTCTGTTGCAGGGACTGGAATACCAGCCGAACAAATCGATAAAAGCCTCAATCACAGCGGGCATTGGTTCCAACCAGAGATATGCCGCTGCCAGCTTTGACGCGGAGACGGAGAAGCTCATCTTCCGGACCAGCTATGTGCTGACCGGTAAGTCGTTCCAGCGAATTTCCCTGGCCAGTCCGTTGAGCTCCGAGGTCGACAAAGAGAATGCTCAGCTGCTGTACAAGCCGCTGGAATTTGTCAGCTTCACCGCCGGACACCAGAACCTTCTGGAGCCGGTGACGCTGGGCGGCGCCATGGAGCACGCAAGCGTGAACCAGCTCTCAGCCGACTTTCACGTGGAGAAGTTCTATTTCGGCAGCGGACTGTTTTTCTCCAGCAGCTCGGGGCTGAGCACGAAGGGAACGAATCTGTACGTGGGCCGGCGCTTCGGGCGACTGCTTGAGATCAACGAGAACTGGTTTCAAAGCAAGTCCGAAGGGCAGCCGGCGAGCACGATTCTCTCGGGAACGATACGCGAGAATTTCTCTTCGCGCCTCAGCCTGCTGCAGCTGGTTTCGCGCACCAGCGGGCAGACGACGGCTTCCTTTGGAGGAAACTTCACCAGCAATCGGTTGATGCTGCAAGCTGATTATCAGAATATGTACCTGCCGTTTCGTCCCGATCATCCGTTTGAGCAGGCATTGGCACTGAATGCGGCGGTGAGGGTGGTGGGACCGATGCAGGTTACGGCTGCCTCAAATGTGGACCCGACCGGGCATCTGCGCTACACGTTCGGAGTGAGCACCTGGCTGTACCGGATGAACGGCATGATGTCCTCGCACTCCGAGACGTTCTCGATCGCAAAGTTTGTGGTGCAGGGCGTGGTGAAAGACGACCAGGGCAATCCCGTGGAAGGGGCAGCGCTGCGTATCGGCAAGGAAGTGATCTACAGCGACAGCACGGGCGCTTTCCTGGTGCGCATGGGCAAGCACGGGCCGTTTCCGCTGAGCATTGTGCCGGAAGAGTTCATTGCCAACGGATTCTATGAGCCGGTGTCTGCACCTTCAACGGTGCGGGCCGAAACGGACGATGCCGCCGCCAGGGTTGAGGTGGTAATCCGCCGCGTTCCGCCACGCCCGGCGAAATCGGTCGCGTCGAAAGAGACGTTGTAGCGGCGGTCGGGATATTCGTCTCAGCCTTAGACGGTGTCGTCGTCCATGATAAAGGGCAGATTGGTGATGACCTTCTTGACGGTGGTCCGGTCACCCGGCACCTGTTCATAGCGAAAGGCCAGCAGGCCGTTCTCAGTGTTGTGCGCGAGTACCTGGGGGTAGTTCTTCTCATTGCCGGTGGGCATATAGAGGGTCACGCTCTTCAATGTTTTCTGTTCTCCGAGATGGATTCAGCTATTAGCTATTAGCCAGTTTACTGTTGCCGGGAGCTAGTAGCTTGTAGCTGGTGCCGGTAGCCAGCCAGTCGCCGGTTGCCAGTCGCCGTACCCAGAGCCGGTAGCTGTGACTGTAACCAGAGCCAGAGCCTTTCGCGCTTTTGTTCTGGCGGGGCATGACCCCCTCCCCCCCTTTTTTGGATAAATATCGTACTTTCACGGGTTTGCGGCGGCGGGTCACTGCAGATATCTCTCCCCATTGGAGTTAGCCGTATCGATACGCAAATGAAGGGAGTTAGCGCCTGCATAAGGTGCTTAAAGGCAGGGTAAAAGAGTGAGCCGGAACACAGGGCTCGCGGAAAGCCGGTTCAGTGGATTGAGATTTTCTTGATCGGCATAGTTTCTCTGAGACCTATGTGCACCTGGGCAGGTTTCGGACGCGGCGATGAAGAGCGCGCCGGCCGAGCTGAAGGAGTTCATTGAGGTTTTGTCTGATTCAAGTATGAAGAAATCGGCGAAATAGACTGCAAAAAATCTGCACAGAGATGGGGTTTATTTTTTCGAGGATGGCTGAGACCCCCAAAAGCCGAGGAATCTCCTCGGCTTTTTAGCTTTTAGCTATTAGCTACTAGCCTTTAGCAAAGAGTCAGTTGTCCGAGCGACCACTCATCGCTTGAAGCCGCGATAAACCAGGGACGGACCAGAATTGGCGGCAGGCGGTGGTTTGAGCCGCACCCACTGATGGGGGTCAATGGCCAAGTGGCTTGTGGGCAATGGACGGGGGCCGGGCCTGCCCCGGCGCTAGTTGTGGTCGTGATCGTGATCGCGGTCTCGGTCACGGTCACGGTCATGGCCGCGGTCGTGATCGCGGTGCTGATTGCGCCATTTCCAATATTCGCGCTGTTCCCGTTGTTTGCGGCGCTCGTATTCCATGTGCTGGTAGTGACGTTCGCCTTCCCATTGTGAGTAATACGGCGACTCGGCGGGACCGTAGGTCCGGACGTATACACGCCCACGATCGGGGCAACCGACCATGAGCGGAATTACCAATACAGAGCCGAGGAGAGAGCAGATGGTTTTCTTCATGTAAGGACCTCTTCTATTTATTTACGTACCAATGGTTGAGATGCGGGGGGAGGGGAAGGCGGGTTCGTATTTGGGAGCGCGGCAGGTGGATTCCTTTCCCCCGGTCCCCAAGGGCGAGGGTGTTCAGTTCCATGACATCCTTTACACATTGTCTCGAGAGATCCTTTACACTTCCGCGCGAGCGCAAGCGAGCGCGGAGGTGTTGGGACGAT
>Ga0207654_10000667_pt1 | contig 19404 bp, 10 predicted proteins | sample KBSC64metaG_FD_184355 | JGI IMG/M metagenome (GOLD analysis project Ga0207654, IMG submission 184355) | Corn rhizosphere microbial communities from Kellogg Biological Station, Michigan, USA - KBS C6-4 metaG (SPAdes) (version 2) | ecosystem: Host-associated > Plants > Roots > Rhizosphere > Soil...
TTGGGAAAAAAGCGGTGAAGTATCTTGACCGGAATGGCCACGAGATTCCATCGCCCAGGCAATTCGCATCGCCCGTAGCCATCGCGGACCAAAAGCAACAAACCAGAGCACCGAAGCGCCCCTGAAACGATGCTGAATTGCAAGAGGAATTAAAGCGGAAATGGTCGGGGCGGAGGGATTCGAACCCCCGACCCTCTGCTCCCAAAGCAGATGCGCTACCAGACTGCGCTACGCCCCGACGTCGTTCTTTTGATTGTATCGCGAACGGGATTGGACCAAAAGTGAGCAAGAACCGCGAGCCCGTCAGATTACAACGTGTTGGTTGACCCAGAAAAGAAGCCAGACAAACACCACGATAGGGATGGCGAAGACAATCGCGATTGCGCAGGCCAGCGCAGCAAGAAAAGCCCAATCCTTCCAGGTATGACGGCGGGGCTGCCCGATATGCCGCTGCATGAGCTGGTAGTTGCGGCGGTTTGGCTTCCATGCAATGTCGAAGGCATCTCCCAGCAGAGGGATGGAGCCGACCAGAACGCCGATGCCGACGTTGATACCCATGCGCAGAAGAGCGACATAAGGAACTCCGCGCGTCCAAGCCGCGATTGGAATGACGAGCGAGAGAACGCCGGCAATAACATCGCCGAGGCCGGGGACGAGCCCGATGATGCCATCGATCCCGAACCGGAACCGGGTGAAGGGAATTCGAAAGGCTTCATCCAGCAGGATCTCCAATGCGCGAAGAGTGTCGTCGCGGAAGAGCCATGCACCCCGGTTCCAGCGTTCTGACGGAACGATTGTGCCCTCAGCCTGGGGGGTGCGGGGAGGTGCGAGATTCGACGGACTGGCCTTCCGATTAGGCATAAATGGCTTGGATGCGCGGACTTCGAGCTAATCTGGTTCGATGCTACAATCAGAGGGGTACGGCGGCTATAGTTCAGAGGCAGAACGCCTGACTGTGGCTCAGGATGTCGTGGGTTCGATCCCCACTAGCCGCCCCAATTACACAATATTTAGATACTTCTCATCCACACAGCCGGCACAGCGGGCAGGGGTGCCATTAATTCCTCTTCATGTTCAGGGGCACATTCACCGTGGGCCTGTAGCTCTCTGGCCGCCACCGTTCCGGATCCGGATGCGAAGCCAAGCGGTCGGGACAGTCCACTGCAGGGAAGCTCGAAGAGAGCCGTCACGCTTGGAAAAAGTGCCGCTGCAAATCTGTGCCTCCGGTACGCTCGGCGAGGAATTCAAAGTCAATCTACGGACAAGTGGGAATGGGACAAAGCTGAGGAGTCATAATGATTGGCAAGACTCTGGAGCCCGGTCCATCAGCTCAAAACAGCAGGCCAGCGGTGTCGATACCCGAACCAAAACGCATGCAGCTACTGCGCCTCAACGCTAAGCATCTCGGTGCCAGAGTCGCGTTACTCAATTGACGGATGCGGTTGGAGAGTCACGTCTATTCTCCTGTTCACAAACGCATGCAGGGTTTCCCGAGTCGGTGTTTAGGTCGGGGTTTGTCTTCAGCCCGCCGATCTTCAGTACGAATGCCTGATGGTGATCTGATGAATCAGGGAGTGTTACGCTGAGCCCCGTGGCGCCCTGGTTGTATTTCAGCGATTCACCGCCGAGCATGGCAACGGAATGGACCGAGCCTGCAGGTCCACCCTGGGGCAGAGAATTGATCTCGATCGCTTTTCCCTCGCGTTTACCCATGACAATCGGGTACAGGGTGTCTCGCTTAACCGTGAAGTAGATGTGGTCTTTGCCCTTCTCTTCGAATTTCGTCCACGCGTGCGTATCGTAAATCGCCTCGCCATTGGTTTGGAGCCACTTGCCGACAGCAAGGAGAGTGTCCTGCTGATCCTGCGGAATCGTTCCATCGGCCTTCGGAGAGACGTTGAGCAACAGGGTGCCGTTCTTACTGACGGTGTCCACCAACCAGCCGATGACGGTCTCCGGCGAATTCGCCTTAAGTCCCTCCACGTATCCCCAACTGCTCGTCCCGATCGGCCTGTCCACAACCCAGGAACCGCCACGAATGCCGTCCGGTGGTCCTCCTTCGAAATCGAGGATGGATGCAATGGTCTTGGTGTTCGTACCCGAGGGAGCGAACGCGGCTTTTTTTGTGGTGAATGAAACCTCTTTACCCCAGCTTTTGGCACGATTGTAGTAGTAGGCGGCGATCTCAAGCTTTAGAGGATCGATATGCCGCTGATCCACACCGTTATCGAAGTAGATGAGGTCGGGGTGGTATTTGTCGATCAACTCAACATTTCGCTCGTACCAGTTCACGAGGAAGCGCTTCATTGCCGCATTGCTGCGGTCAGCGTAGTTGTAGAAGTCGGCCCATTGGGGATCGTACAAATCAACCTTTTCCGCCTTCATCTTCTCTGCGAGTTCGAGCGGAGGGTTTATGAACTCGAAGTTTTCGATTCCGTGATTCGCCACTCCCAGCTTCATACCGTGTTTACGCACGGCGACTGCGAGTTCGCCGATAATGTCGCGCTTCGGCCCCATCTGCATTGAGTTGAAGGGCGTCACTTTGCTATCCCACATGGCAAAGTTTTCATGATGCTGCGCGCCGGGCATCACGTATCGAGCGCCGGCTTTCTGGAAGAGCGTTGCCCAGGCATCCGCATCGAAATGTTCGGCCTTGAATAATGGGATGAAATCCTTATAGCCGAACTTATCGACGGGACCAAAGTGCTGCGTGTGCCAGGCGCGCGTGCTGTGCGGACCATTGTTCACGCCGAGCGCCATGTCATTGCCGCCAAGCACCTTCAAAACACTGTCGTCCCCGCCTGCATATAAGAATTTTTCGTACCACTCGTTGCCGTGCGCCGGCACAGAGAAAATCCCGAAGTGCATGAAGATGCCGAATTTTGCGCGTCTGAACCAGTCGGGAACCTTGTAGTTATCGTGGAGTGACTCCCAGGTTGGCTTTACAGGGCCGGGAGCCAACTGCGTGGGGATTTGCTTGACTGCATCCTCCACGACTCGCTGGCTTGTCTCCGGAGCCATATCGAACCCCAGACTGTTTCCACCTTCACCCGCGCATTGGCCGATCGCGATTGCCGGAGAACTCGCCAGCAGCCCGGCAGCAGTCACAAAGAGCGCAAGCGTTGTTGTTGGGACAGGGAACCACGATCTCCGAATTTTATGAAGGCCACTCATGCGAATTCACCCTTTGCCTGAACTATATGCAGGTCTGTCTCTTCTGGATGGAGGGCGCCCAATCTCTTCGAAGTCAAGTCGTATTGAATGCGGATGCGCCCCTTCGATCGTTATTTGGTCGTGGTCAGATCGACCTGCATCGCATGCCCATCATATATAACTGAGCGGTCGATTTCGGAAGCGGTTTGGTCTCCCACCCCGTGTGCGGGTCCAACCAAGACGATTTTCAGCGTACGCTTTGCCAGAAGTCCGGGAAAGGTTCCAGAGCGCTCTCCAAGAGAGAGCAGGTGGCGCTTATCGTTCCATCGCATGTGGACGATTGCTCGCGAGCCGTGCTCGTAGTCGTAACCATCTCCCGAGTCTTCGTACCACTCAAAGGTCGCATCTTTTCCGCCATAGACGCGAATTTCCATCGAGTCTTCCTGTTGTGACGCGAACTGCACGACAGGGCCCAAGGGAAGGATGCTGCCCTCCTTAACCATGATCGGTAGCTTGTCTATTGGGGCATCTGCTGTGATCGTTTGACCACCTTGATAGCTGCGACCGGTCCAGAAGTCGACCCACTTCTCTCCGCCCGGCAAAACGATGCTGCGCGTTGTGGCATGAGGCTCAGTGACTGGATTGATCAGCAGGGAGTCGCCGAAAAAGAACTGATCGCTGACCTGCCTCAATGAGGGATCGCGGGGATACATGAACGGCAGCCCCTTCATAACGGTCTCGCCACGGCTCGTTACGCCCCATGCCGACGAATAGATGTACGGCAGAAGACGATAGCGTAATTCGTCATATTTGCGCAGAATCTGCTCGACCTCAGGGCCGTAGTGCCACATCTCGGTCTGTGACCGGAATCCATGAATGCGGAAGATTGGACAGAAGGCTCCGAATTGGAACCAGCGAATCAGCAGTTCGCGATACTCGGGAGAGGTGTATTGATCGGAAGGGCGGAAGAACCCGCCAATGTCCGTGGTCCAGTAGGGAAAGCCGGACATGCTGAAGCCCAGACCAGCGGGAATCTGCCGGCGGAGTGTTTCCCAATTTGCCGAGATATCGCCGGACCAAGATATGGTGCTGTTGCGCTGCTCGCCCGCATATGCGGAGCGCGTGAGAATCACGACGCGCTTGTCCGGTGTCGTTGCGCGTTGACCCTGATAAACCGCTGAGGTTTCAAACAAAGGGTATGCGTTGCGAACGAGTTTTCCGGGACCGAGGAAGGTGTTGTCGTTCTTCAGTGGATCGCCTTCGGGCTCCGAGGCGTCAAGCCACCACCCGTCGATGCCTGCGCTGAACAGATTCCGATCGAGATCGGACCAGAACATTTTCTGCGCCTTCGGGTTGAACAGGTCCGCCCAATTTTCGCGCTCTTTCGACTCCCCGGGCTCACCGGTGCTTGCAGCACTGGTGAGGACCAGGTGCGCCGCCTCCATCTCGTGATTGACTGCGGTCTCCGCACCAAACTTGGCCCAGACAGAAATCACCATATGAAGATCCTCGTAATGGAGGGCGGAGAGCATCTCTGCTGGATGTGGATAAGCAGTTTCGTCGAAACGCATCGCATTCCAGCCGTATTTTCCCCAATACTGCCAATCCTGCACGAGCACGTCCACCGGGATCTTTCTGTTGCGGAACTCTGCGGCGGTATCCAGAATCTGCTGCTCACTCGAGTAGCGTTCGCGGCATTGCCAAAAGCCGTACGCCCACTTCGGAAGAAGCGGAGCGGCCCCAGTGAGCTCTCGATACTGCGCTACGACCTGGGATGGTTCGGGTCCATACAGGAAGTAGTAGTCGATGGCGTCTCCGGCGTGCGAACGGAAAGCCATGGTGTCAGAGGGAGCGCGAGCCGCAAGTTCGGTATCGCCTCCGGTCTCAGCCTTGACCTTGTAACTCGTGTTGGCAGCGAGATGGATCTTTGCTCCGGCGGTGAGCGGAAGCCACATGTTGTTGAGATCGATGATCTGACGTCCATCGACGGCGAGGCGAAGCTTGTCGCGGTAGTTCCCGCTGAGCAGAAAACCGTAGTCACCCTCCGCTCCCGTTTGGAAGATTCCCTCGCCATTTTCGTTCAGATTGATCGGCTCCGTGGCAGGGTTGAAGTCTGTAAGCGCGGGATTATTCCACAGCAAGCCGTAGCCCTTGCTTGAGACCAGAAACGGAATGGCTATATTTGTGTTGGCCTGCAAAAGCCTCACTGGTATATCGCGAAGGTCCAGGAAACCTTCCTGATGCTGTCCCAGACCGTATACTGACTCGCCGTCCGACAGCTGAAAGGTCTGCCCGGTTTCGGCTTCAGAGCTGGTGGAGGCCGGAGAAGGTAACAGTCGGCCGTTGGTTTGTGTCTCGTCCAGGAGATCCTTTCCATCTCTGGTGAAGAAGCGGACCGCTCCGGTATCCCGATGGATTTCAATTCTGAGATCCTTCGTAAGGACACGAAAGCCTGACTGGTCAGAGGCGGTTGTGAACGAAGTACCTGTACAGGGACGGACCACAACCGGCACCAGTGGTTCCGGTGGCAACGGGGATGAACTCGCAATGACGTGAATCACGTGATCGGAGCACAATTCGATCCGAACGACACCTGAGGGGTAGCGGATGGAAACGCCATTTGGACCTCTTTCGAGGCTCGAAGCCTCTTTACCCGAAGCTGCGTTCGTGGCTGCCAGAACGAATCCGAGGGCGAGGAGCGGGGCGGATTTTCGAAGGACCGAAAGAGACATGCGTTCAACTCCCGAGGTGCCGATGCCCCACGAGGCTTGTATTGCCGGCGCGGCATTTACGCTGTGTGAGGAAGGAGGCGCACGCAATGCGAGCAGGAGCGGTGCCAACCCGCTACCCGGACATCTTGATCTTGCGACAGCTCTCAGAGATAAAAAAAGCGCTTCCCCAGTAGCAATGTGGATGTTCCTTGAGTGCAGGGCTGGTCTGCAAGGTACTGTACGGTGCCGTTCGACGTGCAGATTCTTCTATTCGTGGCACTTGCCAGAGGAATAGCGAAGGTCGTACAGTTCCTTGGATCTATCCCTGGAGGTCAGGGTATGCATGGTATCGCTGAGATCGACCCTGTTTCAGACCGAGCATCGAAGTCGAAGAGGTCGTTAGCTCCGCAAGTGGAGAAAGCGCTGTTCGATATCCTCAAAAGCGCGCCTTTTCGCGGCAGCAAACAGTCGCAGCATCTTCTGCAATACATCGTTTACAAGAGCCTTGAGGAGCATCCCGAACGCCTCAAGGAGCGGATCATCGGTGCGGAGGTTTTCGGACGGGCCATCGACTATGACACCAACGTCGACCCGATCGTCCGAGCGCGTGCGGCCGAAGTGCGGAAAAGGCTGGCTCAATACTACGTTGGTGAGGGCAAGCACAGCTCCATTCGGATTGAATTCAGTCCGGGTTCGTATCACGCAACCTTTTCGGAGAACAGCGTATCCACGTCGGACGAACCACGTTCATCAGAAGGAGCACCGCAGCATAGCGAGAATCGGACGACGGAGGGGATCAAGCCTGAATCAGGAGCGGTCGATCCAAAAGCAGTACATGCCGTGCGATCCCATCCGCGAGCAGTGCTCCTTGTATCAATTGTGGCGTTGTCTCTCATTGCAGGTGGAATCATTCAATTCAGACGGCAGCCGGCGAATCCGGTGCGCGACTTCTGGTCGCCTCTCCTCGGAGATCCAAAGCCTGCCTTGATTTATACAGGCGCAAATCCGGTTTACATGCCGAGCGAGCATCTGATTCAGCGATTCAAGGCCTCTCACCACCTCAATGAACTCGAAACCAGCGGGCACGAGTTCCTGATTCCATTGGCAGAGAATCCAAAACTCGAGCCCGGCGATTTGCTCGAGATGAAGGACCAGTTTGTGACGCTGGGTGATGTCTCCGCCAACGTCAGGGTCTCATCTTTGCTGACACACTTCGATCATCCCTTTGACCTGCGATCGGGAGGCGATGTGGCATTCGGTGATCTTCGGGATTCACCGGTGATCCTGGTGGGAGCATTCAACAATACATGGACGCTCCAGATGACCGGAGATCTTCCGTTCATCTTTGGCAGCGGCCTGACCATCAGAGAAGTGTCTGGAAGCGGTCGCCAATGGCACCCGGCTTTCGACTCTGAGGGGAAGGTCAAGATGGATTATGCCCTTGTCGCCCGGCTGCCTCATTCTAAGGCGGGCGGATCTCTCATCACGATTGCTGGAATCACTCAGAGTGGGACCCGAGCCGCGGCCGAGCTCATCACATCTGCGAATGGGATCAAGCTGCTGGCCAAATCTCTTCCTGAAGGTTGGAACAGCAAGGATCTGGAATTCGTGCTGGAGACCAAAGTGGTGAATGACATTCCCACGGATCCACGGATCGTTGCTTATCGGACCTGGTAGATTCGTGCTGCGTTCCGGGCTCGCAATCCAACCATGAAAGTACTGCACCTCTGCTGAGCACGTTCACGGAAGCTGAGTATCTCCTTCGAGATGGCTCAGAACGGCACCGTACAGCACCTTGTACATCCTTTCTACTTCAACGTTTACTGGCCCTCGTGTTTGGACCGGCAGCGTCTCGATCTGTTTAGCGATGATCGCGAAGCAGAGTTGATGCAGACCTGCCGCCGATTTGCAGTTCGAAACGAATCCCAGGACCACCTCGAACTCCGAATCACCGGGTTACGCCTCGCGCGGTTCATCGGCCGTCGCGATGCTAGTCAGGTCAATCACTACCAAGATCAGTTGGGAAGGATTTCGAGGAGGCAAGATGACGAGTTTTCGGCGTGTAGCACAGTTGATCCTGATAGTCGTGATCGGACTGTCGTCAACCTCAACGGTTGATGGGCAGTCGAAGAGTACGACAGCTACTCTCTCCGGTACGGTTTCGGATCCCTCCGGAGCCAGAGTCCCGAAAGCCACGGTGAAGCTTACGAATCCAGAGACCGGAATCGCCCGGAATGACACCACGACGCAAACCGGGGAGTTCTCGTTTCCGCTGGTGGTCCAAGGCAGCTACTCGCTGGAGGTCAGCGCTCCAGGGTTTCAAACCACAAGGCAGAACGGGATCACCCTGACTGCCGGAGACAACCTGAACATAGGGATCACTGTGACGATCGGGGCAACGGAGCAGATCGCAGTGAATGCGAGTGGGCCTCTACTTCAAACCCAGAACGCCACCATCAGCACCGACATTTCTTCCAAGCAGATTGAGGAGCTTCCACTCAATCTTCGTAACGTGCTCTCGTTCGCAACGCTCGACTCCGCAGTGAACGTACAGGGCGACCGGCAATTGCTTGGTGCAGGTGGAAGCGAAGACACTGCCGACCAGGATTATTCATTTCTGAATTTTGGAGGCGGCTACTTTGGGAACAATCTTTTCCTCCTTGAGGGCGGTTACGATGTGGCTCAAGGTTGGGGAGGAGTGCTGTATGTTCCGGCGCCGGAGGATACGGACCAGGTCAAGGTAACGAGCTACTCTTTCTCTGCGGAATACGGCTTCAGTACCGGGAATGTGATCAGCATGACCACCAAGGCGGGCACCCGCGATTACCACTTTGTCGCTGACGAATACATCCGAAATCCGAAGCTGGACGCCAACCTCTATTTCAACAATCTGAACGGTGTGCCGAAGCCAAACGATCATCGGAATCAGTTTGGAATCGCCGGTGGCGGTCCTCTGTATATTCCGGGAATCTATAAGCAGAGGGACAAGACTTTCTTCTTTGCGCACTACGAGGGATTGCGGCTCCAGGGCGGCCTCACATATAGTGCACAGGTGCCCACCTCGGCTCAGTTAGGTGGAGATTTTTCTGCGCAGCTGACGACCACTCTGTTGGGGACCGATTGTCTCGGCAGGCCCATCTATCAGGGACAGATCTACAATCCTTACTCCCTATCAACCTGTCCCGGTGGCGGGGTAGTTCGCAATCCCTACCCAGGGAACGTCATTCCGTCGTCAGGCGTGGGAGGAATCGATCCTCTTGCGAATAAGTTCGCAACTGGAAACTACTGGCCCGCTCCCCAAAACCCGGGTGGCGGATTCAACTTCAACACAACAGTCACTGCGCCCACGACCTCCAATGAGTGGGGATTCCGGATCGATCACAATATCAACGCAAACAATCGAATCTACGGCCAATACTCGAACAAGCACGAAGGGAAGGTTCAGACAGGAGCATTCTACGGGGCCGACAACGTTGCGGGGCCATACGTATTTGATCCGAATAATCGCTTGTTCGGTGTTCTGGGATATTCTCACGTGTTCTCGCCGACCTTCATCCTGAGCGGGAGCCTGTTCTTCATTCGCAATCCGGGCGGAAACAACGTCCAGGGCTATCCGTTCAAGCCCTCTTCGCTCGGCCTGCCCGGGATCCTGGATTCCTGGACACCGCAATTTCCGCAGGTTGGGTTTGGAAATACCTTTAGCGGAAGCGGCTTCTATGCTCCCCTGGGAGCAACGCAGGGCTCAGGTGAAGCGAGCTTTCCGCAGAACAATGGGAGTCTGACTCTTGATGTGAACAAATCCCTCAAGGCGCAATCTATTTCGATTGGGTACATGGGCGTCTGGCAGACCGACGACGGCGGCAGGCTTATCCCCACAGTTTTCAATTTCAGCAACCAGATGACTGCTGGTCCTGATCCATCGAATTTCAAGGGCGAAAGCGCGGGTGATGCTCTTGCTTCCTTCATGGTGGGCGCGGGGAACCCCGGCGCAGGTGCCGCCGGATCGACTGGGTTCAATGCATTTCCCGCGCCGACTTACTACCTGCATGGGATGTACATTCAAGACGATTGGAAGGCGACCCGCCGGCTGACTTTGAATCTGGGCTTCCGCTACGATCTGCAGATGCCGCCGACAGCCCGCCACAACCAGCAGGCGTATTTTGATCTTCACGCGCTGAACCCAATCAGCTTGACGACCGGCATTCCGGTTTATGGCCAAATCGTCTACAACACTCCGGGAGATCGCGGACTATATAGAAAGAACCTGAAAGACTTCGCGCCCCGCCTCGGGTTTGCATACTCTGTATCTCCGAAGCTGGTTGCCAGAGGTGGATACGGCATCTATTACGCCAGAAACTTCTACGGCGGAAATGGTCCTAACCCGGGATACTCGACTTCCTCGGCCTGGACTTCATCGGCTGATGGAGTTCATGTGATAACGCCTCTTGCGCAGGCGTTCCAGTCTGGTCTTGTGCCGGTCACCGGAAATAAACTCGCAGGCCTTACCCAAGTTGGGCAGAGTCCGAGCGTGGTTAATCCATATAGACCTGATCCTCTAACGCAGCAGTTCAGCTTCGGACTGCAATATGCCTTTGCTCCCAATGACGTGCTCGACGTCAATTATGTTGGAAGCCGCGGAAGGCGGATTACGCTGGGCGGCATGAACTACGGCCAGTTGGACCCGAAGTATCTCACCATGGGCTCAGCTCTGAACGAGGTCCTTCCAGTCAATCCGTATGCGGATGCATTGAGCAAGCTTGGGCTTCCCGCCCCGAGCTGTCCCTACACTGTGGCTCAATCGCTTATGCCGTACCCAGAATTTTGCGGAGCCGTCTCGGCCCAGAATGAACCGGTCGGGATCAATAACTATAACGCGCTGCAGACAAGCTTCAAACATCGATTTGGCGCGGGTCTTGTCTTTACAGCCTCATACACATTTTCGAAGTTTATGTCGGATGTAGGCGGCCCGGAAGAGTGGGGGTCCATCAACGGCGACCAGGGAGGCTCGGGTATCCGCAATTTCTATGACCTCAAGGCCGATTGGTCCGTTGATGGCGCGGATATTCCGCACTCCCTTGTCCTGAATTATGTGTACGACCTGCCTGTTGGACGAGGAAAGAAAGTCGGCGGCGGGATGAACCGAGCTGAGGATGCAGTGGTGGGCGGCTGGCAATTGTCGGGAATCACTACGGCGCAGAGCGGCTTCCCGATGTCGATAGGCGCCGGCGGAAACGCGGCTACTGTGTTTGGCGGGAATCAACACGCGAATCTAAGTGGCGAGCCGTTCAAAACCGGCCACTGCGGGGGCACGAACGGAGTCCCCGAGATTCCGGTAGGAACAAAGTACTGCTTCTTCAACCCGGCTGCGTTTTCGGCGCCCGATGCTTTCACCTTCGGCGATGCTCCCCGTTACTTCTCCAAACTGAGGGCACCCGGATATGTGAACCAGGATTTCACCTTGGGTAAATGGTTCAGCTTCACGGAAAAACTACGAATGCAATTCGGGCTACAGGTGTTCAATGCTTTCAACCATGCCAACTTCGGCATACCAAACGCCGGTGTCGGAAGTCCCACCATGGGGTTAAGCTCAAGCACCCAAGGGGCTAGACAAATGCAGGGTGTACTGAAGCTGACTTATTAGAATAGCCAACTATGCGGTGGAACATACTCGCAATCTGCCTGGCGGCCGTATTCACGAACTTGATGGTGAATGCGGCCGTCGTGGGACAGAGGTCGGGACGGTCCGTTGAGAGTCTGGTGACGGAAGCTCGAGCAGCTCAGTCGAAGGGCGATTTCAATTCCGCTGCCGATCTCTATCGAAAAGCAGTTGGGATTGATCCGTCTGTTGCAGAACTCTGGGCCAATCTCGGGCTCATGTACCACGAACTGAAGAATCCGCCGCAGGCTATTGAAAGCCTTTCGAGAGCAGCGCGTTTGAAGCCATCCCTTTACGTCCCTCAGCTGTTTCTTGGAATCGAATACCTCGAACTCAAGCAAGCGGCTCAAGCGCTGCCACACCTCGATCGCGCCACAAAGATGGATCCCTCGGATCCACAGGCCCTGCTCGCTTTGGGAAAAGCGCTGGAGATGCTGGATCGCCCGGATCGCGCCGCCGATGCTTATGAGAAAGCGACCCAATTAACTCCGCGAGATGGGAACGCCTGGCTGAAACTTGGGACCGCCTACCTGCAGCGGGTGGAGAGAGATGCTCGCGCAATGACATCAACCTACAGAGATTCTCCCTACTATCATCTACGGGCGGCAGAGACGCTTGCGGAGCAGGGCAAACTAGCTCAGGCGGAGAAAGCCTATGAGGCGACTCTGACGTCGCGATCACCTCCACCCTGCGCTCACGCCGAATTTGGAATTACATTGCTTCAGGAAAATCGAGTGGCCGAAGCGCGCAGGCAATTCGACTTTGAAGCAAACGGCCCACAGCATTGCGAATTGGCTTTGCTGGGCAATGCAGTAGCGGACCTCATCGATGGACATACTGAGGTCGCGCTCAAAGAGGTCCTATCAGTTGCGACGAATGATCCTGCTTTTGTCAGGTCGAATCTCTATCTCTTCCGCAATGCAATGTCGCGCGGTCGTGCTCAGGAACTCTTGAATCTTGCGCGTGCACAAGGTGACTCTGACCATTCATCGCCTGAACTTGCCTCGCTCATCGAGCAGGAAATTCTTTCCGATGAAACATTCGGCGCTCCGGGCTTTGTGACAGCAGCGCCGCAGACGGGATTCCTGAGGACCGGATCGAATCGAACGGGCAAGCCGTCCGCCTGTGATCAAGTTCTGAAGGAAGAGATTCAGTCGCTGGCCGCCTCTCAACAGCAGCTCTTCGCATCCTGCTCCTTTTACACGGGAGACTATCGAAATACATCCAGGTCTGCTGAACTCCTGAAAGCGAGCCCGGCGACCAAAGTCCAAGGACTTTATTGGGGGAGTAAGGCCGATCAGAAGTTGGCGGTAGCGGCACTGAGCCGCGCAGGAGAACTTGATCCGGACTCGTCTCGCATGCATGTTTTGATTGGCGACGTTTTGCGCCAGAGACGACTTTGGAGTGAAGCCGAAGCGGAATACAGAAAAGCAGCTGCAATCGACCCGAAGAGCCGGTCTGCCCGCCTTAGTCTGGCGATCGTCTTATTCACCGAACTGAAGCTGGATGAGTCTTTTCAAATCGATCAGTCTCTTCTGGCCGAGGCAGCGGAGGATCCTGAAGCGAATCTTCTGGCTGGAGAGATTCTTGTCCAGCAAAACGAGCTGGGAAAAGCCGAGCCGTATTTGTTGAAGTGCCGGAATCTCGCGGGGGACCTCGCGCCTCGTCTACACGTTCTGCTCGGGAAGGTTTACGCGGAAACCCGAAGAGTCGCCGGTGCGATTGATGAGTACAAACAGGGGCTTGCCGGTGACGAGAACGGCAGCGCTCACTATCAGCTAGGTCGACTGTATCTGAAAGCCGGCAACAAAGCGGCTGCTGAAGAGGCATTCACCGAATCGAAGCGTCTCGTGAAGGAATGGAATAGCCGTGCCTTGGCGGGGGCAGAGCAGACGGACACGGACGCGAGCCCTAACTAGTCAAAAAGGGGAAGATCCAAGTATGAATCGAAGATCATTTTTCGCGGGCGGGTTCTCGGCGCTCGCTCTAGCTGCGATGGCAAATGCATTGGAGCAGTCGCAGCTTTTTGAGGGTGAGGTTCCCAAGGGACCTTTCCTGCCTTTCTGGGAATCACTGAAGTCCTATCGATCTCCGGACTGGTTCCGGGATGCGAAATTCGGGATATGGGCGCACTGGAGTCCGCAATGTGTACCCGAGCAAGGTGATTGGTATGCCCGGAACATGTATATCGAGGGCATGCCCCAGTATGAGTATCACGTCAAGCGATACGGGCACCCCTCGAAGTTCGGCTACAAGGATATTTGTCACCTATGGAAAGCGGAGCGGTGGGACCCCGATTCGCTGATGAAGCTCTACAAGAAGGCGGGTGCTGAGTACTTTGTTTCCCTGGCCACCCATCATGACAACTTCGACTGCTGGCACTCAAAGCATCAGCCATGGAACTGCGTGAACGTGGGTCCGAAGCGCGACATCGTCGGCGGTTGGGCGAAGGTCGCTCGAGAGAACGGATTGCGATTTGGAGTGAGCTACCATGGGACTCCGCATCGAGTGTGGGATGAGTTTCTTCCTGTTCGGTACAAGAGCGATAGAACTGGCCCACTCGCTGGCGTACCTTACGACGGAATCGAGACGATCACTGATGGAAAAGGGAAGTGGTGGGACGGCATGGATCCGCAGATGATCAATGGCAAGCCTCACCAGAAGAGCAGCCCTTGCCCAGAGTTTGTGCAGCAGTTCATGCTGCGCGTGCAGGATGTAATCGATCGCTATAATCCGGACATTTTGTGCTTTGATGACAATGCGCAATTTGATTTCGATAAGGGGGGAAAATTCGCGCCGGATTTGGGGGTATGGTTAGGGATTCCTGATCTCGCTCCTCAAATCATGGCTTACTACTACAACAAGAACATGCAGGCACACGGCGGCCATCTGGAGGGAGTGCTTAATCTCAAGGTGGTTCCAGAGCCGGTATGGGGTACTCTCACGCGGGACTTCGAGATGTCTCTTGCTGACGAACTACAAAAGGAGCCGTGGCAGACAGAGGCGTGTATCGGAGGCTGGCATTACGATCGTTCGGTTTTTGAGAATCATAGATACAAGAAGGCTTCGTTCATCGTTCCGTTCCTTGTCGATATCGTCAGCAAAAACGGCAATCTACTGCTCAGCATTCCTCTGCCCGGGCATGGAGAACCAGACAGCGATGAAATCGCATTCCTCTCAGAAGTCGCTGACTGGCAGCAAGTAAATTCCGAAGCCATCAAAGGCACTCGGCCATGGACGATCTATGGCGAGGGTCCATCAACAGAAGTTCGAGATGTCCCCTCGTATCAACTTTCGAGGATAAAGTTCGACCACACGGACATACGTTTCACCACAAAGGGGGAGACGCTCTATGCCATTGCTTTGGGGTGGCCACCTAATGGGAAGCTGCTCATCAAATCATTGGCTGTGAACTCCTCAAACTACCCTCATCAGATTAAGAAGATAGAGTTGCTCGGCTCGAAATCCGATCTCAAATGGAATCGAAGCGGACGGGGATTGGAGATCCAGGTCCCCAGTGAGCCCCCCTGTAAACACGCCTTCTCGTTTCGGATTCTAAGCAGCTGAGCAACGCAGAAATCTGAGAGAACCTCCCCCGAAGAACGATGCCATTCTCAGAAAGTGGTCGATGGAGTAGTAAGCTGCGTGCCTGTGACTGCTCCACGCAACCACGTGGTCGATCCCTGACAAGTCAGCGTGATTCTAAGGGAACTTATCTCCGGCTGAGGTCTGCTGCCTGTTGTGCAACGAGCAAAAGACCGTGGCTACGAGCCTCGGTCTCGAGAGAGGCGAGCTCCGAATCCGCCTTGGCTGCATCACCTTTCCTTCGTTCGAGCTCAGCTGCAATGAGCTTTGCCTTGAGCTGAGTCGGGAGGAAGCCATGGGCCTTGGCGACCTCAAGGGCGTTTTGCAGTGCAAGCCGAGCTTCAGCTGCCTTCCCGTCAAACCCATCCACGCGCGCGGCCTCGATCTGGAAATTGCAGCGTACGTAGGGATTGGTGGTACGTTTCGCAATCGCTCTGACCGAGTCTATAGCCTTCAACGCTTCTGCTGTCTTGCCTTGATCGACGAGCGCATGCGCCAGGTCACCGACAGTGGCGATTTCCTGGTCCTGAGAGTCGACCTTGTGGAACTGCTCGCGAGCTTTGACAAGCAGTTTCTCGGCCATGTCGGACTTCCGTTGCGCGATATGCAGCGTGGCCAGCGAAGCGCGAGACTCGTTCAGCCCCAGTTGATCGCCCAACGCCTCTCGTATTGAGATGGCTTCTTCAAATTGAGAGCGGGCTTCAGTGAAGCTTGCCTGGGCGAGCCGGACCTCGCCGAGACTGTTCACGGCTTCGGACAGGAGCGCGCGATCGCCCATCGCCCGGACGAGCGGAGTCGCATACTGCAGATTCTTGAGTGCGCTCGCGAGGTCTCCTTGCTGAAAATAGATATGGGCAATATTGATGGCAGCACCGGCGTCGCCACCTTTGTCTCCGAGCTGCCTGGCGATTGTCTGCGCCTGTGTATACATGGATCGAGCGGGTTCCAGATCCCCTTGCGCCCATAGAATGTTGGCAATGTTGTTCAGTGCGATGGATTCGGCGAGCTTGTTGCCGATTTCGCGCATGATGGAAAGAGTCTTTTGATACCGCTCGAGAGCTTCGCGGTGGCGACCCTGCCGCTCGAGGACGCTGGCAATCTGGTTGATAGCAGCGCCCTCGCTGTACCGATTGCCAACTTCACGGGCCATTTTGAGCGACTTTTGATAGTGATCGAGAGCGGCCGGCAAGTCACCTTGCATCAATCGAATCGTGCCGAGATTTCGCAGCATGTTCGACTCGCCATTCCTATCGCCGACCTTGGAATAGGAAACGAGAGCATCATTCGTCAACCTGAGAGCGTCGTCCATCTCTCCAAGATTCAAAGCAGCCCATGCCTGGGCATATTGTGCCCGTGCGGCGAGAAGACGTGCGCCACGACTCTGCGCTTGCTGCACAGCGCGCGCAGCGACCTCTTTTTCCTGTTTGAAGTCATCAGAGCTTTCGAGCGCGGATGCCGCGGCAAGATCGATGCGTGGGTCGCCGCTGGCTGGAAGGGGCAAGTTCCGCATATTGGCAACGGTCTCAAGCGCATCTTTGGGTGTTCCTGCGGACGTTTGCACGGCGGCGAGACGTAGCGCATATTCGAGATTGTCTGGATACATGCGAACGAGAGTTCGGTAGGTGTCAGTCGCCTTGTCCCACTCGTGATTTGATTCGTGAAATCTGCCTTCGACCCACAACTGCTCACTCTGCGGAAGTTGACTTGCGAGTGAGCCCGCTTGCCGCGCCTCAGATTTGGATTTCTCATCAAAGCCCAATTGGCCCCACGCCTCGGCCAGCGCAGCGTGGATCAGCGGATGATTCGGCTCTACTGCTGCCGCTTTCACAAGATTGTCGCGGGCGCCTCCCGGATCCCACTGGCGCAACTTTGACAGTCCTTCGGAATAGAGTCGGGCCGCAATCGGATTCTGGGGAATGGTGGCTGCGATTTTCGTAACTTCAGTGCCTTCGATGTCGCCGATCCCAAGTTTAGTGCGAAGGTCGCTGCCGATCTGCGAGAGCAATGTAAGAAGCTTTGATTCAGTTCCGGTTTCAGGGATGGAGGCAATCATCTCTCCTGTTCGCGCATCTTGCAGACGCGCATCAACTCGAAGCTGAGCGTTCGCATCTTCTCCCGCGTGAAGGTAAGAGCCGGTAACCACATAGTCGACGTTAAGGTTCTTGCGGAGCCGCCCCAGCGTTTGCGTCGAGAATGCACGTGCCTCGCGGAGATCCAGATCCCTTCGAGCCCGAGCGACATCTTCGCCCGATACAACACGGAAACGACCTCCGGCAGCGAGTTCAGACGACAACACCTCAGAAAACGCGGTCGAGAGCCATGCATGCTCTGGACGGCCGGTAAGGTTTTCGAAACCAAGGACCGCGATGGATGGCCGCACAACGTCTTGAGACTTGTGAACGGCAGGCGTTTTTGAAAACGGAAGGATCTTTGCCTTTCGCGCATAGATGCCGGCCAGAGCAAGAACGACCAAGGCGAGCACTGGGACAGCGATGCGCCATGGCAGCCTCGAAACCGGCCTCGGAACGGCGCGCTCGACATTCGCAATGGAGGGTCCGGAGGGCTGTCGCTCGAGCTCGCGGAAGTCTGCCAACATCGCAGAGGCGTCCTGGTAGCGAGCTTCGCGATTCTTTTGTAGGGCCTTATTGATGATTCTTACGAGTTTCTCCGGCAAGGCGGGATTGAGTGTCGATAGCGGCACGGGATCGCGGTTGAGGATGGAATCCAAAACCAAGACTGGTGTCTTGCCCGGAAAAGCCTGCTCACCCGTGGCCATCTCGTAGAGCACGGCGCCGAGAGAGAACAGGTCTGATCGACAATCCAGATCTTCCGAGCGAATCTGCTCAGGAGACATGTAGGAGAGTGTGCCAATGATCAGACCCGCCGTCGTGAGGTCGCCGGTATTCTCCGTTTTGCCGGCGCCGACTGGCGACCACTGGGGGGCCGTGACCTGCGAGGTCTGCTTTGCCAGTCCGAAGTCGAGGATCTTAACCTGATTTCTCTCAGTGAGAAATATGTTGGCTGGTTTTAGATCGCGGTGAATAATTCCGTGGCTGTGCGCCGCCTCAAGGGCTGACAAGATCGGGATCGCGATTTCCACCAGCCGTTCGATAGGGAGGGGCTTGTACCGGATGACGTCGCTGAGGGTTTGTCCTTTTAGGAATTCCAGTGCTATGTAAGGATGACCCTCGAAATCTCCCACGCCGTAAACGGTGCAGATATTCGGGTGGTTCAACGTGGAGGCGGATCGAGCTTCACGTTCGAATCGTTCACGTGCGCGCGGGTCACGCTGCAGATTTTCACTCAGGAACTTGAGAGCCGCTTGCCGGCCAAGGCGAGTGTCGACTGCTCGATAGACGACACCCATGCCCCCGGAGCCAATGCGCTCGACGATACGGTAAGATCCAACCTGCTTCGCAATCAGCGAGTCCTGTTCAGCGGACGCGGCGCTACCCGGAGGAAGTTCGGCTTGCGAGTGGCTGAATTCGCGGGTGACCTCGATGGACCGTAAAAAAGATTCAACGTCGTTCCGTAGATCAGGATCACCTTCGCAGGCGGAATCAAGAAAGCGAGGACGCTCTTCGGGACGAAGACCTGACGCACTATCTGCAATCTGGCAGATCTGCTGCCACCGCTCAGACATTAACGAATCGCCTCGGGTCGAGTTTGTCCGTAGCTGAGAGGCGCGCCCGCGGCGACCTCCTTCTCATGAGCCATTCTTGCGTGGCTCATTCCAGCATGAGACGTGAGCTGAGTATCGGCGATTTCGTGATCGCGCAGAAATCGGCCACTAATTGTGGTCAAAATCAAGTTTGAAAGCCTTGGCTGAATGGAGTCGTCCGGAGAGTAGGACGGGCGCAACCGGGCGTCATGGCGATGTCTTACAGCGCTACCTTCTGTGCCGGAGCCACTCATAATCCCGGAGGACGCAAGTTTACCACAACCCCAAAACCGGCCCGCGCCTGAAGTCGACAGCCACAGAACTGTTTCTTATGCGTACGTAGGCAACACAGTGTTACCTCGACACAGCTTGCCACATATGTGGGCGGCCTCGTCATTCGGGCGAGTTCAAAGCAATCCGCGCTGTGATAGCATTCCCACCAGCATTCCCCAGAAATAGCTCCTGATGTCATCCAAAATAGGGGAGGATCAAAGCCTTGGCTCTGACCATCGCCGGTCTTTCAAAGACATATCCGAACGGGGTAAAAGCGCTCCAGGACATCTCGCTCAGCATTGGCAACCACATGTTCGGGCTCCTGGGGCCGAACGGCGCCGGCAAGAGTACATTGATGCGAAGGA
>Ga0207654_10000683_pt1 | contig 19017 bp, 19 predicted proteins | sample KBSC64metaG_FD_184355 | JGI IMG/M metagenome (GOLD analysis project Ga0207654, IMG submission 184355) | Corn rhizosphere microbial communities from Kellogg Biological Station, Michigan, USA - KBS C6-4 metaG (SPAdes) (version 2) | ecosystem: Host-associated > Plants > Roots > Rhizosphere > Soil...
GGTTGATCCTGCCGATCCTGTTCGGCCTGCCGATGCTGTATTTCGTCTACGGCACCGACGCGTTCGCGACCTGGTCGCCGCTCAAGCAATATGGCCTGGTCGCCGGTGCCTTCATCCTGGGCTACAAAGGCCCCGACATCTACCTCAAGAACAAGATCCAGAAGCGCTCGTCGGCGATCCGCAAGGGCCTGCCCGACGCGCTCGACCTCCTGGTGATCTGCGCCGAGGCCGGCCTGACCGTCGACGTCGCGTTCCACCGCGTGTCGAAGGAATTGGGCCGCGCCTATCCCGAACTGGGCGACGAATTCGCGCTGACCGCGATCGAGCTCGGCTTCTTGTCCGATCGCCGCCAGGCATTCGAGAATCTGGCGACGCGCGTCGACCTCGACGCGGTCAAGGGCGTGGTCACGACGATGATCCAGACCGAGAAATACGGTACCCCGCTGGCCTCCGCGCTGCGCGTGCTGTCGGCCGAATTCCGTAACGAGCGCATGATGCGCGCAGAGGAAAAGGCCGCGCGTCTGCCCGCAATCATGACCGTGCCGCTGATCCTGTTCATCCTGCCGACCCTGTTCATCGTCATCCTGGGTCCGGCGGCGTGCAGCATCAACGACGCCTTCCTGCACGGCGGCCATTGATCCAATCCATCCCCCTCTCGTCGGCGAGAGGGGGATAGCTTGCACCGGCCGGCAACCGGGCGCAGCATGACGCGTTGACATCCCAACAGGGAGAGACGCGATGATGTTTACCGACCCCAATCAGATCGCCATAATCGTGCTGGTGCTGATCGTCGGACTGGTCCTCGGATTATTGCTGGCACCGAAAGGCACCAAATGGCGCACCCGCTATGAAGCGGAGCGCGACGCCCATGCCGCCTTTCGCCAGGATGCCGACGCCAAGATGCGCGAGCGCGACGCGCTGACGACCAATCGCGACGCTTATGTCCGCGATCTGGAGAAGGCGAAGATCGATCTGGTCGCCGCCAACGAGAAGCTGGCGGCCGAGAATGCGGAGTTGCGGGCAAGGACGGTGTGATCTTAATTCCCTCTCCCCTTGGGAGAGGGAGGGAGGCGCGAAGCGCCGGAAGGGTGAGGGCGAGGCGAGAATGCCGCCCTCACCCTTCCCACTCGCTCCGCTCGCGGGCCCCTTCCCTCTCCCAAGGGGAGAGGGAGTTCACATCAACTCAATGCCTTGCAGCTCGACTTCTTGCGCGCGGCGTCGATCGCGCCAAATTGCGCGCGATCGGGCACCAATATCCGGATCAGCGCGATCCCGGTCGTACCGTCGACACGGACCGCGGTCATCCCGTCCGGTACCGGCTGGCCGGGCCGGGCAATCGCGACGCGGATCGGCTGGTTGCCGGCATCGATATTGTTGCGGACATACGCGACGTCGGTGCGCGAATTGAAGATCGACAGCGACCAATAGGGCGCGGGCACCGGCGCGACATCGACCAGGACAGGGCCGTTCGACAGGTTGAACGGACAGGACGAATAGGCGAGGTCCGGGCTTGGCCGGACAATCGCGCGCGCCTTGTCGGTGGCGAGCGGCGCTGCAAACATCGCATTGTAGCCCGTAGTCTTGGCGATGCGGTGCGTAGCGAGCCCCATCAGGACACGCGGAAATTGCGCGAGCGCGACATGGTAGCCGACGAACGCAAGGACGAGGCCCAACAACAGCGGAAACAGCCAGCGGCGCATCAGCAGCCCTCCTTCACGATCGAAGGAAGCTGATCGCGGGTCATGTTGCCGATGCCGCCGTCATCGGGAAGATAGGCGCGCAGGGTGAGCTCGAAACGGTCGATCCGCCCGGTCGGCAGCCACAATCCGGCTTGTTCGGCGGGCGCGACGATCACTTCCCATTTGGCCGAATTGGGCACCGCGGCACTGGCGATCGAGAACCGTCCGGCCTGGTTGGCGACGAGATAGCCGGGATGGTCGTAGAGCGTCAGGCTCCACCATTTGGCCGGGATCGTCCCGCCCGAGACGCGATAGCGGCAGCGGCCATCGAGCGCCTCGCCAGCGCTGTCGACCGCCGCGTTGTAATAGCGCGCCTCATGCGCCGGCAACGCGAGCAATCCCCGCAGCGACACGACCGCCCGGGTATAGGGACTGGCGCGAACAGTGCCGAAATCGCTGCCCGTGGTCCAGGGTCCGATCGCCCTGCTGGCCCCGAGCACGCCGGTGCGGACGTGCTGGATCGCGGCGCCAGCGCCCAGCGCCAGTCCCAGCACCGCGCATATCGCATATCGGATCCAGGGCTTCATGGCCCCCTCCCTCTCAGTTCGGGCAGCGGTGGTAGCGCTTGCCTTCCATCGTCATCGCGTCGTCGCCGGTACGCTCGACCTTGAGGATCTGATCGAACGGCTTGTCGTCCGCGCTGTAATTGCCGGTGACCTTGACGGTTTTTCCGTCGAGCGACCAATGCCCCATGCCGCGTTTGCCGTAGAAACCGCCGCCGGGACCGAAATTGACCGCCCGGCGCGCCGTGCAATCGCCATTCTCCGCGCCCCAACGCCCCGACAGCCAGGTGCGATTGACGCCGCCCGGGATCGGTTTCGGCGTCGGTCTGGCGGTCGGAGTGGCCTTGGGCGTCGGTTTGGCGCTCGGCTTGGCTTCGGGCGTTGGGCTCGGCGTTGGCGTCGGGCTGGCCTTCGGTGTCGGACTGGGTTTCGGCGTCGGCTTCGCGGTCGGTGTGGGACTGGGCGACGCACTCGGCGTCGGTGTCGGTGTCGGTGTCGGTGTCACGGCCGGGGTCGGGTCGGCCGACAGATCGGTGACCGCGGGGCTGGCCGACGGGCTCGGCGCGGGGGTCGCTGCATAGCGATTGGGGTCGGCGACGTCGTCGCGGAACATCCAATTATCGCCATAGCGGACGAAGCGGCCGGTCCGGGTCGCCGACTTGTCGCACTTGCCGGTGAACGGGCTGCACGTCGTCGCGCGATAGTCGCAGACATAACCGGGCCGGTCGGGCGCGGTCTTGCACGCGATGCGCTCGGTCGACTGCACTTTCGCGCCCGACCTGCTCAACGCGTCGGCAATGTCCTTTTCGGACGGGCCGTCATTGCTCGCGAACGGGTTGCACGCCGCAAGCGGCATAGCCGCGATTAAAACAAGCCAATGCCTCATGCCCCGATCCATAGCCGTTGAGTGCGGGCGCGACGGGCCCGAAGTCAAGCCCGCCTCAACCCGCTTTGCCGCCCAGGGCGGCTTGCGCGGCAGCCAGCCGGGCGATCGGCACCCGATAGGGCGAGGCCGAGACATAATCGAGCCCGACTTCCTCGCAGAAGGCGATCGACGCCGGATCGCCGCCATGCTCGCCGCAAATGCCGAGCTTGATGTCGGGCCGGGTCGCGCGGCCGCGTTCGGCGGCGATGCGGATCAATTCGCCGACGCCCTCGACGTCGAGGCTGACGAACGGGTCCTTGGGATAGATGCCCTTGTCGACATAGACGCCGAGGAAGCGCGCGGCGTCGTCGCGACTGACGCCGAGCGCGGTCTGGGTCAGGTCGTTGGTGCCGAACGAGAAGAACTGGCCGACCTCGGCGATCTCGCCCGCCTTGAGCGCGGCGCGCGGCAGCTCGATCATCGTGCCGACGAAATAGCTGATCTCGCGCCCCTTGTCGGCGAACACCGCCTTGGCAGCCTTGTCGACCACGTCTTTCATCAGTTCGAGCTCGCGGCGCGTCGCAACCAAAGGAATCATCACTTCGGGGATCGGCGCGTCGCCCGATTTCTCGGCGACGGCGACCGCCGCCTCGAAGATCGCGCGTGCCTGCATCTCATAGATTTCAGGATAGGTCACGCCCAGCCGGCAACCGCGATGACCGAGCATTGGATTGAATTCGTGGAGTTCGGCGGCGCGGCGCTTGAGATAATCGACCTCGACCCCGGCGGCCGACGCAACCTCGGCAAACTCCTCTTCCTCGTGCGGCAGGAATTCGTGGAGCGGCGGATCGAGCAACCGGATCGTGACCGGCAAGCCCGCCATCACCTCGAACAATTCGATGAAGTCGCTGCGCTGCTCGGGCAGCAATTTGTCGAGCGCGGCCCGCCTGCCCTTTTCGTCCTCGGCCAGGATCATCTGGCGCACCGCGGTGATCCGCGCAGCGTCGAAGAACATATGCTCGGTGCGGCAGAGGCCGATCCCTTCCGCGCCGAATTCGCGCGCCGTCCGGGCGTCGAGTGGGGTTTCGGCATTGGCGCGGACTTTGAGCCGGCGGACGCCATCGGCCCATTCCATCAGCGTGCCGAAATCGCCGGCCAGTTCGGGCTGCACGGTCGGCACTTCGCCGATCATCACTTCGCCCGACGCACCGTCGATCGTGACGATATCGCCCTCGTTCACCTCGCGACCGGCGCAGCGCATGACTTTGGCCTTGGCATCGATCGACAAGGTGCCGGCGCCCGAGACGCACGGACGCCCCATGCCGCGCGCGACGACCGCGGCGTGGCTGGTCATCCCGCCACGCGCGGTCAGAATGCCGCGTGCCGCGTGCATACCGTGAATATCCTCCGGCGAGGTTTCGGTCCGGACCAGGATCACCGCATCGCCCGCCGCGGCGCGCTTCTCCGCGGTGTCGGCATCGAACACCACCTTGCCCGAAGCCGCGCCCGGAGACGCCGGCAGACCCTTGGTCAGCACGTCGCGCGGCGCGGCGGGATCGAGCGTCGGATGCAGGAGCTGGTCGAGCGCCGCCGGATCGACCCGCAAGATCGCTTCCTCACGCGTGATCAGCCCATCACTGGCCATGTCGACCGCGATCTTGAGCGCGGCCTTGGCGGTGCGCTTGCCCGAGCGCGTCTGGAGCATCCAGAGCTTGCCCTGCTGCACCGTGAACTCGATGTCCTGCATGTCGCGGTAATGCTTTTCGAGCGTGTCGAACACGCCGGCGAGCTGCTGATAGACCTCCGGCAAAGCCTCTTCCATCGACAGCGGCTTTGCGTTGGCCTCTTCGCGCGCGGCCTTGGTCAGGTATTGCGGCGTGCGGATGCCGGCGACGACGTCCTCGCCCTGCGCGTTGATCAGGAACTCGCCGTAATAAGCATTGTCGCCCTTGGCCGGGTCGCGCGTGAACGCAACGCCGGTCGCCGAGGTGTCGCCCATATTGCCGAACACCATCGCCTGGACGTTGACCGCGGTGCCCCATTCGGAGGGAATGTCGTTGAGCCGGCGATAGACCTTGGCGCGCTCCGACTGCCACGACCCGAACACCGCGCCGACCGCGCCCCACAATTGGTCGTGGACATCCTGCGGGAACGGCTTGTTCCACTGCTCGACGACCAGCTTCTTGTAGGTGTCGACCAGCGCCTTCCAGTCGGCGGCGCTCATCTCGGTGTCGAGATAATAGCCCTTGTCTTCCTTGGCGATTTCGAGCGCTTCCTCGAACGATCCATGGTCGAGTTCGAGCACGACGTCCGAATACATCTGGATGAAACGGCGATAGCTATCCCAGGCGAAGCGCTCGTCGCCCGACGCATTGGCCAGGCCGACCACGGTCTCGTCGTTGAGCCCGAGGTTGAGGACGGTGTCCATCATCCCCGGCATCGACGCGCGCGCGCCGGAGCGGACCGAGACGAGCAGCGGGTCGGCGGCGTCGCCGAATGTCTTGCCGGTGACGCTTTCGATATGCGCGATGCCGTTGGCGACCTCGGCCCTCAGGCTGTCGGGAAACACCGCGCCTTCGTCATAATAACGCGTGCACATCTCGGTCGAGATGGTGAAGCCCGGGGGCACCGGCAGACCGATCGAGGCCATTTCGGCCAGATTCGCGCCCTTGCCGCCGAGGAGATTCTTGTCGCCCTTCCCCCCATCGGAAACGCCACCACCGAACCGGTAAACGTACTGCGTCATTCGTCAGTCCCTTTGATGCCTGGTTTCGCTGGGGAGGCGGAAGGATCAGGCGGAATATATCGGTCGAGGTGTCATCCCTCGATCTTCGAGAAATCGGCGACGGTGTGAACAGCGTCGCGTACCCGGGCAAGCAGCGCGAGGCGAGCGGCACGTTTGGCGCGATCGGTGTCGTTGACGGTGACCGCGTCAAAGAACGCGTCGATCGGTGCGCGCAGGGTCGCGAGCGCAGCCATCGCGGCTTCGAAATCCTCGTTGCCGACCGCATCCGCCGCAGCCGGGCCTGCGGCGTCGAGTGCGGCGATGAGCGAGGCTTCGGCGGGTTCGGGGGTGTATCCCAAATTCCCTCTCCCATCGGGAGAGGGAGGGAGCGCCGAAGGCGCGGAAGGGTGAGGGCCGTCATCGGCGCCTTCCCCTGCCCTCACCTTCCCACTCGGCTGCGCCGAGCGGGCCCCTTCCTCTCCCACAGGGAGAGGAGTTTCATACCCTTCCTTCTTCAGGATATTCGCCGCGCGCTTGTACCCGGCGAGCAGGTTGGCGCCGTCCTCGGTGATGACGAACGACTGCAACGCGCGAACGCGGGCAAGCAGGCGAACGAGATCGTCTTCGCCGCCGAGCGCGAATACCGCGTCTATCAGGTCGTGGCGGACGCCGGCTTCGCGTTGTTGGACTTTGAGGCGGTCGGCGAAAAAGTCGAGGAGTTGCGCGGACGGGTTGCCTTGAGCAAAATCGAAAAGCACTTCGACTGCTCGTTTTCGTTCGCCGTTTAGGGGGATACTAATCGCTTCCCCATTTCGGATGACCTGAACGACATACTGGTCGTTGACCATGACAATCGTGTGGCGAGGTGTATTGCCGCCTGCAAAATCCGGGTCAAACGTGGCCGCTCCAACCTCACCCGCACGGGCCGCGAGCTGATTATAGTATGCTCGAAGAGCGATCTCGAGTGCCCCGAGCAAAGGAAGTCGAACGCGATTGGTTTCGAAAACCGCCAAGACCGCGACCGCTGCACGACGAAGCGCATAGGGATCCTTTGATCCGGTTGGAGCTTGGCCAATTGCAAAAAAACCCGCCAGCGTATCCAGCTTGTCCGCCAGCGACACCGCCACCGTCACCGGCGCAGTCGGCACGTCATCGCCCTGCCCGACCGGCTTGTAGTGATCGCGAATTGCCTCGGCGACGGCCGGAGCCTCGCCCTGCGCGGCGGCGTAATAGCCGCCCATCAGGCCCTGAAGCTCGGGGAACTCGCCGACCATGCCGGTGACGAGGTCGGCCTTGGCCAGACGCGCGGCGCGTTCGGCCTGGTCAGCCAGAATCCCTCTCCCATTGGGAGAGGGAGGGAGGCGCGAAGCGCCGGAAGGGTGAGGGTCGACACCGGCACCCTCTCCTGCCCTCACCTCCCCACTCGGCTCCGCCGAGCGGGCCCCTTCCTCTCCCACAGGGAGAGGAATTATTCCCTCTTCGACCAACCACCGCGCGAGCTTTGCGACGCGCTCGACTTTGTCCGCGACCGTCCCCAATTTCTCGTGGAAAACGATCTTCTCGAGCTTCTTGGCCTGCTCCTCGAGCGGCACCTTGAGGTCCGTCTCGTAGAAGAACCGCGCATCGCTCAACCGCGCGGCGAGCACCTTGCGGTTGCCCTCGACGATCTTCGCGCCGCCATCGGCCGCGTCGATATTGGCGGTGCAGACGAACGCATTCGCCAGCTTGCCACCCTTGTCACGACAGACGAAATATTTCTGGTTCACCCGCGCCGTCAGCTGAATCACTTCCGGCGGCACGCCGAGGAAATTCTCGTCGAACCGGCCGAGCAGCGGCACCGGCCATTCGGTCAGTCCGGCATTCTCGGCGACCAGCCCCTCGTCCTCGATCAACTCGAGCCCGGCGGCGTCCGCCAACGCGGACGCGCGGTCGCGGATGATTGCCCGGCGCTGGTCCTGGTCGACGATGACATGGCAGGCGCGCAGTTTCTCCTCGTAGTCCGCCGCCGAGCCGATCGTGATTGGCCCCGGATGGTGAAAGCGATGGCCCAAGGTCACGGCACCGGATTCGACGCCCGCAACTTCTACCGGCACGATCTGGTCGCCGAGCAACGCGACGATGCCATGCAGTGGGCGTACCCAACGCAAGCTTTCGGTCGAGGACGACGCCTCGCCCCAGCGCATCGACTTGGGCCAGGGGAAAGCACGGATAATCGCCGGGATCGCCTCGGCCAGCACCTCGGCAGTGTCGCGGCCCGGCTTGTCGATCACCGCGAACAGCACGCCGTCGCGCTCGACCAATTGATCGGCGGTGAGGCCGGTCTTGCGCAGGAAACCTTCGAGCGCCTGGGGCGGGGCACCGGCACGCGGGCCCTTGATCTCCTCGCTGACCGCCTCGGTCGCCTCGGGCAAATCGCGCGCGATCAGCGCCAGCCGGCGCGGCGTCGCAAAGGTAACGATCGCGTCGGCGCGCAGGCCGGCTTTGTCGAGCTCGGCAGTGAACAGGCGGGCGAGATCGTCGCGCGCCTTGTCCTGCATGCGTGCAGGGATTTCCTCCGAGCGGAGTTCGAGGAGGAAATCGGTCATTTTGATTCACGCGGAGGCGCGGAGGCGCGGAGAAGAGAAGGTTGGTTCGCGCAGAGGCGCAGAGGCCGCTGAGGTGTCAGGGTTGCCGACACCCGAGCCGCGACAGCGGCTCCTTCACCGCCAATGGCGACCAAGGAAGAAAGTCTCGCTGACGCGAGACGAGAGGAACTCGGCTTGCTCTCTGCGCCTCTGCGCCTCTGCGCGAACAAAAACTCCGCGCCTCCGCGCCTCCGCGTGAACATCATCACGCCGCCCACCCATTCTTCTCCATCCACGCCTGGCAAGACCCCTTCGCCAGATCGCGGACGCGGCCGATATACGCCTGGCGCTCGGCGACCGAGATCACCCCGCGCGCGTTCAGCAGGTTGAAGATGTGGCTCGCCTCGATCGCCTGTTCGTACGCAGGAATCGGCAATTTGTGGTTGAGGCAATTCTCGCATTCGGCCGCGGCCTTGCGGAACAGGTCGAACAAGGTCTCGGTATCGGCGACCTCGAAATTCCAGGTCGACATCTCGACTTCATTCTCGTGGAACACGTCGCCATAGGTCAGCTGCGGCGTGTTGCCGACCGCGTCGTTATAAGCGAGGTCGTAGACGCTATCCTTGTTCTGGATATACGTCGCCAGCCGTTCGAGCCCATAAGTCAGCTCGCCCGCGACCGGCTTGCAGTCGAAACCGCCCATTTGCTGGAAATAGGTGAACTGGGTCACTTCCATCCCGTCGCACCACACTTCCCAGCCCAAGCCCCAGGCGCCGAGCGTCGGTGATTCCCAATCGTCCTCGACGAAGCGGATGTCGTGTTGGGTGAAATCGATCCCGATCGCGGCGAGGCTGCCGAGATACAGGTCCTGCAAATCGGGCGGGCTCGGCTTCAGGATGACCTGATATTGGTAATAATGCTGCAGCCGGTTGGGGTTCTCGCCATAGCGGCCGTCGGTCGGGCGACGGCACGGCTGGACGAACGCGGCATTCCACGGATCGGGCCCCAGCGCACGCAAGGTCGTCGCGGTGTGGAACGTCCCCGCCCCCATCCGCATGTCGTATGGCTGGAGAATCAGACAGCCGTGCTGGCTCCAATAATCATGGAGCGTCAGGATCATTCGCTGGAACGATAGAGGCTGGTCGGTCACGGCGCGGCTTTGGCCGAGCGGTGGAGGTCGGTCAAGAACCATGCTGCGTGCGCGAAGTCATGGTATAATGACTTTTTGTCAGGTGTTATTGACATGGTAAGCCACGACTGTCATTTAGTCATGGAAACCTGACATTGCCGAGTCGGGTGAGGGACGCGATGAAGAACCGCCTCAAGGTACTGCGCGCCGAACGCAATTGGAGCCAGGCCGATCTGGCTCTCCGGCTCGATGTATCGCGGCAGGCGGTCAACGCGGTCGAGACGGGTAAATACGATCCGTCGCTGCCGCTCGCCTTCAAGATCGCCCGCCTGTTCGAAATGTCGATCGAGGAGATTTTCGATGATGGAGAGCATCGTGGATAACGAAGCGAACGCTGGGTTCGGCGCGCAGGCCGGTCGTCTCGCGTTGATCGCGCTCGGTTCCGTCGGCGCACTGCTGGGCGCCGGAGTCGTTACCGGCTTCATCGTCGCCCATCAGCAACAGGGTGGCGCGATGACGGCACGACAGCTGCTGATCCTGGCCGGCGCCCTTCTCTTTGTCCTGGGCTGTGGCTTCACCGCGTGGCGTGGAATCCGCGCGGCGCTCGCCGCGAGCGCCGGCGATGGTCCCCCGACTCCGCGTGAGGGGCGCTATCGCGCCGTCATGCTGATCGCGGCGCTGACGGGCGCGGTGATCAGCGTGATCCTCATGCTGCAGAACGACGCGCTGACCGATAATCCGATCGGCTTTCTAAGCGGGCCCGTATCCCCGGCAATCGCGATCGTGCTGGCGCTGCTGGTCGGCGTGCTGATCCCGGCGCTGTCGATCTATTGGCATCTGCGCGCGATCGATGAGCAGGAAGCGGCCGCCTATAACAAGGGCGCCCTGTTCGCCGCCTACGCCTATTGGATCGGCGCACCGGTCTGGTGGCTGTTGTGGCGCGGCGGACTGGTCGCGGCGCCCGATGGGGTGGCGATCTACCTCGTCACCATCGCCATCGCTTCCGTCACCTGGTTCTGGGCCAAATATCGCTGACCGCCACACTTCCCGACCGGGCGGCTCTTTTCGATCAATCCCCGCCATCTATATGGAGATACTATGCTCGCTCTTTTCCGACGCGCTCTCCGCGCGGCCGCCTTGGCGCTTGCCACCTTCTCCCCGTCCATCGCCAGCGCGCAGACGGTTCCTGCGCCCGCGCCGGCCGCGCCAGAAGTCAAATCCGCCGATGCCGACCCCGCTTTGTGGGTGGTGAAGGACAAGGACACGACGATCTATCTGTTCGGCACCATCCACGTGCTCAAGCCGGGGCTGAGCTGGTTCGACGATGGCGTGAAGAAGGCGTTCGATTCGAGCGACGAGCTGGTGCTCGAAATGGTCCAGCCCGACCAGGCGACGATGCAGAACATCATTTTGAGCAAGGCCTATAGCCTCAGCGGCCCGACCTTGATCGAGCGCCTGCCGGAAGCCGACCGCGGCGGCTATCTCAATGCGATGAACTCGCTGGGCATTCCGCCGGCGGCGTTCGATCGCGCCCAGCCGTGGTTCGCCGCGACCAATTTGTCGCTGCTGCCGCTGATGAAGCTTGGTTACGATCCTAAGAGCGGGCCAGAAACGGTGCTGACGGCGGCCGCCGCAACCGAAAAGAAGGCGATCGAGGGGCTGGAAACCCCTGAGCAGCAGATCGGCTACCTCGCTGGCCTCCCGGAGAAAGTGCAATTGGCGTTCCTCGAATCGACCCTGAAGGAGCTACCCAAGACCGCGGAGACGATGGACGGCATGGTCTCCGCCTGGTCGCGCGGCGATCCCGACGCTTTGGCCAAGTTCATGAACGACGGCCTCGACGATTCGCCCGAACTCGCCAAGACGCTGCTGTTCGACCGCAATGCGCGCTGGGCGCAATGGATCAAGGCGCGGCTCGGCAAGCCCGGCACCGTGTTCATCGCGGTCGGCGCCGGCCATCTGGCCGGCGACAAGAGCGTGATCGATCAGCTCAAGGTATTGAATATCAAGGCAAAACGGGTCGCCTACTGATGCTGCGCCGGCGCCAGCGCCTTGCCGCGCTCGGCGCCATGCTGCTCGCGCTCGCCGGCTGTAGCAAGCCGTCGATCGAGGCGCGGCCGGCCATGTGGCGCGTCAGCGAGGGCGATACGACGATCTATCTGCTCGGGAGCATTCACCTGCTGCCTCCCAATATCAACTGGCGAACGCCACTGATCAACCGCGCCATCGCCTTGTCCGATACGTTGGTGCTCGAAAGCTCCCCCGATGAGTCAGTCGATTTTCAGGCAGTCGCGCGAGGCGTAAATCTCAAGCCGGCGCGAGATCGTGTTTCCCCGGGGAAACGCCTAATCCTGGACACGATGATCGAGCGAGCGGGGATCCCGCGCGCGACGTTGGACGGCTATAAGGATTGGGCTTTGGCAACCACGCTCGCGACCGGGGACGCGATAGCAGCGGGCGCTACGACCCGCGATGGCGTCGAGGAAAAACTCTGGAGTGAATTCGAGGCGCCCGGGAAAACGAGACTGGCGTTTTATCACGCAAAGGAACAACTCGATCAGCTCGACACTCTTCCCGAAACCGACCAAAGGAAAATGCTGGAAAACACTTTATCGGGAAAAGAGAATTACGGAGAAACGTTGAAGGCCTGGACGAGCGGCGATATCGCGTCGCTCGAAAAGACCGCGGCGTGCACGCCGTTGGAGGGGAAACTCGTCGGCCAGCCCAACGATTACTGGGCGCGATGGATCAGCGCGCGGATGAAAAAGCCGGGCATTGTGCTGGTCGCGGTCGGGCTGGGCCATATGGCTGGTCCGTACGCGCTACCCAACCTGCTCGCCGCGCGCGGACTGAAGGTCGAGCGGATCGAATAGTCGGGCGATCAAGCTGACCCCAAGCCATTGATGATCGGTCCCTTTTAAGCCTCTTTGTCGTCCCGGGCTTTGACGCCGTTCTGCCAACCTTGCTGCCAGGCGAGCATGAAGGCGCCCTTCTTGTAGGGCGACACGCTTTCCGGCCTGCCCCGCTTGCCAGCGGCATAGCCTTCGCTCCATGCTTTATCCTGCGGGCCGGCCATCTTTTCCTCCATGTTTCGACCGCCATAGGGCGGCCCTGAGGGCGGCGATACGGGTTCGCGCGGACAAACTCAAACGAACCCGCACAAGAACCTATGCTTGCCTTCCCCTCCCCTTCCGGCTACAGGCGCGCGCTTCCGTGCATGGTCATCCCTGGAGGCGTGCGCGGAAATCCAAGCAAACCGCATATCGGAGATTAATATGAGCGACCAAATGACGCTCGCCGCCGAGACGCGCGACCGTGGAGGCAAGGGAGCCTCACGTGATCTGCGCCGCAATGGCCGCGTGCCCGCCGTTATCTACGGCAACAAGCAGGACCCCGTCTCGATCCACGTGGAAGAGAAGGAGCTGGTCCGCCAGCTGATGACCGGGCATTTCATGAATTCCGTCGTGATGATCGACGTTGACGGCAAGCCCACGCGTACCTTGCCCAAGGACGTCGCGTTCGACGTCGTCACCGATCGTCCGATCCATGTCGACTTCCTGCGCATCGGCGCGCACACCACGGTTCACGTCAACGTGCCCGTCGTGTTCACCGACGAGGAAGAGTCCAAGGGCATCAAGAAGGGCGGCGTGCTCAACGTCGTCCGTCACGAGCTCGAACTGGTGGTCGATTCCGCCGACATCCCCAGCGAGATCCAGATTTCGCTCGCGGGCCTCGACGTCGGCGACGCGATCCACATCTCGAACGTCAAGCTGCCCAAGGGCGCAAGCTCGGCGATCGACGATCGCGATTTCACCATCGCCACGATCGTCGCGCCGTCGGCGCTGAAGTCGGTCGAGGGCGACAACGAGACCGAAGCTACCGAAGCTCCGGCCGAGGCCGCCGAAGGCGAAGCGGCTGCCGAGGAGGCTCCGGCCGCGGAGGGCGACGCCGAATAAGCGTCGGCTTCATTGCTCGATTAATTGGGCCGAATTGATGGGGGCGTCGCGATCCACTGGATCGGGCGCCCCTTTCGCGTCTAGGGATATTTCATGCAACTCTGGGTCGGCCTTGGAAATCCCGGCGCGCAATATGCGATGCACCGGCACAATGTCGGCTTCATGGCGGTCGACGCGATCGCCGAGGTGCATGGCTTCGGGCCGGTCAAGAAGCAGTTCCAGGGCTGGACGCAGGAAGGACGGATCGGGCCGGACAAGATCCTGCTGCTCAAGCCGGCGACCTTCATGAACGACAGCGGCCGTTCGGTCGGCGAGGCGATGCGCTTCTACAAGCTCGAGCCCGAGGACGTGACCGTGTTCTACGACGAGCTCGACCTCGATCCGTTCAAGGTGCGCGTCAAGCGCGGCGGGGGCGCGGCCGGGCATAACGGCATCCGCTCGACCATCCAGCATATCGGCGACGCCTTCCGCCGCGTGCGGATCGGCATCGGCCATCCCGGCCACAAGGATCGCGTCACCGGCCATGTCCTTGGAAACTATGCCAAAAGCGAGATAGAACCGCTGACCGACCTGCTCGGTGCGCTGGCCGCCGAAGCCGAATGGTTGGCCAAGGGCGATGATGCCCGGTTCATGAACGACATCGCGTTGCGGCTGCAGGATTAGGAGGACCACCGCCGACCCGGGGTCGAATCCATCCAATATAAGACAGTCCTGCTCGCCTATCTCGCCGATCGCAGTCCGGGGAGAGTGAGTCGTGAAGCCTGCGTTTGTGCTGAGTGCGCTGGTGATCGGCCTGCTGATCGGCGCGATGCTGATGACGGCCTCGGCCGGCGTCCCGCCCGCGACCGCGACGGCGGCCGTCGCCGACCGATAGGCGCTTGCATCGTCGCGCGCCGCGTGCTTCGGCCGGCCGCGTGACCAGCCGCGACCTCTTCGCCACCCGCTTCTATGACGCGCCGCTCGGCGACGACGCCCTGACCGCCGAGCTCGGAGACGCCTGCCGCGATCTCGCCGAACAGGACCGCGCCGGGCGCGGCTGGTCGAAGGAGCACGGCTATCGCGGCTATACCTCCTACGCCTCGCTCAACGACCTGCCGATCAGGGATCCGCGCTTCGCCGATCTGGTCAGGCTGCTCGACCGCCACGTCGCCGCGTTTGCCAAGGAATGCGGGTTCGAACTCGGCAAAAAGCTCAAGCTCGACAGTTTGTGGGTCAATGTCCTCAAGCCCGGCGGCACGCATTCGGGGCATATCCATCCGCATTCGGTCGTGTCGGGCACCGTCTATGTCGCGGTGCCGCCGGGATCTGGCGCGCTCAGGCTCGAGGATCCACGCCTGCCGCTGATGATGGCCGCGCCCTCGCGCCCCGGCACCTTCGTCTATGCCGAACCGAGCGAAGGCAGCGTGTTCCTGTGGGAAAGTTGGCTGCGTCACGAAGTGATGCCCAACGCCGCCAGGCAGGACCGGATCAGCATCAGCTTCAACTATCGCTGATCGCGCGATAAGCTGGCAGCATGACGATCGATCGACGCACGATGCTGGGCGCAACCGCCGCGGCGACGATGTTGCCGACGATCGCTCTCGGCGCGGAAGGAACGAAAATGTACGGCATGCTGGGGCGAATGAAGGCACAGCCGGGCAAGCGCGACGAGCTGCTCGCGCTATTGCTCGAAAGCTCGGGCGGCATGCCCGGCTGCCTGAGCTATGTCGTCGCCAAGGATGTGAAGGACCCCAACGCGATCTGGATCACCGAAGCGTGGGACAGCAAGGAGCATCACGACGCCTCGCTGAAACTGCCCCAGGTCCAGGCGGCAATCGCCAAGGCGCGGCCTTTGATCGCGGGGTTCGATTCGAGCGCGGAAACCGAACCGGTCGGCGGCGTCGGCCTGAAGCGCTGATCAGAAGGCGAACCGCGCCGACATCGTCGCTACGGGGTTGAGACCGAATCCTCCGTCGCGGACACCGGTTGCGCTCCAGCGGCTCGGCCGGGTCGGCATGATCGCGCGGCCGCTGAGTGCGCCGCCCTCGAGACCCACGACAAGCCCCTTCGACACCTCGCGGTCATAGCCCAAGGTCATCGCCGGCGTGGAGCGGCGAAACCCGCGCGACAAGCTACGTCCGCCACGAGTCATATGCGGATCATAGAGCAGTCCGCCGGTCGCCTGTTCGGCGGCGATCCAGAAATTGGGCCGCGCGAAATAGCGCGTGCCGACCGACAGCCGGATGCCCGACCGCTCGGTCGGATAGAGATCGATCATTCCGCCGACGAAGCGGGGACGGACCATGTCTTCCAGCGGCGTATAGCCGCCGCGATAGACGATCTGCGGCCCCAGCCGGGGCGACTTGGTAAGCAGCAGGCCCAGCCTCACCCGCGCCACGATTTTCGGCGCAGGTTTCAACGCCGCCGGTCGGATGTCGCGGGCTTGCGCCGGCTGAAATATGCACGCCAGCGCGCCGATTACGAAACCGGCACAGATCGCCCTGATGACCATCGGATGTCCCCCGAAACGCCGCCCGTTTTCCCCCCGGTCGGCGCTTCATTCGTGGAGAGTGTCATGCCCTTGGCCTGGACGCAACACGTCAATATCGCCCCCTATTTTCCGATCGGGAAAGTGATCGGCGCGGCACCTGGAGTTATGCGCGAAGTGACGCGTTTGAGCCGGATATGGTCCAGCAACAGATATCGGTGGTCACGATCGGGTCCCCGACTTGGCGCGCTCCGGGCGCTTTTAGGAAGGGGGATTTGGCTGGGAGCCGATGTTCGACTCGGACGAGATCCTGTTCTTCCAGATGAACGGGCTGATACTCGGGACATGACCCGACTCCCCGATGAACCGCCGGGCCAGCACTGATTAAGGAACGCGGCGATATCATCGTCGGTTCGGGTGGGCATCGAGTGGAGTTTTGATGCCGTGAACAACATCATTTTCAGCCCCGTCCTTCGGCGGCATCGGCTGGCGACCGTCGCGGCCGTCGTGCTCGCCGCCGCGCTGTCGGGCTGCGGCAAGGGCAACGACCAGCAAATGACTGCTGCGGCACCGCCGGCGCTCCCCGCCACTCTACCGCTCGATGCCAGCCCATCGACCGCCTGGCCGACCGCGCCCGAAGTCGCGGCATTGCCCGAGGCGAGGCCAGTGCGGACCGTTCGCGTCGCCAATCCGCGCGATTATTACGGCTATGCCGACGCTGCTTACGATTATCAGCGCGTGCTGAGCGACGCCCCGCCGGATTATTATTTCGACTATGACGGCACCGATCCCTGGGCGTGGGAAGGCTATGACCAATCGGTCGTCTTCCTCGAGCCGGTCGATGACGGCTACCGCTATTATTACTACCGCCCGGGCGCCGACGAGCCCTATTTCGTCCGCGATCCCTATTATGGCTATGGCTATGACAACGGCCAATTGGCGGTGGTCTATGACAGCTATGGCGCGGTCGTGCCTTATTCGGATTACGGCGCGCGGCTCGATTATGCCGGCCGATATCTGGCGCGCGGACGCGACCTCTATATGGCGTCGCGGCGTGATGACCGGCGCGCGGTCAGCGCGGCCAATTGGGCGGCGCGTAGCGCGGCGATTTCCGCGATGCAGGCGCGTTGGTATGCGGCTCGTGATCGCCAGCCGCAATGGCGCGACTATAGCAGCCGCGTGAGCGCGACCCAGGCCAATTACTGGCGTGAGGAAAGCGTGCGCCGTCAGGCTGACGCCCGCCGTTTCGCGGCGTGGCGCAACGATTCGTTCCGCAGCCCGCCGCCGCCACGCGCCATTCCCGCGACCTGGACGTCGGCAAGCTGGGCGCGCGACCAGAAGCGCTTCCTGCCGGCCAGAGACGATCGCGAGCGCTTGGCCGCCAATGCCCAACCCAATCGTGGCACGTCCGCGGTTCCGCAGGGCCTATTCGACAATCGCCAGCGGATAGAGCCGGGCAATCGGCCCGCGAATGTCGTCGCGCTGCAAGCCAATGACCCGCGTCGCCAGGCGATCATCGCTGCCCGCGAGCAACAGCGTCCGGGCATGGGGCCGAACCGCGCAATTCGCGAGCCGCAGGGAAGCGCCCCCGCCGTCCGCTTCGCGCCTCGGCCGCAGGGTCAGCCGAATCCGCCGCGCGCCGTGGGTCCACAGGGCAATCCCGATCGCGCCCAGCTTGCAGCTATGCGCGGCGATCATGGGATGCGGGGCAATGGCCCGCGCTTCGGGGCGCAACCCCAGCCGCAACCGCGTGTCGCGACGCCGCGCCCACAGCAGCAGTTCGGTCGCGGTGGCGGGCGCCCGCAAGTGGCCGCGCCGCGTCCAGAACCTCACGCCGCAGCACCTCGCTTCCAGGCCCCGCGCTCGCAGCCGCAAATCGCCGCGCCTCGGCCGCAGGCGCCCCGGTTTGGCGGGGGCGGCAATGGCGGGATGCGCCCGGCACCGCAAATGAGCCGGCCCGCATTCCAGCCACGCGCGCCGCAAATGGCCCGGCCCGCACCGCAAATGGCTCGCCCGGCGCCGCCGCCACGCGCCGCCGCGCCAGCCGCGCCAAGGGGCGGCGGTGGCAATGGCCGCGGCGGCGGCGATCACAAGCACTAGACGTCTCTTGATTGGAACGCCGGTGGCGGCCCGAGCAATTGCTCGGGCCGCTGCTCGTGCTCAAGATCGCCCAATCCTTGCCAGCGCGCGACCAGGCGAGTAGGCGCCGGGCCTTCCCCGAGAGCTTGAGGACGAATTACATGGGTTTCCGTTGCGGCATTGTCGGCCTTCCCAATGTCGGCAAGTCGACCTTGTTCAACGCGCTGACCGAGACAGCGGCGGCGCAGGCGGCGAATTATCCGTTCTGCACGATCGAACCCAATGTCGGTAACGTCGCGGTGCCCGATCCGCGGCTGGACAAGCTCGCCGCCATCGCCGGTTCGCAGAAGATCATCGAGACCCAGCTCGCTTTCGTCGACATTGCCGGGCTGGTCCGCGGCGCGTCGAAGGGCGAAGGCCTGGGCAACCAGTTCCTCGGCAATATCCGCGAGGTCGACGCGGTCGTCCATGTGCTGCGCTGTTTCGAAGACGGCGACGTCACCCATGTCGAAGGCAAGGTCGATCCGATCGCCGACGCCGAGACGGTCGAAACCGAATTGATGCTCGCCGACCTGGAGAGCCTGGAAAAGCGCGTGCCCAATTTCGCCAAGAAGGCGGCGCAGGGCGACAAGGAATCAAAGATCGCGGCGAGCGTGCTGGGCCAGGCGCTCGACCTGCTGCGCGACGGCAAGCCGGCGCGGCTGACCCAGCCCAAGGACGCCGAGGAAGCGCGCGTCTTCTCGCAGGCGCAATTGCTGACCGCCAAGCCCGTCCTCTACGTCTGCAATGTCGAGGAAGCCAACGCCGCCCATGGCAATGCGCATTCGGCACGCGTGTTCGAAAAGGCCAAGGCAGAAGGCGCCGAGGCAGTGATCGTCTCCGCGGCGATCGAGGCCGAGATCGCCACCATGCCGGTCGAGGATCGCGGCGAGTTCCTGGCCGAGCTAGGGCTCGAGGAAACCGGCCTCGCTCGCGTGATCCGCGCCGGAT
>Ga0207654_10000692_pt1 | contig 18774 bp, 24 predicted proteins | sample KBSC64metaG_FD_184355 | JGI IMG/M metagenome (GOLD analysis project Ga0207654, IMG submission 184355) | Corn rhizosphere microbial communities from Kellogg Biological Station, Michigan, USA - KBS C6-4 metaG (SPAdes) (version 2) | ecosystem: Host-associated > Plants > Roots > Rhizosphere > Soil...
GCGGTGCATAGTCCTCGGCTGATACTTGCTATACCACATCTCAAATTTGGACGCATCAAATCGGCTCCAAAAAAGTATTCATGCTAAATACCACATTCCAGTGCAAATGACGGCCATCCCGCTGCCTCCCGGAATACGGACCGAAGTTGGAGGCTTAATTCGGCGCATATCTCGGTTTCTGTAAGAGCGGCAATGAGTTCATCTTTAGATTCCTTAATATCACTTTTGTTTTTCTGCCACCATTGCTCACACACTCGATAGTCTTCATCATCATGAGAAGGGAAACATACAAAGCCATCCCCGAAATAGCCATCACCATACAGCCATCCCCAGAAATAAACGTCATAAAGACTCACCCAAATGGGCAAGTACGGTCTGAGGTCTATTGTAATGAAATCTGGCAATGGCTGGTCTTGTCGCGCAAATACTCGAATTTCATGCTCACCTACAAAGAGACATATCATTTCTCTGTTTGCAATAAATGCCGCTAGATTCGCCCCATCAAACAAATAGTAACCCATATAATCGCAAAGAATGTCAAGAACTCCACTAAGCAAAACTTTGCCCAGAATATCCTTGAGCAGCTGAACATTTACAGTGGTCTGGGCGTTAGTTTTATCAACTAGCGATATTAATCCCGTTAACATTCTAGTGGATGGCGAGCTGCCCTGGGTTACGGCTTCCATCTAGCAATGAGGTAATTGGCATAGATAGGACTTCATTTTAGATATCAGGCCGCTCACGTCACTTACCTCATCCAAAACATTCTATATACGGCTGCGGGTCTCCTATTAATTACTGGTCAACTACTCTCTGAAAAATGAAGGCGTTCTAACTTCACTCACCTATTCAGGAAAACAATCCCTATAGCCAATGCCTCGTTCTACCGCATTCGCTGGCCCGGTCTACCCTACCATTGGTCCCTTCGACGACCCCCTGCTGTTTGATCGCGAAGTCAAGAAGGAGCCATCCGCAAAGAAAAAAGGCAAGAAAGGCAATAAATCAGCTAAATCATCTGAGCCTGCAGAAGACTCTCATACCGATATACAGGACACGGAAGTGGAGACACTCCGCACGAAAGTGCACGAGCTCGAAGAAGCTATGGAATACCTTAAAGCACGGCTGCAGCGCATTGAAGCACAAGAACAAGAGAGAATCGCGACAACACGAAAATTAGATGGCATAGTCCATAAACACGAAAAAATGTTTGACCATATGCGCGCTCGTACGGATGAATATGTTATTAACTGCGTTCTACTCAACACCAAGATTGAATACCGAGGATTACTGTCTTCAGTACTGTTTCAAGACTGACCGCACAACATTTTTTTGCGATTGCAAGCTACCGAATGGCCTGCGAAAATATTCTCAGTTCCATTATTCGGCAAGGCATTTCTGTCTTTAGATCACGTTCGTCTGTGGGTTTCAGTGTGATCTTCATCTTCGGCGTCGGTGCTCAAATCTTCCATATCGTCAGGGGCCTCATCGTCTGAATTAGGCTCTGGTATGCTTTGCGCTAGCCTTTTTTCTGCTTTTAGCCTCTCCATGTCCGCAGAGAAGGCCTCAAAACACGCTACACACCAGTAACGGTACAAACGCTCCGCGCCCCGACCAATGGTCCCCACCGTGTGGGCGGCGCCGCCACAGTAGGTGCACGGCTGCGTTGGGCGCACTTTTTCACATGTCAGGCATACTGTGGGCATAGGGCGAATAATGGCTAAGGGCCAGCTCATTCAATTGGCAACCACTTACCGCCTCTTGACCCGAATTATCTTCGGCTTCTTTGGGACAGTTGGCGCGGGCTCGAACATGGCATCCGCGAACTCCTCTGTTTCTTCCACGGTCAGGCGTCGCTCTGGCAGAGGGCGGCCGAAGTAGTTCGCTGTTGAGCAGTCGTGCTCGTAGCTAGTCACGTGCTCGTGCAGACTGTCCATTTTGTGCTCCGTGAAACAGTATGTGCAGTAGAATCCGCCGCCTATCTCAACGATGCCAAAACCGGACCTAAAGTAGAGGTCTGAGCTCGGCATGGCTATTCGCATGCTGCTATCCCCGCACTTCTCTATTTGAAACTGGCCTGCATTATGAATCCTCTCCCCAATGGACGACTCTAAACTGCTGTTCTACCATTCCTCAAGTGTCGGCTCCCTCGCAGCGACTGCTTTCAGAGAAGACCAAAACATCTGTTTCGGGTTCTCCCGCGTCAGAAATGGAGCAGAACACACGTTCCGGGCATATGGCACCCTTCCCCCGGAACTCGACGATCTGTCGCGCGCGCTTCACATACTCAAACACAGTCCCGACACCGCAGACTGGCAAGATAACCCCGCATGCGCCCGGTTCACATGGTCTTTCATACAGGGAAACTTCCTATCTGGACTAAAGTCTGAGCGGCGCCTTTGTCTCACATTCTATTCCGAAATAGGACTCTCTTCCTTTCATCTTGAGAAACCCAACCTACTTCCTCTTCTCAAACAGAGTATGCCCGAAGGGTGCGAGTACGTGGAGCATCCCGGAGCCGTACTTGCATACAACAAAGACGAAGAGCCTATAATAGGCTATATCTGCTCTAGAAATCCCTACATGGCGTTTGTCAGCAAAGTTGACCTAACGCGCATTCCACTACCCAGGAAAGAGATCATGGCTGCTACTTATCTGCAGGTTCCACCCGCAACAGATTGCATGGAGTGCCAGTCACCCGCCTGCGTTCAGCTATTCACGAGACTTACGTGGCAAATTAAGCCGAACTTGCAAATGTGCTGTCCCCTGAAGGCCAAATTCGTTGATGATACTGACGTCTACTCGGTGGAGGCATGGGCCTGCGAAAAATAGAGAGTAGCCAAAAAACACGCGACTCTCATTCCTGATCATCAATCAAGGAATCAAGGAAGTCTTGCTTTTTCGCGCAGAAACCCGCATAAGATTTGCTGCAACGAATGTGGCAATCTCCGCATTCGACGGTGAATATCGTCGAGCAGCTGCATTTGTCATAGGACCCCTTCGTCGTACATTTTTTGCACTCATCTCGTATCACGCTAACTGGGATCGCTTGATGGCAGGAACTGCACTGCACCAGGTTAGCTGTCAGCATCATTCGAAAGCTACCGTACCAGCAATTCGCCGTTTCTGTTATTCGCTGGCAAATCTTGAGAAATTTCTCATCTTTCGCATCCTGCAGCTGTTGCAAGGCAGCCTTCTCCTCAACCTCGCGCTTTGCACGCGCAGCAGGGTCGGCCTCCTCTTGCATGCGGTTGTACTCCTTCTCGAGCTGAGCGTACGTTGGCCCCTTCGCCGTGATCTTCGCGTTGGTCGCCGGATTGACCAGCTTATTTTTGGCCCATACCTCAAGCTCTTTCTTTCGCTCGGCAGTGAACGGCTCATACGGTGGTTTTGCGGCCGATTTCCCTACATAGTCTTCTTGGAGGGCAGGGAAACAGCGCGGGCACTGGCTATGGTCCCCATACACACGAATCTGAGAAGCGGCCATCTGGCTCTGAATACTAAATGGTTCCCTGATTCAAATAAGGACAAGGGGCTGATCTTCAGGATGGCCCAAATAAACCTCATTCTTGTTTTTATTATATATCGCGAATGGGAGTCTCAGATTTGAATACATGTGAAAGAAGTAATCTCGGCCTCATGACTGAAGAAAACAAAGCCCCCGCGATGAAACCCGCCAGTCTTCATATTATCGACTGGGAAGAAGCCTCATCACTTGTGACTATCACCTCGATCAAGGCCGATCGCATCTGCCTGCTGGTCGAGCTGGTCCCGGGCGCGCGTGTCTTATGGTCAGTTTGCTGCGACGCAACTGCGGATTTGCCATGGCAGAAAGTCGCTGCAAATCAGTTCAGCTCCGCTGCAACTGCGCTCTTGACAGACAAAACCCCCACGTGGTCATCCGATATTCTTCCTCTTTGCATTGAAGGAGGCTCTCCCTGCGCCCGGCTTGAGTCTGGCAAAACAGTTCGCTACACCGACTGCTTCGGAGAACAGGATGATATTGAAGTGAACGGCCATATCTTCGAAATTCCTGTGGATAGATTCAAGCTTATATTGCGTACCTGCTCTGAGCTAATCAGTGCGGCTGCTGTAACCTTTAGAGTGGCAATCGTGTCCCCTCATATTGTTAGAGCTCTCAACGAACTTGGAAGCTTCGTCACTGAAAAAGACAACTCAATTCCAATCAGCCATAAAATGCTTGATGTTGCGATTAGAGCTGCGGAGGATGATTGTCCTCTACATAAAGAAATTGACTCCACATCTCCTGAAGCTGACTTACGTTACATTCTGGAAATTATCGGGGCATCCACTTCTTATGCGTCAAAACCAGACTGTATTCTGATCGCCAAGTATGTGGCTGCAGGCATCATCAATGGCTTTGGCAGACCAGCAAAACCTGTCTGCGATTAAGTTGTGTTCGCTTCTTTTTTGCCACTCTCATCACCTGTGCATATTTGAATAGGAGGCTGTGAAAGAATCTGGCAATAATGTCAAACAACGCAAACCACGCACCGAGCCCCGATTGCACCTGTGCAGTCTGTAGCCTTCTGTTTCCTGCCGGGAACTGCCATTACTGCGGTGCCAGGGCTACTGACTCATTCACACTCTACGACGGTACAGTGCACATAAACCGCATCTACTGCTATCGCTGCCTCGACGCGCTCCATGCCGAGGGTGCCGAGGTGTCCGCACGGATTTCCCCAGAGGAGTTCGCGGACGTCCGCGCGGCCAACGACGCCCTGCTCGCCGCGGCAGAACCCCCCAATGGGTCCGAAGAGGAGTTAAGCGGTGGTGAAGAGTAGGTTTCCGAAACCTAATGTGTAGCCAACCTACATAAACACACAGGGTGCTACATGCTAACGCCGGCCGGGACAGAGATAGCTCCGTCATATCTTTTTGCCTTACGGAGGCCTTTCCGTCCGGCTGGGAAGCGTCACTATGGAGAGCCACTTCAGAGCTATTATCAGACGAACTACAACTATCCGCACAAGAATCCCGTCCGAATTGAATATATACATGGCATCAGATTCTACCATGGAGGAGTCCAAAAAAGCTGGGACAGCTAAACAGGATGCGGTGAGGGTTGAAGTTACTCCTGACGGCCTGATGATTTCGTGGAACGGCTCTGTAGAGGTCTTACTAAACAGTTTCAAGCAGTGCACCATCCAGCAGTGGAAAGACTTCGCCAATGGCAGCGACTTCATCGGACCCAGCTACAGGGCCGCCTGGCTCAGAAAATACCCGGCGCTCAAAGAAAGTGAAGCGTGCTACGAGATCTGCGGCAACCACTTCATAACGGACGGGGTCTCGCTGAGCTGCTGTATTCCTGGAGGCCTTCTACTGCCGGCTCTCCGAGAATCCATCGCAAAATGGGACTACCAAACACGCTAGCCCGGCCGGGACGGAGATAGCTCCGTGATTATTTTTTGCCTTACGGAGGGCCTTCCCTCCTGGCCGGGAAGCGTCACGCATGTCGACTTACTGTTAGGACGCGATTCACGGAGATAGCTCCGTGTAATAAAAAAGGACCACGGAGACCTGTTCTATTAAGCCGGGTGGTGGCTTGCTGCCAACTCCGCATGACGTTTTGGGGGTACGGAGGTTCTTTCGTTACTATTTTTTGCTCCGCGGAAGGACTTCACCCCGTTTGTGATCCGCCAGTCTTACTTCGTTACCGTTCTGAAAATCCGGCAGGCTCGTTGTTGCTGGGAAGCTTTGCCACTTTCGGAAGACCTTGTAATGGGATTCTTTCGGGAGGGAGACACTATACCGAAAGTGTACCCTACCGATATAGGTCTCACCGAGTAGATTGCGGCTTCTGTTAACGTTTCTTTTTTTCAAATTTATATCTGAGTACTATTTAGCCATCTTTGTCTGACTGCAACCCTGCAACGCTTAAGCAAAAAAGGACCAAAAAATGGATACCTCCGTGTGACAATTTTAGCAATTTAGATGCAAAGCTGCTGTTTTTTCTGCGAAGTTGCTATCTAAAATCGGTGAGCGGTTTCGAAGCAGGTTCTGTTCGCATTCTCTTCCTCCAGGGCCAAGATACGCGCATCCTCTTTCGCACGCGCGGATGTTTCTCGTTTCGTGTTCTGCGCACGGAGGCGTCGGACTTCTTCGCGCGCATCATTTGCTGCTCGCATCGCCCTCTCCATATCGCTGCGGGCCATTCGGCATTGTGCGGCAGATTCCATGTATCGGTTGCTCGATATCTTCACCGCCAGTTGCGCTGCATCAACAACACGGTCTCTTTCTGCCTTAAGAACCTTGTATGTGTAGGACTGGAACTCCACTGCCTTGGGTGCATTAGAGCGTAGCAGATATCTGTAGAGCCCATTCTCGGTCAACAGAAGCATCTTCTTACTTCGACCCATTTTGTCCTTCATGGCCCTGGTCTGGATATACGTCTCGCCGTCTGTGCTTTCTGCGGTAACATACTCCTTCAGCTTTGTGATATAGTGCGTATCCCCCAGGTACCCTGCGACATCTGAGGCGCAGAAGAGCGGATCCTTCACGGTTCCGACAACACGGATGTCTTTGTGGAAGAAGATCTCCACAAGTGGGTTCTTCTCTTCCGAGTCTCTAAGAGCCTCCTCGGCCTTTGCCAGTGCGACCTTTGCAACTCTCGACGGTGCCTCGTCTCCGAGCACCATCTCCTCCATCTCTTCGAGAATGTCGTCCATTGCTGGCGCCACGAATGTCTACTACCCTCCGTCTCTAATTATTTGTTTTGGCTATATCGCCTCGTCCCAGTCTGTGCTCGCGCCGACGAACTTTTCGTACAAGTCTTGATCATCGTACTCGTCAAATCTGTCATTCTCTGTTTTGTCCACGCTATGCACAACTACTGGTTCCTGCTTTCTCAGGCGTTGCAGATAGTGGGTCTCGCTGGCTTCTTTCGTGGCTTGTTGTATCCGCCTGTTCTCCGTCACAACGTGTTCGTACAGTAGCTGCGTTCTTTTCTTTTGGGTTGGCACGAGCTGGTCAGTAGCCCAATTCCTTTCCTCTTTCAAAGTACCAAAGATGAATTTCTGGAGATCGAGCGCCGGCTTGGTTCCTACACCTAGCAGGAATATGTACACCCCATTCTCGCTAAAGAACAATCGGGGGCGAATCTCCCCGTCCTCTGTGACTTGGATAATTTGCGTGTTGTTCTTGGTTTCAACCATGTCGGTGGCTTTCAATCTGATGCGGCTCTCGGCGTCGTTGACATGAGCGCCCACATCAATCAGGCAGAACAAGGGGTCTCGCATTGTTCCGGCGGTGCGAATTGCTTTGCCTGCAAACAAGCTGGCGAGCATGACGCTTCCTGCAGTGCAGAGAGCGGTTTTGCGGTCGGATTCGGCTTGAGGCGCCACTGACTCTTTAGCATTACCGGTCATGACTGGTCGGATGCTCAATCACGCGCATTTCCAATTGAGATTAGAAATGCTCGTAGCCGTGTTAGTATTGCATAACTCCACCAAAAATGAACATAAGCCATTTACTGCTACCTACCGTCGATTTTAGACCCAAGCGATGTTGACTTCTGAAGAAAGCCCTAGCGCTCTTCTCGAGCGCGAAAGCAAGCTCGCCTATACTCCTGTTAACGAGAGCGAGGACTGCTACGAAACTGTTGTCGATCGCATTCCCAAGGACTCGCTGGCCTGGGAGATTGCCGTGAAAGAGACAGACCGGAAGTTCCCTGGCTACCTCTACTTCATCCGTAACACTGAGACTGGCTACGTCAAGATCGGGCTCGGCCTTATTATGCGCAGACGGCTCGCCAGCATTCAGTACCCGAACGCCGCTCTTGTCACACTCTGCCGCGCGATTCCTGTCAGCGACTGCATTGCCGCAGATCGGACGGCCCGCGACTATTTCGCGAGTAGGTGCTACAAAGGCGAATGGTTCAGGCTGACGGACAACGACATCAGAGACTATGTGCCGCAATAAGGGTCCTCTTTTGCATATTTGAACGAGTACGTATTCTTCTTACCTTATTCGTATGTTGCTCCCCAAAACCACCGCCGCGGTGGAAGTGCACCTTCCGCCAATCGTCTCCGAAATAGTTGTCGGGTTTCTTTTATCGACCACTCGTGACTGGGATTGTATAGCCGCCGCGGGGGAGTTTGAGACCTGCATGGATGCGCCCCAAGATGCCGCGCGTCTTGTTCTGCGTGGGGCTTGCAATGAATGCCATTATGAACTGGTAATGTATACTCTGCACAATTGGTCTGTAACTGTTAACACTAGCCTATTTGCAGCGTGCTGGGGAGGAGACGCCAATATTGTCGATCTCTTGATTGAGCATGGCGCCGATGACTGGGAACAGGGCCTCCAGGGCGCTTGCGCTGGAGGCCATCCTGCGGTAGCCGTCAGTATGATCAATAGAGGGGCGTGCAATTGGGATAGAGCATTAGATGCGGCGTGTGCTGCAGGCCAGCTCGAGTGTGCGCAGTTTATGATTGACAAGGGCGCAAGCGACTTTGATTACGCATTGAGCTCAGCTTGTTCCAGTGGGAATTCTGACGTGGTTCGACTTGTGATCGAGAAAGGCGCGAAGATGTGGGTCTTGGGACTCAACGGAGCTTGCAGCGGCGGGCACCTCGACCTCGCCCTCTCTATGATCGCGAAAGGTGCCGGCGACTTCAACACAGCTCTGTGCTTTGCGGCTCGGTCCGTCCGGAAGACAACGACCCAACTCTTGACAGAGAAGGACGTTCTTATTCGGCTCTTTATAGGGAAAGGCGCGAATAACTGGAACGGCGCTCTTCATTATGCTAGCTACGGGGGCCACATTGGCCTTATCTATACCTTTATTGCACTGGGCGCGAACGATTTCGATCGCGCCTTTAACGCTGCCTGCCAGTCGGGTCGGCTGGCCCCGTTGCGTATATTATTAGAACATGGCGCGAGTCTCGACAAGGCCCTCAATTTCGCCTGCTGTGGGGGGCATTTCCCAGTTATAGAATTTGTAATAGAAAGAGGGGCGAATGACTGGGATGCTGGACTTCGCAGAGCATGCGGAAGCGGGCATATGGCCGTGGCTTTGTTCATGATAAGCAAGGGCGCACGTGACGTGAATGGGGCGCTTAGAGCTGCCGCTCAGGGCGGTCATGCCAATATCGTCCAGTTGCTGACAGAAAAAAAAGCGAACGACTGGGGGGAGCTACTGAATGGGGCTTGTCTATCCGGGAATGTGGGGCTTATTAACTTGGCTATCGCCAATGGTGCGAGCAACTGGAACGAAGGCCTTCGCGCGGCCAGCATAGGTAACAGGCCGCGGGCTGCTCAACTCATGCTCGACCGAGGCGCTACTAACTTGGTAGCGGCTCTCGCCATCGCTGTGGAGGGCGGCGACGCTCCTATCATAAGGTTTCTTGAAGAGGAAATGAAAAGAGAAGAAGCCTCGAGCCAGCCTTAGATTATTTGTTTTTGTCGAGCGGGGTCGCATATCAACTAAATTGAATGACCATGCACCCCACATACTCTATTCATGTCCATCCTTCCACGCACACTCGCGGAGGTAGAAACACATTTTCCACGCTCGGTCGCAATCCTTGTCATCGGATACATGACCGCGCCGTTCCGGGATTGGAACTCTATTATCGAAGCCGGAGAGTATGAGACTTGTTTAGATGCTTTAGATGCTTTGGACATCAACATTGATTTGTGTCTCAACAACGCGGCCCGCCACGGATGTGTGGAAATGGTACAACTGATGATCGATAAGGGTGCGGAGGATTTGGCTGGCGGCCTCATCAGCGCGTGTGCAGGTGGTCATGTTGACGCGGCAAAGCTGATGATGAAGAAAGGCGCGTCTGCTTGGGACTGGGGGCTATTTAGGGCGAGCTACAACGGGCATATCCCGACAGCACAGCTGATGCTTGCCGCAGGCGCGAAAAATACACCCGAATGTATCAGAGTAGCCCGTTTAAACGGCCACGATAAAACAGTTAGGTATCTCCAGAAAGTACTAGAAGGCGGCCCCATTGACCTTTCTGACCAGGAAGCGACCGCCCGGTGACGAGTCGCTAACAGCGGGTTAATAAAAGATAGCTCCGTGCCTGTTTTTGGTACTACGGAGGCTCTTCCGCCCTGGCCGGGTTAGCACATTTGAAACGGCCGCTTCATTCACACCACAATAATGGCAAACTACTGCACGAACCCGAGCTGCGCGAACTTGACACCTTGCGCCACACACGAAAGTTATCCTCTTAGGACTTGCCCTCTTAGGACTCGGGATCTTGCGCAAAAATACAATAGAAATACTCATATTGTTCGGTGGCTTATTGTTCAGAAAGTACGAATCAGAGGGGTAGCCGATCTAATTTGCGCCTTCGCGGGCATCATTCTACTCGGCTGTGCGACCGTTGCATCATTTCTTGAGAAAGCGCAGACTATCCATCTAGGATGGTCCGCTACATCTAACAAGCACTTAAATCCGGCTAAGCTTGTTCCAGATGGCCCGACCTCTACCTTAATATTCATGTGGGCGCCCGCTCTTAATATTAGACACGCTTTCGGCATGAGGAGACTGCCGGCGGAGGATGACTATACATCAGTAGAAGATCCGATGCTGGAATGGATTGTTACTGGCGCAGAGTGCTACCTTCCTCCTGCGGCTAAAAAAGACGCAGAGCGGCCAACACTTAAAAAAGACCCTAAACCCGAACCACCAGAAGAAACGCGAAACCCAATTCGAGATGCTTATCTCGAGCTCCTACTTGCACTTAGGGAACTCTTCTGCCGGCCCTTCAGGTGGCCTGCAAGTAGCTCGTTTTCTTCCGCGCTGGGAGGGCCTCGGCCGGCGCAAATGAACACAGCCCACCCGAGCTATCCTGCGATGCTTCGTACCAGCGGATTTCTCAAAAAGCACCTTCCTGAAAGCATCGCCCGCCTTGTTGTTGGCTTTATGGTGTCTGTAGACCGGGACTGGGTTCACGTAGCCAAAGAGGGGGAGTACGAGACCCTGCTCGATATCCCAGACGTGTGCGTGGAGGAGGGCCTCAGTGGCGCGTGCAAAGGCGGGTATCCCTTGGTGGCAGCCCTTATGGCGGAAAAGGGAGCCAAGGATTGGACGCGCGCCCTCCGTTCTGCCTGTGAGTTTGGCCATGTAGAGATCGCTGAGCTCATGATTGAGAACAAAGCCGACTGTTCGGAGGAAGTCCTTGAACACGCATGTCGAGGGGGAAATCTTAGGTGCATCGAGCTTATAATTAATGAAGGCGTGACTTCATGGGAAAGCGGACTTGTTGCTGCATGTAAAGGCGGCCATGTTGACGTCGCCGAACTCATGATCGCAAAAGGCGCCAAGTACAGGAACGTAAGTCTTGGCGCCGCCTGCGAGTGGGGCCACATAGAGGTCGTCAAACTGCTAATTAGGGAAGGCGCATACGACTGGGATGGAGCCCTATACCGTGCCTGCATTGGAGGTCATATGGAAGTTGCGCGCCTGATGATCGATAGTGGCGCAGACAATCTGGTCAGATGCCTCGAATGCGCACTCGGAAGCGGGCACGATGAGCTCGCTAGGTATCTGGAAGATGCGTATGAGAAGCGACAAACGACGTATAATGCCCTTCCAGACTAGAATTGAAGCTTCCTTTTTAGATTACATTCCACCTATGGCCTCAGAGGTAGAGCTCAAGAGAGTGCATGCGCTGTGCGCGGAGACGCTGGCTGCGACCGAAGCTCACGTCGAAGCCCTGCGTCACCCTGCGGCTGCGGACGGCGGGCCCTCATATGTCATGGCTCGCAACTGCATCGCTGAGATGGGATGGTTTGTCTCCACAATGCCTCCCCTGACGAGCCAGTTCCTACATCAGCGGTGCTATAGCGCCGTCGATAATTGGCGAGCCATAAACATGCACTCGAAGCAGCACACGCTCAGGGAACGTGATGCTGCCAACTCTCTGTACGCCCTCTCCCAAATATATACTGATATTCGCCACGCGCACCCTGACGGTGTTGGCGCCAAAAAAGCGCCGTCGCTGAGCTGCTGTAAAATACTATCTAACGTCGCCTTCATGCTCTTTGCCATGGCGCTGATGAGATTCCTCTCAGTGATTCCACAACAATAAAGCTGGTAGATCAGGAAAAGGCCCGCGCGATATATTTTGCCACTACGGGCATGGATCTGCGTGGTGCGATGAGGGCGCTGAGAATGATAGCTGGATGCTCACGGCGGGTTAGACGGAGGTCCTTCCGTGCCCTTTTTTGCTATGACGGAATTCCTTCTCTCCTGGCCGGGAAGCGTCACGCAGGTTGCCGCGGATAAAAAGAGTAAGTCCTACTGCGGCTTGTTTCGAGGCGCGATCGCCACGGTGATGTGCGCGGACGGCACTCGCGCCTTCATGCCGAATTTGGTATTGTAGGCCTCAATGAACTCTGAGAGCCCATCACACTTGAGAGCGATCACAATGCAGATACTGAATGGAGCCCAGTCCAGCGAGATCGTGTGCTGCAGGCCGGTGGCGGCTACCTGACCGAGTTTTTGCGTAGCGAGCCATTCCCGGACCGCGTCTTGGTCATGGACCATGTCAGAGTTTACGAGCGTGATGTGCTCGGTCTCATGGTTAGGCACGAGTGGGTGGGTGAGGTTTGGAATAAAGCTTCCCAACTCAGGAACGCATTGCCACAGTCTTGTTGTGAATCCGGCCATCATCAGGTAGATCTTGCCCTCGACCAGCGCGAGCCTCGGCGGTATAAGAGCCAGGATGGTGCTCGCATCATCAAGCGCTGCTGCGGCTCCGGCCGATCTGATAGGTATCCAGGGTAGGAAGCCTTTCATAGGCCATGTCCAGATGTCCTTTACCGCGCGGCGGACGTTGCTACTTTTGCTCTCTTCGGGCAACGCAGTAAGTACTTCTTTCATGAAGCTCGCGTATTCTGCTGGGATAACGCCGTTAGATGCGCGAATCGCGCTAATCGCGGTCCACCCACGAGGAGAGCGATCGGGGTCCCAGTTCACGGCTTCATTGGCTCTTAGTGTCTCCTGGAACTTGAATAGCCCTTCAGGCTTGAGTAGCTGAGGGTAGTAGAGCTTCACGTACTCAAGAGATCGAGCAACTGTTTTTGCCATTGTCAAGAGAGAATCATTTAATAACCGACCGTTCAATTCTTACTGTCGACCGAGCGAATCAAGGCTTAAATTTGAATTGGAGCTTCAATATCATTACTCTGCTGAAATGGGGGCCTGTTCTTCTGCCGATGTTGCCTTGCCTGACCCTGCGCCTCCTGAAAGACGTGTTCCTCTCGGGTCCGTTAAAGTCTCTTACATCGCGGATGAAGCCTCCGCGGCTGAGGGTGGGCCGTTGTCGTGGGTTATGTGCTTCGAGGGGTCCTGCCTCGCCAAATTTAGCTTCACTGTCAGTTATCCCAACATGCACACGCTCAAAGAGTGGCAGGACTTCGCGGTGGGCCGTAAGGGCCTGCATCGCATGGGCAACGCGAGCTGGAGCGGGATAGACATCAACGAGTCAGAAATCACGTTCGGGGTTGAGAAAGATTCTGAGCAAGACGACATGCACACGCGCTTCACGATTCCGCTGGCGCTCGTACAGGATAAGCTAAAGGCCGCTCTCTGGGCGGCCCAAGTACGCGGGCTGGAGTTCAAGAACGAAGCTGAGCCGGCTTCTACCATCATGGCACTGACGCCAGAAACGCCAGAAACGCCAGAAACGCCAGCGACACCGGAGTTCAAGAACGAAGCTGAGCCGGCTCCCACCATCATAGCGTCGACACCGGAAACGCCAGCGACGCCAGTGACGCCAGAAACGCCGGATCGCGAGTTGCGCCCTTCGCGGTCCATGGGCGAGGCGATCGACAAGGCGATGCGAGCGAAGAGATTGGAGGAGCTGATGCGCGGCGTCCGCTCAGCATAAAAAGGTCTCCGTGCTATTTTTTGCTGCCGCGGAGACTCTTCATGCTGAGCGAGCCGATCTGCGAGGGGTGCAAATCCAGATACCACCTCGCAACCGCCGGTTGAGAAGGAGATAGCTCCGTGTATGTTTTTAGTGGCACGGAGCTATCTCCCACTTTTCCGGACAGGAACGTGCGGTGAGCCAAGAGAGCCACTCGTTGGCCATGTCAGCCGCGATGCAACAATGGAACCAAGATGCTACCGGCGGGTTTATAAAAAGTGTCTCCGTGCCCTGTTTTACTATAACGGAGCTATGCTTCTCCTGACCGGAGGCGTCACTAGTGCTGGCGGTTCGTAAATTTGAAAGAGCCACTCTATGATCTACTACGGCGATGGCTCACACTCTGCCTGGATGCTGCCCGCATGACAACTGCGCGAACTTGACACCCTGCGCCCCGCACGTGATGAATAACCTCGCGCACGCTAACAACCATCGCGTGCGACTGGTCCTATGGATTATGGCTCAGAAAATACATGTCAGAGGTTTGATCTCTGATATTTGCGCTTTCGCTGGAATACAAACAATGAATCCCTCAAAACTCACGAGGGTTTTCAGCCAACCGTACGACGTTATGCTTATGCACGATCTACGAGAAGGTAAACCCTTAGCTATGGTCACAGTATCACCCAATGGCCATGCATGCGTCAAGATGGCACTATGGGCACTACTATTTGTGGACGGTGATACGTTCATTAAATTTCCAACGTTTGAGAACTGCGTGCTTTCATGCGATCAGGTTTGGGACTGGCTAGTCACGGGTACGGAACTGCACCTTCCTAAAACAACGAGAAAGAACTCTACTTTGATAAAAAGGAAGGAGCTGCCGATGAGCGATTCGACATGTACAGCATATATAGAGCTACGACCCATATTGAGGAATTTATTCGGCTGGAAGCATGTGACTTAGCGTGAGTTGTTTATGGGCCTTTTTACAGCTGTAAAAATGAAATGAGTCGCCACGTACCATCAAGCTAATGGCCATGTATACTCTCGAATCTGCGGCTGCCGACCCTCTGGTCATCAGAGCTGTGCACGCCGCCACCGCGAACATCCAAGCTCCTGTGGCTGCATTACAGGCTGCCGCGATGGAAACCCTCGACCGTGCGATGGAGGATGCCAAAGCGACAATAGAAAAGTCGGCTAAAGAGGCGAGCGAAAAGATGGAGGAGATAATGAAAATATCTGTGCACAAGGCGGCAGTACAGCTCGTAATGGGCATCCAGGGCGCCATGGAACGTAAGCAGAACGACTCGATGCGGGTGGTGGAGAGGCGACAGCTGAAGTCGGACTGTGGCTATGCGGTTGTTGCGCCCGAATTCCTGACGCAATGCGATGGCACGCCCAGACTTTGCAAAGCGTCATCCGCTATAATCCAAAATCCGATGACGCGCTACGATGCCTATATGGCCCAGGCATGGGACTGTTACGGGGACTGCGTTGTTGTCCATGTCGATTACAAGCATGGAAAGCCGCCTTTCAATGCGTGGCATACCAAACAGGTGCCGATTGTCGGACTAAGAGCCAAACTAACGCCGGAGTACCAAGAGATTCTCTGGCACGTTGCTCAAAAGATGGATGCCTCATATCTCCGCGACATCTTCGACAAGTACCACCCCTGTTCGTCCGAAATCGAGCAACTTCAAAGGCTGAAGCTAGAATGCGCCAAGAAAGAAGAGCTATTGGTTGTTAGAGAAAACGACTGCATACTGCGAGAAGCTCGCTTAGGCGATCTCGAAAAAGAACTTAAAGAAAATGCTCTCAGAGAGGCCAACGAGTCTGTGAAGGAGCTGCTCCAGAAAAATCACCACCAAGAGCTTTGCCTCAGTGCGCGAGAGCAGCTTCTCGCGAAGAACCGCGATGCCTCGGAAAGGGAGTATGAGTCGGCGACCTTGCGGCTGAAAGCGGCAAAGGCCGCAGAAGTGGTTATTGCGATAAAAGAAGAGAATGTCAAAGCTTCCGAAGAGCAATTGCTCACGACGACAGAAGCCAACAGAAAGCTGGCTAGCTTTGCTCTCGCGCTCAAAGAGCTAATCCAGGAGCTCTCGGCCATCCCAGAGCTGCCAGCGCCGATGCTGACCAAGTGCGTCACGTTGCTCGCGCAGGGGCAGTAGACCGCACAGACTGCTTCCGGCGGGTCAGTAAGAGCTATCTCCGTGCTCCTTTTTGCTATCACGGAGGCACTTTTCTCCTGGCCGGGGGCGCCAGTAGTGGCAGCAAGATGCTACCGGCGGGTTAGTAAAAGATAGCTCCATGCCCCTTTTTGGTACCACGGAGCTATCCCTCTCCTAGCCGGGAAGCGCCACTCATATTGACCTCTGGTCGCCGCTGGTTAAATGCGGGTTTATAAAAGGTATCTCCGTGCCCCTTTTTGGTACCACGGAGGCCCTTCCCTCCTGGCCGGCGTTGACTTGATACCACGCTACGTGCAAGCTTTTGGTGCCACGGACGCCCTTTCATTGCTGTTTTTTCCCTCACGGAAGGGTTTCTCCCCGTCGGTGACCCGCCAATCTTACTTCGTTACCAACCTGATAATCGAGGCAGCTCGTTGCCGCTGGAGAGTCTCCCCGTCGTCAAATGTTGCGAGAACTGCTTGTAGAAGCACTAACCAAAAGACGTGCATAATTTTAAGGCTTTATTAAGTATTCAGCGACTTGTAACAGTATCTTTTTTAGGATTTTCTTTATTGTCAGTTATATCGCTATGTTCATTTTGCCATTTGTTGCACTTTCTTGCCAATAATGGACACAAAATTAAGATATCTACGTGCGACGTTTTTCTTAATTTTGGAGACTCTGTCTCACTGAATAGGCTAACGGAGGCCCTTCGATTTTACTTAAAATCGGTGAGCAGACTGGAAAGGCCCTCTTGTTCGATTCTCTTCTTCTAAGGCTAAAAGACGCGTATGCTCTTTTGACCATGCATTTTCTTCCTTCTTCTTGGTTTTAGCAATTTGTGCTTCAAGCTTCCTAACCTTTTCTCTGGCATCATTCGCGGCTACCATGGCGCGATTCATGTCATGGCGAGTCATTCTCAGGTCGGCTGTAGTTTCTCTCAATTGCTCTTCACAAAGAGTGCGCGCGATCTTTTCAGCCAATTCTCTGGCATCAACTACCTTATCTCTTTCCACTCGCACAATACGATACACATAGGCTTGAAACTCAATTGCCTTCTCTTTGTCAGAACGAAGTAAGTACCTGTATAACCCATTTTCAGTTAAGTACAGCATTTTTTGCTCTCGACCTTTTGTGTCCTTACTTGCTAGCAAGTGGACATAGGCGCCTGTCTCCGCTGTAGCGGCCATAGGGTATTTTTTCAGAGTATGTGATGGATTGATATCGCCAATGTATTTCCCGACGTCGGCAGCGCAGAACAATGGATCTTTTACTGTCCCAACAACTCGAATTTCTTTTCCGAGGAATATTGCAACGAGTGGATTTTTCGATTCCTCTTCGATCATCTCTTGGGCTTTCTCAATATCCTGTTGCGCCTGCTTTTTGGCGGCTTTGACTTTGTTGGCGGGCGCTTCAGGCCCAAGGAGAGCACACTCAAGGTCTGAGATGATGTCGTCGTCGATTATGTCGGGAAGACTGGGCGTGTCAGTCATGATGAGTTTGCACTCGGGTATACCTGGATGAGAGCTTCTCTAATACGGTGATAACTATATGGGTGGATTACTACCGTACCTTTTAACGGATTAATACCGTACATAATGCACATCAATGCCCTATTATTTGAAGATAGATGTTCCCTTCTATTCTTCCCAATGCCGCGCAGAGTTTCAAAAAAATCAAACTGCACTTATCTTAGGCGTGATGGAACTATTTGTGGAGTTAGTTGTTTTGGTGAGGTTTGCTACAATCACTCTGGATCTACTCATCATAACCCATGTAGGGGTTGCGGGCGTGGTACTGCCTCAATAACAGGATTCTGTAGTCAAGGTATCTGCGAGATTAGCCAGCAGGCAATCCAAAAAAAGACACTTCGTATGCGCCGAGCCGCTGATAATCAGCAAGAACTCACAGTTGAAAAAAAATCAGAGAGCATAGTCTTGCCTATCGAAATAAATGCATTTGGCATTCTTGACGATATTTCAATCGATGCGCTTGTAAGTGATCTTCTTGCGATCTAACCACACATTTGTTTTTTTAGAGAATAGTGTTGAATATGTATTCGGGTTTCGTGCTAGCAATCATGAGTATGATACTTCCGGGACCTGCTGGCTGCGGTATTTGCAGTAATAAAGAGATTGGTTCCAGACGAGAAACACTTGCTGATGGAAGAACCAGACATAGCCCTTGGTGCAATACGTGTAATAAACGATTTTGGCCATATGAAACAGTCAACGGCGTAGATAAATTGACTTCTCTTGATGCTGATTGGTCGCCGAATCCGGACGAATTCGAACCTATCTGCACATTAGTACCTAAGAGCATAATGGACCGTAAATTACGAATGTCGAGGCTGCTAAATTCTTATAAGTCATCAAAGGTAGATACGGTTACAACTATGTACGACCTTTGCCGAATTTGGACAGAACAGAAAGATGCGTTCAGACTGACGACATCTGATCAAGAACCCGCACATGTTAGGATCTTGAGAAAAGGCGACCACATTGATTCTGATATTTCTATCGGAATGGTTAGTGAATTAGTTATAACAGAGTTCACTGACGATGATTCATTCATAGATTTTCATAAACAACGCTTAAATGAGATGCTTAATGATGCAGGCTATGTGGGGCATATTGGCTCTGATGATTCTGAATGCAAGAACATCAAGAACATCACCAAGTATATCTATACTCCTCTGTGCGATGCACCTTCTGTGGAGGAAAAAGATGAGGTAGTGGGGGTTGGAATAAGGT
>Ga0207654_10000708_pt1 | contig 18613 bp, 13 predicted proteins | sample KBSC64metaG_FD_184355 | JGI IMG/M metagenome (GOLD analysis project Ga0207654, IMG submission 184355) | Corn rhizosphere microbial communities from Kellogg Biological Station, Michigan, USA - KBS C6-4 metaG (SPAdes) (version 2) | ecosystem: Host-associated > Plants > Roots > Rhizosphere > Soil...
ATCAGGAGACGCGCATGAGCTGGAACGCATCGGTTGGAATTCCGCTCGCCATCCTCGGCGCGATCGTATTCGCGTCGATCTACTGGTTTGGACGCCCGAAAAAACCCCGGCAGGGACGCCGCATGGTCCCGCCGCGCGAGTCCGGCGATCGCATCGAGCCGACCTTCGGCGAAGGGGCGGACGATGATGATTCCAGCGGTTCGGATCCCGAACAGTCGGAACTCGATGTCGGCATGCGCGATGAACTGCAGCGCCTGGGTTCGGCAATCGCTGCGAAGCGCGGCGAAGACGGCAAACCTCTCGCGACGAAACCTGCCGCGGGTATGCGCCCAGAGCAGCCGATCGAGCGCATCGTCACGCTGTTCGTCGCTGCGCCGGCGCAAGCGGATTTCCACGGTCCCGATCTTGTCGTCGCGGCTGAAAAAGCGGGTCTGGATTTCGGCGATCTCGGCATTTTCCACCGCTTGCTATCGGGCAAGCCCGAAGCCGGGCCGGTGTTCAGCATGGCCAACATGGTCAAGCCCGGCAGTTTCGACATGACGCAAATCGAATCCCTGCGTACGCCGGGCGTGAGTTTCTTCATGACCCTGCCGGGCCCGATGTCCGCACTCGATGCCTGGGAAGCAATGTTGCCCACGGCGCAGCGTCTGGCCGAACTGCTCGATGGCCGCGTCCTCGACGAAGGGCGCAACGCGCTCGGCAGACAGCGCATCGCGCACCTGCGCGATGAATTGCGTGCCTGGGACCGCAAACACGAAAGCAACTATATCCGTCCGCGATGAAGGCGAAGCCGTACCGATGATTTCCGCATCCGAAGCCCTCGAACGCCTGCGCGAAGGCAACCGCCGGTTCATGTCCGACGATTGCAGCGGCGCCCAGCACTCCGGCAAGAACCGGCGCCGCGAGTTGGCGGAAGGCCAGGAACCTTTTGCGACAATACTGGGCTGTTCGGATTCACGCGTGCCAGCGGAAATCATTTTCGACCAGGGCCTGGGCGACCTGTTCGTGATCCGCGTTGCCGGCAACATCATCGCGCCATCGCTGGTCGGCAGCGTCGAATTCGCAGCAGCGCGTTTCGGCACGCCGCTGGTCGTGGTGCTCGGTCACACCCAATGCGGCGCCATCGCCGCTACCGTCGAGGAGCTGACCCAGCAGGGCGGGGCGCAATCGCCGAACCTGTTGTCGATCGTCAACCGCGTGCGGCCGAACGTATTGCCGTTGATGAACACCGAACTGCGCCACGATCTGCATGCGCTGAGCCGCGAAGCGGTGCGCGCCAACATCCGCGCCTCGACCAATCACCTGCGCCACGGCTCGGAACTCATGGAAAACCTGATCGAGCAGAAAGGATTTCGCGTCGTCGGCGCGGAATATTCGCTGGAAACCGGAGTCGTGGATTTCTTCGACCTCGGTTAGTGTGAATGTTCTAGCCGGCACCGTTATGTTGGCCGCAACGCCGCTTCGACGCGGTTTTTCATCACAGAGGCACAACATGGCTAGTAAGCGGAACAAGAATCAGACGTCGTCCACGGCCGGCAAGGCGCAGGCCGTGTGGCTGGCGGGACTCGGTGCGGTTTCCATCGCGCAGAAGCGCGGCACGAAACTTCTCTCCGGACTCGCCGCCGAAGGCCGCGATTTCCAGGCCCGCGCGCAGCGACTCGCGCGTGAAGTCGGCGCCGACGCGCAGTCGCAGCTCAAGGGCGCGGTCGCGCCGTTGCGCATGCACGCGCGCGACAACGCCAAGAAAATCGGCGCACTGATCGAACGCGGCGTCGCGCTGGCGCTGAGCAAGCTCGGCGTCCCGTCGAAATCCGACATCGAAGCTCTGAGCCAGCGCATGAGCGCGCTGAGCCGTCAGCTCAAGGCCGCGAAATAAGCGAATTCGCACTCCAACGAAGTTGCGGCCGCCTTGTGCGGCCGTTTTTTTATCTGCGGTAAGCCTGGGCGAGCGTGTTCAGATGCGCGCGCTCCGCATCGCGCAGGAACGGCGCGATCAGCAACATCACCTGATAGATGCCGTGGCTCAGGTCGTTCTGCATTGGCTCCGGATTGGCGCCACGCACGGCGTGGTAATTGAGCCAGAACGTGGCCACCAGGAGTACGTTTTCGGCAGTGGCGTGGATTTCGTCCTGCGTCGCGCGCAGGATTTCAGCGCGCGCCAGACCCTTGAGCACGGCCTCGGCGCTGGTCGCGCCGCGATTGAGAATGCGCGCGAAGCGTTGCCGCAGCTTGCGGTTGCGAGCGAGGATATCGACGAGGTCGCGGTACAGGAAACGGTATTCCCACATGCATTCAAAGATCAGATGCAGTTGCAGCCAGACGTCTTCCAGATTCGGCAGGCGGCCTTCCGGAACCGACAGCGCGTCATCCATGCGCGCCTCGTAGCGGGCGAACAGGCGCTCGACGATGTCGTCCTTGTTGCGGTAGTGGTAGTAGAGATTGCCCGGACTGATGCCGAGCTCGTCGGCGATATGATTGGTGGTGACGTTCGGCTCGCCCTGCGCGTTGAACATCGCCAGGCTGGCATCGAGTATTCGCTCGCGCGTTTGCTTCGCCGCCATCGCCGCGGGCAAGCCGTCAGCCGCGCAGTTTCTTGACCAGGTCGACGTATTTCTGCATCGCCTCGTCGGCCTTCATGCCACGGAGCTTGGTCCAGGCCTCATATTTTGCGGTACCGACGAAATCGAAGAATCCCGGCTTCGGGCCGGATACGTCGCCGTCGGAACCCTGTTTGAACAGCGCGTAGAGCTTGAGCAAGGTGTCGTTGTCGGGGCGTTCGTCGAGTTTCTTGACGTCTTCGGTGGCTTGTTCGAACTTGGATTTCAGGTCGGCCATGTCGATCCCCTGGGGGTTAGCGTGCGGCTGCGGCGGTGGACGATGGCAAAAGTGCGTGGTCGTGTCAAACGCGTGTTGGCTTTGCTATCTTTGGCTTCTGCACTTCGGGGATACGAGCCATGACTTATTTCGTGACGGGCGCGACGGGTTTCATCGGCCGCCATCTGCTGGAACACCTGCTGGCGCGCAAGGGTGAGGTGCATTGCCTCGTGCGCAAGGGATCGCAGAAAAAGTTCGAGGAATTGCGCGAACGTTTCGGCGCTGACGGCAGGCGCCTGGTTGCGGTCGTCGGCGACCTGACGAAACCGATGCTGGGCCTGACCCCGGCACAGCGCAAGGCGCTGGCGGGGAAGGTGAAACACTTCTTCCATCTCGCGGCGATCTACGATTTGGCGGCCGACGCGGATAGCCAGAATGCCGCGAACGTGGAGGGCACGCGTCATGCCATCGAACTGGCGAGCGCGATCAAGGCCGGTTGCTTGCACTACGCCAGTTCCATCGCGGTCGCCGGTTTGTACTCGGGCGTGTTTCGCGAGGACATGTTCACCGAGGCCGAGAACCTGGACAACGCCTACTTCCGTTCCAAGCATGACGCCGAAGTCCTGGTGCGCGAGGCGAAGATCAAGCATCGCATTTACCGCCCGGGTGTCGTTATTGGCAGCTCGAAAACCGGTGAAATCGACAAGATCGACGGGCCGTACTATTTCTTCCGCACGTTGAAAAAACTGCGTGAGACCTTGCCGGCGTGGATGCCGACCATCGGTCTGGAAGGCGGTCGCGTCAACATGGTGCCGGTGGATTTCGTTGCCGCTGCGATGGATCACATTGCGCACAAACCGGGTCTGGATGGCGGCTGTTTCCACCTCACCGATCCGGCGCCTCGGCGCATTGGCGAAGTGCTCAACATCTTCGCGCGTGCGGGCCATGCGCCGCAGATGACCATGCGCCTGGATGCGCGCATGTTCGGTTTCATCCCGCCGATGATCAAGCAGGCGCTGGCCGGACTGCCGCCGGTCAAGCGCTTCACCAGCGCGATGCTGCGCGATCTGGGCATTCCCACCGAAGCGCTCAGGCTGATCAACTACCCCACGCGCTTCGATTGCCGCGAAACCGAGCGCGCGCTCAAAGGTACGAAGATTCGCGTGCCGGATCTGCACGATTACGCGTGGCGGTTGTGGGACTACTGGGAGCGCCACCTCGATCCGGATTTGTTCGTCGATCATTCGCTCTCGGGCAAGGTGCGCGGTCGCACCGTGCTGATCACCGGTGGCTCGTCGGGCATCGGCAAGGCGGCGGCGCTGAAGATCGCCGGCGCAGGCGCCAAGGTGCTGATTTGCGCGCGCGGCGAGGACGAACTCAATGCCACGTGCAAGGAAATCATCGATGCGGGCGGCGTTTGCCACACCTATGTCGCCGACCTCGCGGAACAGAAATCCTGCGACGAACTGGTGCAAAAGGTGCTCGCCGAACACAAGGGCGTGGATATCCTGATCAACAATGCCGGGCGCTCGATCCGGCGCGCGATCGCGTCGAGTTACGACCGTTTCCACGATTTCGAACGCACCATGCAGCTCAATTATTTCGGTTCGCTGCGCCTGATCATGGGCTTTCTGCCCGGCATGGCCGGGCGCCATCGCGGTCACATCATCAACATTTCATCGATCGGCGTGCTCACCAACGCGCCGCGGTTCTCCGCCTACGTTTCGTCGAAGGCAGCGCTGGATGCGTTCTCGCGCTGCGCGCAGGCCGAGTTTTCCGACAACGGCATCAACTTCACCACGATCAACATGCCGCTGGTGAAGACGCCGATGATCGCGCCGACCAAGATGTACGAGTCGGTGCCGACGCTGTCGCCGGACGAGGCCGCCGACATGATCGTCGAGGCCATCATCGAGCGCCCGGTGCGCATGGCCACGCGGCTCGGCACCTTTGCGCAGATTTTCTACGCGCTGGCGCCGCGCGCCTACGAAATCCTGATGAACACCGCATTTCGCCTGTTCCCGGATTCCGCGGCAGCCAAGGGCATGAAGGGCCGTGGCGAACTGGATGCGCAGCCGACCAGCGAGCAAGTGGCATTTGCTTCGTTGATGCGTGGGGTGCACTGGTAGAAGCGAAGCGCGTTCAGACGATGCGTTGAATCGCATCGTCTGCGCTTCGATTCTGGTGGACCAAGGATGGCGAACGGCAACGCACCAAGGGCGGTTGCTGGAATTATTCGATCTTGACCGGCTTTTCCCCCGCCGCCTTCAGCTTCGCATTCAATTCGGTAATCTCGTTCGTTTTTAGCTCGTGCCACGCCTTGATGGCAGCATCGGCCATCGGCAGCAATGCGGCGAATCCCGCGCGCGCATCCGGTGAAGGCGCTGCATCGGCGCCACCCACTGCACCTTGCAGTTTGGCGAGCGCATCGGCGAGGAACTTGAAGTTGCGCGTGTCTCTCGGCGGATACGCCCAGGCGTTGTGCGGATTGGGCGCTTCGCGAGTGCCCGCGAACGCACGCGCGCGTTCGCGCAAGGCACTGATGTCGCCATCGAGTTTTGCCTCGTGTTGCCCATCGCGGATTGCACCCAGCGCGCGAATCAACGCATCGTTCTCGCGAGCGGCCGCGGCGACGCGCGCGCTTTGTTGTTCAATCTGCCGTGCCAGCGCGAACTGTTCCGCATAAGCCGAGTCGGGCAGATGCACGCGCGGATCGGCCAGCACGCGCAGTGGCTGTTCGTGCCTGACGCCATCTACCGTCAGCACGACGCGATACTCGCCCGGTGACGCCCACAGACCGTTGGTCCAAGAGTCGGACTCGCCACCACCGGCCGGTGCTGCGTAACGCAACGGCCAGATGAAACGGTGCATTCCCGGCGCGGTCGCCAGGCGGCTCGGCTGTTGCACCCATTCCGGTGCGATTTCCAGTTTTGCCGGATCCATTGGCAGGCCGGCATCGGCGCTGGAATAGTGCCGGACGAGGGCGCCGGTAGAATCAAAAATATCCAGTTTTACCAGTTTATTAACTGCTGTTTTTAACGTGTAATCGAGATAGGCACCCAGCGGCGGATTTGCCGCCATCGGTTCGTCTTTCGGCATCGGCGTGCCGGTGAATTCGGGCATGCGCACGCGATACGCGGGTGCTGGTGCGAACAGCCAGGAATTGGCGCTTTCCACTTTGGCGTCGAGCTGCCGCAACGCGCTGATGTCGTCCATGATCCAGATGCCGCGGCCGTGTGTGGCGAGTACAAGATCGTTGTCGTGAATGGCGATGTCGCGCACCGACGTCACCGGCAGATTCTGTTGCAGGCGTTGCCAGTGCGCGCCGTCGTCGAACGACAGGCACACGCCGCGCTCGGTACCGGCGTACAACAAACCTTTCCGCACAGGATCGGCACGTACGACGTTCACCGATTGGTTCTGCGGCAGACCCGCGACGACGAGTTGCCAGCTCTTGCCGCCGTCATGGGTGCGGTAGATGTAGGGCTTTTGATCGTCGAGGCGATGACGGTCTATGGCCGCATATGCTGTGTCCGCGGCAAACGCGGAAGCATCGATGATGCCGACCTTCGACCATGGCGTGAGTTGTTCCGGCGTGACGTTGTCCCAGTGCGCGCCGCCGTCGCGCGTGCGCCAGATCAAGCCATCGTCGGTGCCGACCCAGATCAGCCCATCGGCGACGAGCGAGGGCGCGATCGCGTATACCACTCCACGACGCGGGCCTTGCCGCAGGTTGTCGGCGGCGGTGGCGGCATCCAGATTTTTCGGCACGCCGGGAGCCTCGCGCGTGAGGTCGGGGCTGATGGCGTCCCAATGCTCGCCGCCGTCGGCGGTGCGGAACACGCGCTGGTTGCCGAAATACAGCACATGTTTCTCGCGTGGCGAAAACGTAAGCGGCAGCGTCCACACACCGCGATACAGCGCCGGCAGGGCCAGAGTTGGATCGACGTTGCGCACCTGTTGCGTGCGCAGATCGAGCTTGTCCACGCGGCCGCCGAAAACGGTCTGCGGATCGTCCGGATCGGGCGCGATGTTGTCGGCCTCGCCGCCGACGGCGACCTCGCTGAACTCGCGCATGGTGATGCCGTCGCCGCTGCCGCCGCGACTGGGCAGGCCGATGGCGCCCGAATCCTGCTGCGCGCCGTAAACCCAGTAGGGAAAGCGGTTGTCGGTACTGACGTGATAAATCTGCGCCGTCGGCTGGTTGTACCACGAGCTCCAGGTCGCGCCGCCGTTCAAGGTGATCAGCGCACCCTGGTCCACGCCGAGAATTTGCCGGTTGGAATCGTTCGGATCGATCCACAGCGCATGGAAATCATCGCCGGTGGGATCGCCCTTGAGCGCGATGAAATTCTTGCCGCCGTCGTCCGAGCGCAGCACGATGGTGTTCATTGCGTAGATGCGGTCGGCGTTTTTCGGGTCGGCCGCGATTTCGCCGAAGTACCAGCCGCGCTGCCAGATGCGCGCGTCGCCGCTCGTCTTTTTCCAGTTCGTGCCGGCATCGTCGGAGCGGTACAAGCCGCCCTGGTCGCCATCGACGATGGCATAGACGCGTTTCGGCGCCGCTTTGGAAATTGCAATGCCGATGCGGCCCAGCGTGCCCGAGGCAAAGCCGTGGCCTTCGATGTGCGTCCAGTGTTCGCCGCCGTCCGTTGATTTGTACAAACCCGAGCCTGGCCCATTGGATGGCGGATAGATGTTCCACGGTGGTCGACGCGTCTGCCACAGTGCGGCGTAGATCGTCGAAGGATTGCCCGGTTCGAAGGCGAGGTCGATCGCGCCGGTGTCGGCATTCGGCCCAAGGATTTTTTTCCAGCTTGCGCCGCCGTCGCGTGATTCGAACACACCGCGCTGCTCGTTCGGTCCGTAAGGATGGCCGAGTGCCGCGACGTAGACGTGTTGCGCATTTGCCGGATCGACAAGGATGCGCTCGATCTGTTGTGTGTCGGTCAGCCCGATGTGCGACCAGGTTTTGCCGCCGTCGACGGATTTGTACATGCCGTCGCCTTGTGAGATGTCCGAACGCATGTCGGCTTCGCCGCTGCCGACGTAGATGGTTTTTTGATCGGAAGGCGCCAGCGCGATCGCGCCAATGGAGCCGACCGGTTGCGAATCGAAGATCGGATTCCAGGTGCGTCCGGCATCGTGAGTTTCCCACACGCCGCCGTTCACCGAACCGAAATAGAAGTGCTGCGCATTCGAAGGATCGCCAGTGACGGCGAGAACACGGCCGCCGCGGAAGGGGCCCACGAGGCGCCAGTGCAGGTCGCCGAATTGGGCCAAATCGGTGGCAGATGCAGACGCTGCCGCGAGGATCAGTGTGGCGAATGCAACACGGAATAGGAACATGCGGTTTCCCCGGCAAGGCAAACCGGCATGATCGTTCACGGCGGACGGCAGGACAAGGCGACGGAAGTCATGGTCCCCGTAATGAAAGAACCCGCCAGCCAAAGCCTTGGAGGGAGGGATCCTTCGGCTTCGTTGCGGCTGGCGGGTTTAAACGATCAACGGCGTGCGGACTTGACCGCTTTCTTGACCTGGGCGACGGTGCGCTTCACGGTCTGCTTGGCGGCGAGCTGTGCTTCTTCAAGCTCGCGTGCGAGGTCGGACAGATCGTCGCGGGCACGGCGCACGGTGTTGTTCATGACCTGGGTCAGTCCAGGGCGCAAACCACCGCCGGTGAGCTTGCGCACGTCGCGATTGAGCTCGTCCACGCGCTTGAGCAGGTCGTCCAGTTCCTTCTTGCCAGGCACGCCGAGCTTGGCCAGCGCGCGCGAGACGCGGTCCTCGAAAACCTGTTCCAATCGATCCCATGTTTCCTGGGTGCGCTCGCGCACCTGGGTCACGCCGTTTTCGACCGCATCGCGCACGTCGCCGACCTTGCCGGTGGCGAGTTTGCGGGTTTTGTGTTCCAGGTTGCTGCCTTCCTTGAGCAGGGTTTCGAACACGGCGTTGCCTTGTCCCTGTGCCTTGGCAAAGGCGCCGAGACCGGCGAGCCAGATCTGCTGGGCCGATTCCATGATCGACTTGCCGCTTACCGAGTCTGCCCGTTTGGACAGCTTGGGGGATGGCTTGGATGCGAGCTTGGGTGCGGGCTTGGCCGGCTTCGGAGCCGGTTTGGCGGGCGCGGGCCTGGATGCGGCGGAGGTTTTGCCTTTCGCTGCAACGGGTTTGGCGGCCTTGGATTTCGCGGCCTTGGGCTTTGCCGTTTTTGCCTTCGATTTGGGCTTGCTCACGTTTCCCTCCTCCAATGAAAATTCGAACCGGACATCGGCCGGACGCGGGCAGTGTCCACGCCGCGGCTAGAATATTCACACTATCGCATATGTTGCAATGTGGATTTTTTGCGGTGAAGGCGGCATCCATCCGCAGAGGCGACGCTTGCAAGGCCGGATCGCCGCGCGTAGCCTGCATTCCATGCCGGGCAGGGGGCTTTCATGGGTGCGCATGGCGGTTCTGGTCGCCGTGTTGCTGTGCGCCTGCGGCGGTGCCAGGGCCGCCCCGGGCATGGTCGACGTGCGCTTTCGCAACTACAGTACCGGCGACGGACTCTCACAGGCTACGGCGATGGCGATGGCGCAGGACGGCGCCGGGTTCCTCTGGATCGGCACCCAGGACGGCCTGAACCGCTTCGACGGCTACGGTTTCAAGGTCTACAAACACGTCCGCAGCGAGCCAGGGACATTGAGCGACAACGCCATCACCGCACTTGCCGCGGACAAGGATGGCTCATTGTGGATCGGTACCCAGGCGGGCGGGCTCGATCACTACGATCCGGCCCTGGATCGATTCGAGCACTACGCGTCGGATTCGCTGCGCAGCGACGCCATTGCCTCGGAAAACATCACCGCGCTGATGCTCGACGGTCGCGACTGGCTGTGGATTGCCGGCAACGGCGGCAGACTGCAATGGCTGGACCGTGTCACCAACCATTTCCTGGATGCTCCGCTCGGCGATCAATCCATGCTCGCCAATGTGCGTGTCATGCGGCAGGCACGCGATGGTTCGGTGCTGATCGGCAGCCGCGATGGCCTGTGGCAATGCGACATCAATGCCGGCAACCTGCATGAATTGCGCTTCGATCCGGCGCAGTCGCTGGATGTGCGTGCGCTGGCGATCGGGCCGACGGGGGATATCTGGGTTGCCACAACGAGCTCGGGCATTTACCGGTTTTCGGAATCCGGCAAGGCGCTGGCGTGGTATCACACTGGGGCGGGCGATGAGCATGCGCTGCCCGGCGACGAGATCCGCGGCATGCAATTCGACCGGCAATGGCGCCTTTGGATTGCGACCAAGGCGAACGGCCTGTTGCGCATCGATCCGGATGATGATGGCATCGAACAATTTCGCCACGACCCGGCCAATCCGCGCAGCCTTGCCGCCGACAGACAGGAAACCGTGCTGATCGACCGCGATGGCCTGATCTGGGCGGGATCGTGGAACAATGGCATCAGCGTCCACGATCCACGCACTGAAGCCTTCGTCAATTTGCGCTCGGTTCCAGGCGAAACGAACACGCTGCCAAACAGCCCGGTCGTCGCCGCGCTGGCCAATCCGGATGGCACGTTCTGGTTGGGATTTCCCAGCGGCGGTGGCATGGCGCGATTCGATCCGCGGCATGGCGTCGTGCAGCGGTTCGCCGCGGACGAAAGCAAACCCGACGCTTTGCCGGTGGCATTGATCGAGCAGATCGCACGCGGTCGCGATGGCGGCCTGTGGATACCCACCGCCGGCGGCGGGCTGGTGCGCATGCCTCCGGGAAGTTCGCAATTCGTGCGCTACCGGCACGATCCGAACGATCCATCCAGTCTGGCCAGCGACGACCTGCTCTACGCCATGCAGGATCGCAAAGGTACGCTGTGGGTAGGTACCACCGATGCCGGTCTGGACGAACTGTGCGAAGGTTGCAAGGGCTTTCGTCATCACCAGCATGAGTCCGCCAACCCGGGCAGCATCGGCTTCGGTCCCGTCGCCAGCGTGCTGGAGGACGACCGCGGCGCGCTGTGGATCGCGCTGCGGCCGGGCGGCCTGGACCGCTACGATCGGGACAGCGGACATTTCGAACACTTCCGCCCCGATCAGCACGATCCGAATTCGCTCAGCAACGACACCATCACCACGTTTTTGCAGGACAGCGAAGGCGAAATCTGGATCGGTACACAAGGCGGCGGCATGAACCATTTGCTGCCCGGCAGTTACGCCAATCCGCGTTTCGAGACGGTTTCCAGCGCGGAGGGGTTGGCTGCGGACGCGATCGGCAGCATCGTGGAAGATGCCAGGCACGCCTTGTGGATCAGCACCACTGCCGGCATCAGCCGTTACGATCCAGCCAGCCGCCACATCGTCAATTTCGGTCCTTCCGCCGGCACGCTCACCCAGGGCTATTACATCAACGTGGCGGCGCAGTTGCCGGACGGCCGCATCCTGTTCGGTGGACTGTCTGGCGCGACGCTGTTCCAGCCGCAACAGGTCGATCTGCCGGCGATTCCGGCTCCCATCCTCACCGAGGTTTTGCTCAACAACCAGCCGATCAAGCTGGATTGGCAGGACCCGAAGTCGCCGCTCAAGACTGCGCCATGGACCGACGGCACGGTCACGTTCGGTTACCGGCAGCGCAACATCGGCTTCGAGTTCAGCGCTTTCGGTTTCGCCGCTCCGCAATCGGTCGAGTATTCGTATTTGCTGGAGGGCCACGACGAGCAGTGGATTGATACCGATGCATCACGGCGCTTCGCAACATACACGGATTTGCCCGCTGGCAATTATCTGTTGCGTGTGCGCGCGCGGCGCGCGGGATTCCCCTGGAACACGCGCGAGGCGCAGATGTCGGTGCGCGTGCTGCCGGCGCCATGGGTTTCGCCGCTCGCCATCCTGGGCTATTGCGCCGCGCTTGTGCTGATCGTGGGCATCGGCGGCTGGCGCACCCGCGAAAACTGGAAGCGGCAGGAACGTGCGCGCGAGGCGATCCGTGCCAGCGCCGAGCGGCTCAAATACGCCTTGTGGGGCAGCGGCGGCGAATTGTGGGACGTCGACCTGCGCACCGGTGCATTCGTGCGCGAGAACCGCCTGCCTGATCTCAAGGTTTCGCAAATGCTGCGCGACGAAACCGCCGCGTCCTACGAACCTTTCGTGCACACCGAAGATTTGCCGACGTTCCGGCGCGACCTGGTCGCGCATCTGAAGGGCGAAACCGCGTTCCTCGAATCCACCTACCGCACACCGGACATGCGCGACGAATGGCGCTGGATGTTGACCCGCGGACGCGTCGTCGAGCGCAACGCCGCCGGGCGCGCGTTGCGCATGGTCGGCACCACGCAGGACATCACCACGCTCAAGGAGGCCGAGGAATCGCTGCGCAAGTTGAACGAGGAACTCGAGTCGCGCGTGGATGCGCGCACCGCCGATTTCCGCCGCGCGAACATCGAATTGCGGCAAACGCTGGAACAATTGACGCAGACCCAGCGCCAACTGCTGGAATCGGAAAAGATGGCAGCGCTCGGCGGCCTCGTGGCTGGCGTCGCCCACGAGATCAACACGCCGTTGGGCGTGACCGTGACCGCGGCATCGCATCTGCGCGAAGAGGCGATGCGCATCGCGCGCACGCAGCCGCTCGATCCCGACGATCTCGCCGGATTTCACGCTACCATCGGCGAAAGTTCGGAGATCATCCTGCGCAACCTGCAGCGCGCCGATCGCCTGATCAAGAGCTTCAAGCTCGTCGCCGTCGACCAGACCACGGAAGAACGCCGCAGCATCGAACTCGGCGCTTATCTGAACGACATCTTGATCTCGCTCGGCCCGAGCCTGAAGCAGACGCCGCATACCGTCGCCATCGAATGCAGCGAACCGATAACCATCGAAACGTATCCCGGCGCGCTGTACCAGATCGTGAGCAATCTGGTGATGAATTCGCTGCATCACGCGTTCGCGCCGGAACAAGCCGGTACGATCAGCGTCGGCGCCCGTGAGAACGGCAGCGTGGTCGAATTGACCTACCGCGACGACGGCGTCGGCATGAACGACGAGGTGCGCGCGCGCATCTTCGAGCCGTTTTTCACGACGCGCCGCGGGCAGGGCGGATCCGGGCTCGGCTTGCACATGGTCTACAACCTGGTGACGCAGCTGCTCAAGGGCAGCATCCGCGTCGACAGTGCGCCGGGTGCCGGCGCGTTGTTCGAGATTTTCCTGCCGCGCAATGCCGGCTGAGGCTTGCGGGATTGATTTTACGGGATCGATTTCACGGGATCGATTTCAATCCGGCAGCTGCCCGCGCACTGCCTGCACCCGATCCCAGTTTTCGAACAGCAGTTCGACCAGGCGCGGCTCGAATTTCACGCCACTTTGTTCGACGATGAAGGCGCGAATGTTTTCGGCTGGCCACGGTTCCTTGTAGCAACGGCGGCTGCCGAGCGCATCGAAGACGTCGGCAAGCATGGTGATGCGGCCGCCGATGGGAATGGTTTCGCCGGAGAGGCCGCGCGGATAGCCGCTGCCATCCCAGTTCTCGTGGTGCGTCATCGCGATTTCGGCCGCTAGCCGCAGCAGCGGACGTTGCGACATCGACAGCAGTTTGGCGCCGAGTTCGGCATGCGTGCGCATGATCTCCGTTTCCTGCGGCGTGTGCTGCCCCGGCTTGTTGAGCACGGCGTCGGGGATGCCGATTTTTCCAATATCGTGCAGCGGCGATGCGGTGCGCAAGGCGTTGGTAGTCTTCTCGTCGAGTCCGTAAAACTGGCCGAGCAGTTCGGCGATCATGCCGACGCGCTTGACGTGAGCCGCGGTTTCCCAGGACCGCGTTTCGGCGGCGCCGGCGAGCAGATGCACCATCTCGAGCTGGCTGTCGAGCAGATCGCGATTCAGGTGCAGGTTTTCATAGGCGACCGAGACGTTCGTTGCGAACACCTCGAGCAGACGGTGCGTCAGTTCGTCGCCCGGCTGGCTCTCGCCGACATAGGCCAGATTCTCGTCGGCGCGCGAGTCGCCGACGAACAACACGAAATGATCGTCGCCGAACACATGCTGTCGATTGCCGGTGGCGTGGCGCAGCGACGCGGCGACTTTCGGTGCGAGTTTCTCGTCGGCGTTGCGCCCGGCCATGCCACGGTAGGCGCCGGTGGCAGCGGCAACTGCATAATGCTGTGGAGTTGTTGAGCCGCCGTTGGCCACGCGGCAGAACAGCACGCCGCGCGTGCCACCGATGAGGTCGGCGATCTGCTCCATCGCCGCGATCGCGAAGCGCTGCGAATGTTCGTGCGAAAAAATGTAGGTGGACGCGTCGATGACGCGCTCCAGACCGCGTCGGCTGGCCTCGATCAGGCGCATGTCGCGATAGCTGCGCAGCGCTGCGTACATGGTCGTGGCGAGCTTTTGCGCGGTCAGCTCGGTTTTTTCCTTGTAGTCGTTGATGTCGTAATTGGCGATGACGTGCTGCTCCGGCGCCTGTCCGGGCTGGCCCGTACGCAGCACGATGCGCACGAACTGGTTGCCATGGCGCTCGCGCACGGTACGCACCAGGTCGAGGCCGGCTTTGTCGGTTTCCATGACCACGTCGAGCAGCATCACGGCGATATCCGGATGCTCGCGCAGCATCGTCTCGGCCTGAGCCGCGGAGTTCGCGTTGAGGAATTGCAGCGGGCGGTCGGCGAAACGGAAATTGCCTAATACAAGGCGCGTCACCGCGTGCACTTCAGGCTCGTCGTCGACGACCAGCACTTTCCATGGCGGCTGGCGCGGGGTTTCCGCCAGTTGCCGAACCGTGCTGCTGAGAGCATTCATGATCCACCCCCGTTCCGTGGATGAATCGAGTGTAGCGCAGAAAACACGGCTCTTGGCAATCCTTGTCCGGACAGGCGGATGAATCGGGGGCGGGCCGCATTGCGGCGTACTTTCTGGCCGCTACCACTTACCGTGGAACAGCTCGCGTCCTATCAGCATGCGCCGAATCTCGTTGGTGCCCGCACCGATCTCGTAGAGCTTGGCGTCGCGCAGGATGCGGCCGGCAGGGAATTCGTTGATGTAGCCATTGCCGCCGAGCGCCTGGATCGCTTCCAGGGCCACCTGCACGGCGCTTTGCGAAGCGTGCAGCAGGCACGAGGCCGGATCCACGCGCGATTTCACGCCTCGGTCGAAATCCTGCGCGACCATGTAGGCATAGGCGCGCGCGGATTGCAGTGAGGTATACATGTCGGCGATCTTCGCCTGCATGATGCCGAAGGTCCCGATCGGCGCATTGAACTGCTTCCGCTCGCGCACGTACGGCATGGCCAGGTCCAGCGCAGCTTGCATCAGCCCGATCGGACCGCCGGACAGCACCAGCCGCTCGGTGTCCAGGCCGCTCATGAGCACGCGCACGCCTTCGTTGACTTCACCGACGCGGTTGGCGTCGGGGATCTCGCAATTCTCGAACACGAGTTCGCAGGTGTTGCTGCCACGCATGCCGAGCTTGTCGAGCTTCTGCGCAGTCGAGAAGCCTTGCATGCCTTTCTCGACGATGAACGCAGTCATGCAGCGGCTGCCGGCGCGCTTGTCGGCGGTGCGCATGTAGACCAGCAGCACGTCGGCGTCCGGACCGTTCGTGATCCACATCTTGTTGCCGTTGGCGATCCAGACGTCGCCTTTCTTCTCGGCTTTGCAGGTCATCGAGCCAACCACATCGGAGCCGGCGCCGGGCTCGCTCATCGCCAGCGCGCCGACGAATTCGCCGCTGCACAGTTTTGGCAGGAATTTCTTTTTCTGCTGCGCCGTGGCGTTGTGCAGGATGTTGTTGACGCACAAATTGGAATGCGCACCGTAGGACAAACCGACGGAACCGGACGCGCGCGAGATTTCCTCCATCGCGACGAGATGCGCGAGATACCCGAGGCCGGAACCGCCATATTCTTCCGGCACGGTGACGCCGAGCAGGCCCATGTCGCCGAACTTGCGCCACAGATCGTGCGGGAACGCGTTCTCGCGGTCGATCAGATCCGCGCGCGGCGCGATTTCCTTGTCCGCGAACGCGCGCACGCTTTCGCGCAGCAGGTCGATGTCTTCGCCGAGAGAAAACGCGCGCATGGTCTTTCCTTCAATGTCCGCGCATGCGGCCAAGGAAACGCGGGCCGTTGTTGCCCATGTGCGGCAGCTTGATCTTGCCGATCGCGGCGATGCGTTCCTCGGCCATGCGGTCGGCGGCCTTGTAGGTCGGGATGCCGTCGCGCTTGGCGATCTGGAAGATGCGGCCGACGTTGTGGTAGATCGTGCGCATCATGCGCATCGCGCGCTCGCGGTTGTAGCCGTCGATCTCGAGCGACACGTTCATCACGCCGCCGGCGTTGACCGCGTAGTCGGGGGCGTAGAGGATGCCGCGTTTTTCCAGTTCGTCGCCGATCGCGTCGGTGGCGAGCTGGTTGTTGGCCGCGCCGCAGATGATCTTCGCTTTCAGGCGCGGCAACGTCTTGTCGTTGACCGTGCCGCCGAGCGCGCATGGCGAATAGACGTCGGCGTCGACGTCGTAGATTTCGTCCAGGCCCACGGCGGTACAGCCGAATTCGTCGACCGCACGCTTGACCAGTTCCGGATTGATGTCGGTGACGAACACTTTCGCGCCCTGTTCGCGCAGCAGCTTGATGAATTCCATGCCGACATGGCCGGCACCCTGCACGGCATAGGCGCGCTTGCCCACGTCTTCGTCGCCGAACTTCGCGTGCAGTGCGGCCATCAGGCCCTGCAGAGTTCCATAAGCGGTGAATGGCGACGGATCGCCGGAACCGCCGTGCACCTGGTGCACGCCGGTTACGAATTCGGTTTCGCGGAACACATGTTCCATGTCGTTGACATCGATGCCGACGTCCTCGGCCGTGATGTAGCGGCCGTTGAGCGAATTGACGAAACGCCCGAACGCGCGGAATAGCGCCTCGGACTTGTCCTTGGCCGGATCGCCGATGATCACCGCCTTGCCACCGCCGATGTTCAAGCCCGCCACCGCGTTCTTGAACGTCATGCCACGCGACAGGCGCAGCACGTCGTTCAGCGCTTCCTGCTCATTCTTGTACGGCCACATGCGCAGGCCGCCGAGGGCCGGGCCGAGCACGGTGTTGTGAATGGCGATGATGGCCTTCAGGCCCGCGTCCTTGCTCTGGCAGAACACAACCTGTTCGTGGCCGCTGGTGGCGATGGTGTCGAAAATCATGGCAATCTCCGCGAAGTAATCCCGCCATTTTAGCAGGACGGGAAGGTTCACGCGCCCTGCAGTGACGGTGCGCCGCGCAACGGCGTTACAATCGCAGTATGGCCGCATTGTCCGGTTTTGTCGGCACGGTTGCCGGGCAGTTGTCGTTCGTATCGTTTCAACAGCATCGATGGGGATCCGTGGCGATGTATTTCGTGCTCTTGATCGCAGTCCTGGCGACGGCATGGGCGTTGATGTGGAACTCGCTCGTGCGTCGCCGCAACGCGATTACCAATGCATTTGCAGGCATCGATACCATGCTGCAGATGCGCTACGACCTGATCCCGAACCTCGTGTCCGTGGTCAAGGGCTACGCCCAGCATGAGAGCGAGACACTGCGCGCGATCTCGGAATTGCGCGCGCAGGCGATGCAGGCGAATCTCGGAACGAATCAGCGAGTGGAACTCGACAATCGCATTCGGCAAGGCATGGCTGGAATCATGGCCACTGCCGAGGCCTATCCCGAATTGCGCGCGTCGGAAAATTTCCAGCAACTGCAGCGTGCGCTGAACGAGGTCGAGGATCGCATCAGCGCATCGCGGCGCGCATTCAACGCTGCGGTCAACGATTACAACAACGCCGTGGGCACGTTTCCCACCAGTATCGTCGCCGGCTTCGCGGGCATGCGGCCGCACGCCTACTTCGAAGCCGCACCGGACAACCGCCAGAACCCGGGTGTCGGCATGACGCCGCAAGCCAGTCCGTAGCGACGATGGATGAGCCAACCGACTTCTACGCGTTCTACAACCGCGTGCTGCGTCCGGAAATCGCCCGCGTCGAACCGCTGCGCGAGCAGACGGTGACAACAGCCTGGGTGATCGCGATCCTGACCGTGATCGGAACCGTCATGTGGATCGCGATCGTGGGCCGGCTGGTCGGCTGGGACAGCACCTTCGCCTTCTATTCGTGCATCATTCCGGTCGGCATCGGCCTTATGGCCTGGGACCCGGTAAAGCGAAAATATCGCGACGCCTATCAACTGAAACTCGTCACGTCGATCATCCAGCGCTACAACGAGTCGTTCGAATACGACCGCGACGAGGCAGTCGGCGAGGCCGCGTTCACGGACTGCGGCTTGTTCCCGCGCTATCTCGGCAGCGACGAGCGCCATTGCCGTGGCACCGACAGGGTTTCCGGCAAGATCGGCGTCACCCCATTCGAATTCTCGGATCTCGACGCCTCCATACAGAACGGCAAGAGCCGCGAACAGCTATTCAAGGGCGTGTTCTTCGTCGCCGACTTCAACAAGAATTTTTCCGGCGAGACGTTCGTGACCTCGCGGCATGCGTTTTTTTCGGCTGGACCAGAAACCCCTCCCGGCGAGGCCGTGACGCTGGAAGACCCGGAATTCGAGAGCATGTTTGCCACCCACGGCAGTAGCCAGATCGAAGCGCGCTATATCCTCTCGCCTGCGCTGATGCGCCGTATCGTGTATTTCGCCAAGCAGAGCAAAAGACCCATCGCGATCGCGTTCAGTGGCACGAGCATGTTCATCGCCATGTACAACGCTTCGACCAAACTCGAGCCGGTACTCTGGCAAACGCTGCAGAAGCCTTCGCTGTTCTTCGGCATCTGGGCGAATCTCGAATTCCT
>Ga0207654_10000716_pt1 | contig 18513 bp, 19 predicted proteins | sample KBSC64metaG_FD_184355 | JGI IMG/M metagenome (GOLD analysis project Ga0207654, IMG submission 184355) | Corn rhizosphere microbial communities from Kellogg Biological Station, Michigan, USA - KBS C6-4 metaG (SPAdes) (version 2) | ecosystem: Host-associated > Plants > Roots > Rhizosphere > Soil...
TGGGGCCGGTTCCCAAGAACATCATCTTTCTCACCGCCGACGCTTATGGCGTGCTGCCCCCCATCGCGAAGCTGACGCCGGATCAGGCAATGTATCATTTCCTTTCGGGCTACACGGCGCGTGTCGCTGGGACCGAGATCGGAGTCACGGAGCCGTCTGCGACCTTCTCGACCTGTTTCGGCGCTCCCTTCATGCCGCGGCATCCCTCGGTCTATGGCAATCTGCTGAAGGAGCGCATCGCCAAGGGTGGGGTCGATTGCTGGTTGGTCAACACGGGCTGGACGGGCGGCAGCTATGGTACCGGCCATCGCATGCCGATCAAGGTAACCCGCGCGCTGCTCAACGCCGCCTTGGATGGCAGCCTCAATTCAGCGGAATTCCGCACCGATCCGAACTTCGGTTTCAAGGTTCCGGTCGCGGTGGCAGGCGTGGACAGCACGATTCTCGATCCGCGCGAAACCTGGGCTGACAAGGCTGCCTACGACGCGACAGCCCAGAAGCTGGTTGGCCTGTTCATTGAGAATTTCTCGGAATTTGCCGATCATGTCGATCAGTCCGTCCTGGAATCCGCTCCCAAGGCAGCTTGAACCAGCTTAGGTGACTGGTTGTTCATTTCAGCCATAAGCCGACAAGGGCAGCGAGCGAAACCAGCGTCAGGAAGCCGTTAACGGCGATTAGCAGTGCGGCTGGGAGCTTGTGCGTCTCGGGCATAGGCTCGACATCCGGCGTCAATTCTCGCCACACGGCGGCGAGGAAGCAAAGGGCGCTGAACAGGATCAGGATCGTTCCGGTCGCGCCGATCATCCAATCGGCGACGATCCCGGTCAGAAGTGCCCTCGCGCCGATGCCCGATGCAAGCGCGGCCAGACCGGTGCGTACCCAGGCCGCGTAGGTTCGCTCGGCGGCGAGAACGGTGCGGTCGGCGGCAAGCACCGTCCGACGATCGGCGCTGTCCTCCTGGTTGCGCGCGCTGTCCTTGAGCGTGTCGGCGCTGTGCGCAAGCTTGGCTTGGGCTACGGCGGCGCGAGTTTCATCCGGAACATCCATGCCGCCATAACGCACGGTCTCGCCGCAAGTGGCGGGGGAGCATTTATTCGGCAGAAACCCGCAACCGGTTGCCGTCAGCCCCGACGATCGTAACGCGCTGGCCCACTGCGGCGTCAGGCCCGTTTGCTAGCCAGACCGTGTCTCCCACCTTAACCTTGCCTTCGCCGCCCGCGATCGCTTCGATCACCGTCACCTGCCGGCCGATAAGCCGCGAGGTGCGATCGTTGAGCAAGGGATCGGCCGATTCCGTCGGATGCTGATTGAGATAGCGTCGCCCGACATAGACAGCGCCCACCGCGCCAGCGGCAAAGACGACAAACTGCGCCGGCACAGGGAGGGGCAACAGCCAGGCCAAAAGGCCGGTAATGAGCGCAGCGGCGCCGATCCAGATCAGGAACACGCCCGGCGCGATGATCTCGGCTATGCCCAGGATCAGCGCGAGCGCCATCCACCACCAATGCGGCTCCAACACCATGCCGAACAATGCCATGGCCTAAGCCGCTTCGAATGGGCCGGGCCGGCGTGGTGACGCCGTCGGCTTGGATGGTGGAGGCGGAGGACCGTCGCCGCTGCCGAGCGCCTCGCGCGCCAGCGCGCCGATGCCGCCGAGCGTGCCGATCAACTGGGTCGCCTCGACCGGGAACAGGATGGTCTTGCTGTTGGGAGAACTCGCAAACTGGCTGATCGCCTCGACATATTTTTGCGCGACGAAATAGTTGATCGCTTGCGCATTGCCCTCGGCGATGGCCTGCGAGACGAGCTTGGTGGCGGTGGCTTCCGCCTGCGCTGCACGTTCGCGCGCCTCGGCATCGCGGAACGCCGCTTCGCGACGTCCTTCCGCTTCGAGGATCTGCGCCTGCTTTTGCCCTTCGGCGCGGTTGATCTCGTTCTGGCGCATGCCTTCGGACTCGAGAATCGAGGCGCGCTTCTCGCGCTCGGCCTTCATCTGCCGGGTCATCGCGTTGACGATGTCGGCCGGCGGGCGGATGTCCTTCAACTCGACGCGCGTGATCTTGACGCCCCAGCTTTCGGTCGCCTGATCGACCACCGCGAGCAGCCGCGCATTGATCTCGTCGCGCTTGGAGAGGGTCTCGTCGAGGTCCATTGAACCCATCACGGTGCGGAGGTTCGTGGTCGCGAGATTGATGATCGCGATATAAAGGTCGGACACTTCATAGGCCGCCTTCGCCGCCTCCAGCACCTGGAAGAAGACGACGCCATCGACCGCGACCATCGCATTGTCCTTGGTGATGATTTCCTGTCCCGGAATATCAAGCACCTGCTCCATCATGTTGATCTTGCGGCCGACGCGATCGAAGAAGGGGAAGATGAAGTTGAAGCCCGGATGGGCCACATGCGTGAAGCGCCCGAACCGCTCGATCGTATATTGATAGCCTTGCTTGACCACGGTGACGCCCGCGAACACGAACACGATCGCGAGGATCGCCAGAAAGATGACGACGTTGCCCATGCCTCTCCCCCAATAGCTGACAAGCCGATAATGCCCGGAAGGGCCGCGCCTTCCAAACGGAATATCGCGGGCAGGCGATCGGCGGCGGAACGCGCGCCATCAGCGGAACGTCATCGCCAGCCCGATGTGGTTGCGCCAGCAGGAAGATCAGATGTCGGTTATTGCGAGGGGGCGACGTGCAGCCGGCTGGGATCGATCGGGTGCGCCGGCCGCGTGATGTTCTGCTTGCCGCTGGATTGCTCGAGGAAGAAGGGGCCGTGCAGCAGCGCACCATTTTTGATCGCGGACGTTGCCGATCCCTGGACCGCATCGCACCACAGCAACTCGCCGGTGCTGACCCCGCCGGTATTGGGATTGTTGACGTTGCAGGTCTTGCCCGGAAAGGCCGCGCAAGAGCCGCCGACCGGATTGTAGGTGTTCTCGGAAAGGATCGTGCCGTTGTTCACGCCGCTCGGGGCCGCGCAGGTGCATTTGCAACCGGTCGTCGTTCCGCCCTGTTTGGGTTTGGCGAGCGCTGCTGCCGGCGCGCAGGCGACGATGGCAATCGCCCCGATCAATGCGAATCTGTTGAACATGCCCTGCTCCTGAGATTGTTGGTTCGTTGCAGACCCGTATTTTATTTGGTTCGCGCAACGCAGAAGCGGCTTGATTGTTCCTTTCATCGCCCGATGATCGTGGCCAGCGATACTTGGTAGAGGCGCCCGGATCGCAAGTCCGGGCGCCTCTCAACTTCAGAAGTGGAACATCACGCCGGCCATCGGCCGGATGCTGTGGAACTGGAAGGTATCGACCTGCAGCCGCAGGCGCGGGCCGGCGCTGTCGGTGATGCCGCCCAGCCCGATATCCTTCGGCCCGACCTCGACGCCGAGGCCGTAGATCCAGTCCTTGCGGTCACCAAAGCCATGATCGCCGTTCACCCACAGATAGCCCGCCGAGCCATAGATCAGCCCGCTGGTGCCCGCGCGAAGGCCGGCGCGCCCGCGCACGCCATATTCCCAGTCGATGTCCTTGAAGCCCTTCGACGCGGTGCCTTCGGCGCCGACGAAGAACGCGCCCAGCGGAATGTTGACGCCGGCGACGCCTTCGATCAGGCCGCCATCCATATTGTCGCGCCCGACGACGGTGCCGAATTGCGATCGGCGGTCATAATTGTCATAGCCGCCCATCACGCCGACATAGGGCTCGATGCCGAACAGCTTGCTGCCGTCGGGCGTGGTGGCTGGGGGATTGTCCTGCGCGAAGGCGGGAGCGGAAAGGGCGAGCGCCAGCGCGGCGGTCGCAAAACAGATCTTCATAAACACAACTCCTCATTCCCCATCCGCGCTGCGCCGCAGCGGAAACACGGATGGAGCGCCCCTAACGGAGCGCGTCCGGCAAGGTTTCTCAACTCGTCGATGGAAAATATGGTGTTGCAAATCAATCACATGAATTCGGACGAACGGCAGCTCGGGCGGGGCAGGATGATGCAACCGATTGGTCGCCTCTGCTTTCGCGTGCGCACTAGAGGCGACGGGTTGAGACATAAAAGGGTTGGCGCACCCCTGGCCGATTCATCCCGGCGCTGGCATCATGCTGCGTTGGAAGAGAGGATCAGCCATGCCCAATACCGTCCGCCTGCACCGCGTGATCGCGGCCAAGCCCGAGAAGCTGTATCGCGCCTTCGTCGAGGCCGATGCCATCGCCAGCTGGCTTCCGCCGTTCGGCTTTCTCTGCACCGTCCATGAGCTTGACGCGAAGGTCGGCGGCCGGCACCGCATGTCGTTCCGCAACTTCACGACCGGCGGCAGCCACAGCTTCGGCGGCGAATATCTCGAACTCGTGCCGGGCGAGCGGCTGGTCTACACTGATCGCTTCGACGATCCCAACCTGCCCGGCGAGATGACGATCAGCGTGCGCCTCAAGGCGGTATCGTGCGGTACCGAGATGAGCATCGAGCAGGCCGGCGTGCCCGAGATGATCCCGCTCGAAGCCTGCTATCTCGGCTGGCAGGAATCGTTGCGCAAGCTGGCGAAGCTCGTCGAGCCCGAAATCAACCAATAGGGGGCGCCATGCGGGGGCGGAGCGCGCAGCAAGGGCTCAGGCCGCGAATTCGTTAACCATGTTGACGCGGCATGTGCACTATGAAACATTTTGCCGGTCATCGGGCCAAAGTCCGGGGCTGGGTCGCGCTGTAACCGAGTTGCGTTTGTGGTTTGGGTGGCGTTCCTGTTGATGTTCGGTCAGTGGCATTGGCCGCCTGGCTTCGCGCAGCTCCATTGCAAATCGCTCCCTGCCGGGAGCTTTGATGATGGAGGCGTATCATGTCCGTTCAGGCAATCGTCACGCTCAACACGCTGAGGTGCATCAAGGAAAGCGATCGGGGCGGCAGCAGCCATTCCGAGCCCTATTTGTGGCCGTTCCTCGCGGCGGTGAGCAGCAACAGCTACGAAACCACGCCGACCGCGGCGATCCTCGCCGAATGCCGCCGGATCCGGAAGCAGGAGATGAAGGCGGGGCAGAGCGTGTCGCTCGATTTCCCCGGCAACCGGCTGACCGCCACCTATCAGGACGGGCAGACCGGGCAGGCGCTGATCCTGATCGTGGCGCTGCTCGAGGCCGACGACACCCCCGAGCACGCGATCCAGGCGGGCTATCAGGCCTATCTGGACGAACTCAAGCTTCGCGTCGGCCTGAATCTGCTGACGCTCAAGGAAGCGGTCGACACCCATGACGATGCGCTGCTGCAGCAAACCATCGATACGATCAAGAAACAGGTGAGCGACAAGGTGTTCGCCACGATCAAGGATAATCTGAGCACGTGGGAGAAGGCCCAGGTCGCGCTCGGCTTCCTCAACAATGACGATTATGTCGGCGCCGGGTTCAACTATTTCGGCAGCCTGACGCCGACCGGCTTCACGCTGGATTTCCAGGGCGATGCCGGCGATCCGCGCATCAACATCTTCAGCCACCCGCCGCAGATCACCCATTTCCAGGCGCATTTCCAGGTGGATGGCGCGCTGAGCGTCGAGACGATCACGGTCGATCCCTGCCAGTGGCGGATCGATGGCGTCCACGCCGCGCAGGAGAAGATCAAGGCGCTGCAGAATATGGTAATGTCGCTGCAGCAGCAGCTCGGCCATGCGACGCCGCAGCAGAAGCCGGGCATCATCGCCGCGATCAAGCAGATCAACGAGGTTCAGATCCCCGCGGCCGAACAGGCGCTGCATCGCGCCGAGATGGCGCTGCGCCTCTGCGAGACCACCGGCGGCCTGCCCGAGCACCCGCTGCCGATCGAGCCGGCCGTGGCCTGAGCGGCCAACCTGCCGCCGGGCCGGGGCGCGAGGGCGCCGGCCCGGTAAGGCAGCGTCGGGTCAGCTGCGGTCGATCCGGTCAATGTGACCAGATCAACCCCAACCTCGCGCCAGCGAAGGTTTGACAGCAAACGCCCGCCGCCATCTCATCGTCACCCCGGCCTCGAGCCGGGATCCCGCTGACCTTTGTCCGTGTCTCGGGATGATCACGCGCCGATCCGCTGCGCAACCTGTCTCCGCCTCTCGGGCCAAGGAGGAAGAAGCGGGACCCCGGCTCGCGGGCCGGGGTGACGCTGAGGGCTTGGAGGGGCGTGCCTTCCATCTGAACCGTTTGGTTCGAGCGGAGGTTCGAGCAACTCTCTTCAAGCTTAGAGTGATTTCAAGGCAGGTTGAATCACCTGCTGGCTCGGACATCACGGCAAACTAAGGAATAGCTGAAGGCGATCCGGTTCAATCTGAATCGGATAGCCTCCAGCGGGATGGCTCCGTAATTCGCGTTCGCGATTCCTTTTTCGTCACCCCGGCCTCGAGCCGGGGTCCCGCTGACCTTTGTCCGTGTCTCGGGATGATCACGCGCCGATCCGCTGCGCAACCTGTCTCCGCCTCTCGGGCCAAGGAGGAAGAAGCGGGACCCCGGCTCGGGGGCCGGGGTGACGGCGAGGGCTTGGAGGGACGTGCCTTCGATCTGAACCGTTGGCGATGATGAAACGCGCGCTGCGCCAGCGCGGCGAATCTAACGCTCGTCGCATTAAAATCTCCCCCTCCCTTCCAGGGAGGGGATCGAGGGGTGGGTGGGGACTGAGGGGGGCTCAATGCCCCCGAAGTCCCAATTGCGAGGCGGTTGAAAGAGTCCTTTGGCCGCAGACGCGGGCACCCACCCCTACGCCCAGTTGGCGCTGCGGCCCTGTCTGGGACACAGGGCCGGTCGCCAGCTCTTGAAAGGGAGGGCGAGAAAATGAAGCGAACTTTGAATCCGCCGCGCTAGGCGGCGCTGGGCCGCCTCACATGCCCGGCAAGGCGATCCTTCACCGCAAGCCGCAGCTTCTTGAGCCGCAGCAGGCGGATGGAATCGGGAACCCGCCGCTTCAATTCGCGGCGGATCTCCTCATCCAGCCGGCGGTGGATGACGGACAAACGGTACATAAAGGCATTCATGGCCTCACTCCAATCGATGGTTGCATCGATCGGGTGACCCGGAGGACTGGCGACATGGGGGAAGCCGTCGTCGCACCGGGCACACCCGATGCGGTCCGACATCACGATCCAAAGAAAGATCGCCAGAGGGGCCCGGCCCGCAGACTTGATTTAGGGCTGGGGCGGGGCGGGTTCAAGGGTGATGCAGCCAACAAATGTCGCGAAACTGGCGAGGTACGCCGTTTCCATAATCAGGAAACCGCTAATGTTTATCCTTCATCATCCACGTCATTGCCCCCACCTGCCTTTCCTTGCACCATAGATAACGCATCGCGATAGATAAATGGTATCCAATACGTCGGTTCGTCTCTAGTGCCGCGAACTTGAAAGAAGCCAAGCTTTCTAAGATCATCTGCCTTGGCTATGGCTAATTCCCGAGAAATTCCCCAAATCGTTGACAGACTTTCAGGCGTCTGTTCCGTCTTTTCGCCTTTTAGTTTTTCAAGGAAAGGACGTTCTTCCGGATATTCTGCATAGAGGTAGGTGTTAAGCCTCGTTTCAGAAACTCTCGGCAAAGCTTGCTTAAAAACTGATCGGTCAAAAATCTGTTCTGCAGGGGCCGGATTCTCGCCCCGCTCTAGACGCCGAATTTCTTCGTCCCTGAGGCAGTTAAGAAGATGAATTAACTCGCGAGGTGCCGTGTTGCCCGTGGCGTCAGCGCATCGACCAATCATCCAATCAAACGTGGCCGCCTTTCTCGGGCCTTGTTCGACTTGAGCTGGAAAGATCCGACCGAATAAGGCATTTTGCTTGATGGCATCACTCAGAATCTCCTCTCGGTCGATATTATATTCGGCAGTAAGAACGTCATTACTAAGGACGCGTCTCATAATTAAGTTCAATAGCATCGGAGGCGTCCAGCCCATAACTTCGTAACGAACAATGTGACTGGCTTCACGAAAACCAGTTTCAGTCACGCGCTTCCAAATATCTTCACGAAGAAAAATCTTCAATGATATGTGATCAAAAGCCTGAAGATCATTATACGTTCTGATCAAGGCGCGAATTGCATTGGCTTCCAGTTCGTGACTATCGGCAAATGCAACATCTAATCTATCTAGTAGAACCCAGATGACAAAATCATGATCAGATAGTGCTTGATTGATCTTAGAGAACATACCATCGATCGAATTAATGCCCTCAGTGCGGAGTTCTCTATCTGGCTCGGCGAGCGAAATTTTGCCGATAACACCTGATGGCATTCCCGACATAGGATCAAGTTTGACCCCTCCCTCGATCGTCTTGATCCCAAGCAACCGTCTAGCGAAGCTTTGCGCGCTTCGGAGAAGGCCTGCCAGATTTAATTCGCGCTCGAGTAACCTCGCCTCTTCTAGAGCGCCATAGACGGTATTCGCTTCTGAGGTGGCGACGCCATATGTCCGTAACTCGTGCGCTATGAGCGACAGAATGTAGAGCTTCCAAAGAACGATAAACTCTCTTTCGGTGGCCGGCGGGTCCGCGATTAGATCCTTAAAGACTGTAGCTCCTCTCGGATTTTCTCCGCTGACGGTCAAAACACCACGGTCAAAGAGTATCTCTTTCCGCTTATCTAGAAGTAGATACAGTGCGCTCTTTCCTGCGCCCTTCTCACCGCGTACAATGTCCACATCCCCACGTTCAATCCGATTCCACTGGTCCGTTTGAACGAAATACTCTTGAAGCTTAGAGACCTCGTCTTCTGCCACTTGTGAACCAAAATTGAGTTGTTTCAGAAGTTCAAGACGTTCCATAGCGAGATCTTTTCTCCTCAAAGTTAAACTATCAGAGAAGCCCGCTTGAAGGCAACCTCAGTTGTTAAGTACCTGGGTTGTCAACTGGTGCAGTAAGTATTGTCACTCCGCCGCCTCAGCCTCCGGTTCCTTGACCTTCCCCCGCCGCACCTTCGGCTTGGGCGCGGTCAGGGCGAAATCGGCGACCGGGCTGCGCTCCAGCAGCGGTTTCAGATAATGCCCAGTGTAGCTGGCCTTCACCGCCGCCACCTGCTCCGGCGTTCCTTCCGCCACGATCATCCCGCCCTTGACGCCGCCTTCGGGGCCGAGGTCGATGATCCAGTCGGCGGTCTTGATGACGTCGAGATTATGCTCGATCACGACCACGCTGTTGCCCTGCTCGACGAGGCGGTGGAGGACTTCGAGGAGCTTGCGGACATCGTCGAAATGGAGGCCGGTGGTGGGTTCGTCGAGGATGTAGAGCGTGTTGCCGGTGGCGCGGCGGCTGAGTTCCTTGGCGAGCTTGACGCGCTGGGCCTCGCCGCCCGAGAGCGTCGTGGCTTGCTGGCCGACCTTGACATAGCCCAGGCCGACCTCGACCAGCATGTTCATCTTGTCGCGGATCGGCGGGACGGCCTTGAAGAACTCGGCGGCGTCCTCGACCGTCATGTCGAGCACGTCGGCGATCGAACGCCCGCGGAAGGTCACCTCCAGCGTCTCGCGATTGTAGCGCTTGCCGTGGCAGACGTCGCAGGTGACGTAGACGTCGGGCAGGAAGTGCATCTCGATCTTGAGCACGCCATCGCCCTGGCAGGCCTCGCAGCGCCCGCCCTTGACGTTGAAGCTGAACCGGCCGGGCTTGTAGCCGCGGGCCTGCGCCTCGGGCAGCCCGGCGAACCAGTCGCGGATATGGGTGAAGGCGCCGGTATAGGTGGCGGGGTTGGAGCGCGGGGTGCGGCCGATCGGCGATTGATCGATGTCGATCACCTTGTCGAGATGTTCGAGCCCGGTGATCTTCTCATGATGGCCGGCGGGCAGGCGCGCGCCGTTCAACTGGCGCGCGGCGGCGGCGTAGAGCGTGTCGATCGTGAAGCTCGATTTGCCCGAGCCCGAGACGCCGGTGATGCAGCAGAAGGTGCCGAGCGGGACGGCGGCGGTGACGTCGCGCAGATTGTTGGCGCGGGCATTGTGGACGGTGAGCTTCTTGCCCGATCCCTTGCGGCGCCTGGGCGGCAGGGGGACCGCGCGGCGGCCGGCGAGATAATCGCCGGTGAGACTCTCCTGATTGGCGAGGATGTCGTTGAGCTTGCCTTCGGCCACGACCGCGCCGCCATGCACGCCCGCGCCGGGGCCCATGTCGATGATATGATCGGCGGTGCGGATCGCATCCTCGTCATGCTCGACGACGATGACGGTGTTGCCGAGATCGCGCAGGCGGCGGAGCGTGACGAGCAGCCGGTCATTGTCGCGCTGGTGGAGGCCGATCGAGGGCTCGTCGAGCACGTAGAGCACGCCCGAGAGGCCCGATCCGATCTGGCTGGCGAGGCGGATGCGCTGGCTCTCGCCGCCCGAGAGCGTGCCCGAGGTGCGATCGAGGTTGAGATATTCGAGACCGACATTGTTGAGGAAGCCCAGCCGCTCGACGATCTCCTTGAGGATGCGTTCGGCGATCTGGCGCTGCTGGTCGTTGAGCTTGTCGGCAAGCGTCGAGAAGAAGGCGAGCGCGTCGGCGACGGAGAGTCGGGCGGCGTCGGCGATGGTCGACATCGCGACCTTGACCGCCAGCGCCTCGGGCTTAAGCCGGGCGCCGCCGCAGGTCTCGCACGGCGCCGACGACTGGAACTTGCCCAGCTCCTCGCGCATCCAGGCGCTCTCGGTCGAGAGCATGCGGCGGTTGAGATTGTTGATCACCCCCTCGAACGGCTTCCTGACGTCATAGCTCTTGCGGCCATCGATGAAGGTCAGCGTGACGGGCTTGCCCTTGGAGCCGTAGAAGATCACGTCCACCACCTCGTCAGGCAGCTTGTTCCACGGCGTTTCCAGGCTGAAGCCGAATTCGCGGGCCAGGCTCGCCAGCACCTGCATATAATAGGGGCTGGGCGGGTTGGACTTGGCCCAGGGCACCACCGCGCCCTGCTTGATCGAGAGATTTTCGTTGGGGACGACCAGCGCCGGATCGAAATAGAGCCGCTCGCCAAGCCCGTCGCAGGTGGGGCAGGCGCCCTGCGGCGCGTTGAACGAGAAGAGCCGCGGCTCGATCTCGGCGATCGAAAAGCCTGAGACTGGGCAGGCGAACTTCTCGCTGAAGATGATGCGATTGGCCGGGATCTCGGCGCCCTTCATCGCGCCCTGCGCCGCCTGCTCCTCCTCGCGGCCGGGAACGACGCCCTCGGCAAGGTCGGCAAAAGCGAGCCCATCGGCAAGCTTGAGTGCCGTCTCAAGGCTGTCGGCCAGCCGCGTACCGACGCCTTCGCGGATGACGACGCGGTCGACGACGACCTCGATGTCATGCTTGTATTTCTTGTCGAGCGCGGGGGCGTTCTCGATCTCGTAGAGTTCGCCGTCGATGCGCACGCGGGTGAAGCCGGCCTTCTGCCATTCCGCCAGCTCCTTGCGATATTCGCCCTTGCGGCCGCGCACGACCGGCGCGAGCAAGTAGAGCCGCGTGCCCTCGGGCAGGGCGAGCAGGCGATCGACCATCTGGCTGACGGTCTGCGCCGCGATGGGCAGGCCGGTGGCGGGCGAATAGGGAATGCCGACCCGCGCCCAGAGCAGGCGCATATAGTCATAAATCTCGGTGACGGTCGCGACCGTCGAGCGCGGGTTGCGGCTGGTCGTCTTCTGCTCGATCGAGATGGCGGGGCTAAGGCCCTCGATATGATCGACATCGGGCTTCTGCATCAGCTCGAGGAACTGGCGGGCATAGGCCGAGAGCGACTCGACATAGCGGCGCTGCCCCTCGGCATAGATGGTGTCGAATGCCAGGCTCGACTTGCCGGAGCCCGAAAGGCCGGTGATCACCGTCAGCGTATCGCGCGGGATCTCCACCGAGATATCCTTGAGATTATGCTCGCGTGCGCCACGGACCGAGATATGCGTCAGCATGCGGGGCACCTGCGCGAAGAGACGTTGATCAGGCTCATGGCTTCGAATGTTCCAGATTTGTTCTGATGGTGCAAGCGCGCTAACGCAGGATAGGAATGGAGATGGCGACCGGAACACCATCCTGCAAGGCACAAGCAGAGCTTGTCTCCAAAACGCGGGAACCGAAAGGCTAGGCTTCCTCGCCGATGGGGATTTTCAAGCCTTCGAGGCGGACGACGCGGCGGCCCTCGCACACCGGCGCCCCGATCAGGCGCATCCAGCGCGGCTTGCCTTGTGCGGGAACGATCCTGGCATCCAGTGTGAAGCCGCGACGATGCTTGATCGCATAGGCGCGCAGCCTCTCCATCGCCGCGCGCGAATGCTCGCAATAGAGCGAAACGGCCTCAGCTCGGCTGACGGCGGCGCCCCTTGGCAAGCCGAAGATGTCGAACACGGCGTCAGTCCATTCCAGACGCTCGTCAGCCAGGTCGCAAGACCAGCGGCCCACCCCGTGCAGGCTCAACACATGATCATTCGGGCTCTGCATGGCTGGCAGCGCGCAATCCTTGACGTCAAGAATGCCGCCAAGACGAAATTGCTCTGCTTTCGCATCGAGAGGCCAGCTCTGGTATAGCTGAAGGGGTTCGTTCTGGAGCGACATGGTAACAGCAGCATCAAATTATAGGAGAGCCTGATCTGGAGCAAGCCTGCGCATGAGCCACGCGCTCGGGAAACCAACCCACGGCCTGAGCCGTTCAATCGACGCGGGTGGGCTGAGGAGGCTGACATGGGCAAGGAACTGCAGGGTGAAGGCAATTACGATGCCGCTCGCGAATATGATGAGGCCGTGACCAAGCACGCCAAGGATCAGAAGAAAGTCGAAGCGGAAGCACGCGACGCGGAAGAAGCGCTTGAGGGCCCCGAGCGCGAGCAACTCGAAAAGGCGGAAGCCGAAGGCCGCTCGCACGCCAAGGCGTGAATTCGGGGCATGCGGGAGCCTTGCCGCTCCCGCATCGTTAATTTGCGAGCCGAGTTTCGACCTTGTCGACCCACTCGGGGTAGAAGACCGGTTCGCGGCTCGACCAGCCCGGAGCGGTAGCCGCCGCTTCGCTGATCGATTGGAGCAGCACGCGCCGCTTCTCGGGATGCAGGTGCGGCAGCGCGGCTGCTGCGCAGAAGGCGCCCGGTAGCCATGGCCGCACATTGGCGCCGATCAGCCGCTCGTAAAGGAAACGGTACGCGCTGAAGCTGTTGAGCCGATCCTGCCCCAGATCGAACGCCGACATGGTGACAAGCGGGGCAAAGAAAGGTTCTACCGCGTCCAGCCCGCTGTCATCCGGAACATATTCCCGAATATGATCGATCCGCGCGTAGATTTTGGTCTGCGCCCGGATGCTGGCTGCCTCGATCACGTCGCGTGACCAGCGTGCAAGCGCGTCTTCCCGATCGAGTCCCACATCGAGCGAACGCCTGATATAACGCTGTGTAGCCGCGGGAAAACTGGCGAATTCTTTCATCTCCGCCAATGTCATAGCGCCTTCGGCCGGTCTTTTAGAGTTTGCCATCGCAGTCTTGCCCTTTGCCCCAAACTCAAAGGAATCATGCGCCTAATTTGGTTTCCAACAGCTTAACGGCGCAGATTCCTGACTGACAGCGTGCACGGAAATTGCTGCGATGCAATATAGAAAATAACGGTGAGTTCCCGATGCTGTGGACAAGAGCGTAAGAAAGAGGGCCGCCGAAGCAGCCCTGTAAAAAATGCTAGGCTGAACGTTAGAGATCAGTCGGTTGCGTGAATTCGCCCGCGCAGACGCTCCGAATCCTCATCATATCCTGAGGAGGGGGCAGGGTCCTTGCCTTTGCCCGGCTGCGTATTCGAGGGCGCATCAGACGAAGGAAAGCTCTCGTCGAGCGCCACGTCGAGCTTCGCGTCCTCATCGGCCGGATTGTGTTTGAGGCGGCTGTCATCCTCGGCATCGTGTGCGTCACGAAGGCCGCCGCTTACGATCGGCTTGTCCGTGCTTCCGCTCATGTTCATGGCATGGTTCCTCTCTCGGTCAGGAAAGAACGTTTCTGTTCCTGCGACGTTCCGGTGACGGCATGGGCGAAACCGATCATGTCATCGAAGATCGGTGCGCGGTTGCGTAACGGCTTCGCGAGGTCGACCAATATCGTCACATGATCGACGCCGGCATAGCGCCGTCGCTCGACCGAGCTTCCGAGTCGGGTAAGGACCTCGGTCAGCGCGTCGCTATTGCGGGGGCGGACACGCCTGTCTTCGTCGCCGGAGGCGAGCAGGGCGGGCGGGGCGCCCCGCACAGCGACCGCGACCGGCTGAGTCTCACGAATGTCATGCCACTGGCCGAAGGCGGCGATCGCCGCGGGATCATCGAAGGGCGCGAAATCATAAGGTCCTGCCAACCCAATGAGCCCCCGAATCGCGCTGTAATCGCGGCCGAGCCAATGCGGGTCGACGGCCAGCATGGCTGCATTATAGGCACCCGCCGAATGTCCGGAGACGATGATCCGATCAGGATCTCCGCCCGCTACGGCAGCGATGTGCGTGCGCACCCATCGTACTGATGCCGCTGCATCCTCCACGAAGGCCGGGAAGCGCACCCCAGGTACGAGCCGATAGTCAGGAATGACGACGACAAAACCTTGCGCCGCTAGAGCCCGGCCAACAAAAGTGTAATCTCCACGGTCGCCCGATGACCAGGCGCCGCCATAAAAGAACAGGATCACCGGGAGCGGTCTGCCAGCCGGCCGCGCGGTCGGTACATAGATATCGAGCTTCTGGCGCGGCAAACCGCCATAGGCGACATCCGCCACCAGCAGCTTTGAGCCCGCATCCTTTGCCACCAGCATGTTGAAGGCGGGCAGCGGGGCACTGGCCGCAGTAAGCAGGCCGATCACTAACATGCCAGCCAGCACGATCAGTACGATCGCAGGCGTGCGCATCGTCAACCGCGGCTGGTCTGGTCGGCGGGTCGCGCGGTCACGGGATAACCAATTCCTTCCTCTATGCAGAGCCATTTCATGCCATCGCGCATTTCGAGCCGGCCGGTCGCGATGTGATGCGCGAAAAGCGCTCCGTTCGCCTGCGCTTCGGCAAGGCTGTTAAACGGCGCCAATCGTTCGAGGTTGCACCGCGTGGGAAAGATGATGTCGTGGCGCCCCGCCTCGGCATCGTCGAGAAGCGCCGTCGCGCTGGCCCACAATGCACGGACGCTTTCACCTCCATCCGCAATCGCCTCGGCATCGGGCGGAGCCTTCGCCAGGTAGAAGCGCGTATCGTAGCGGCGCGCCACCTTCGCGGTGGGCCGCCAACGCGCAAATGGTGTCAGCGCCTGAAGCTGGAGTGAGAGTCCGCATTGATCCAGCAGCAGCCCAAACCGCTCGCCTTTCTGCAGGGCCGCCCTGAGAAATGCCAAGGCTTCGGAGCCAGGATAGGGATCGATGCCGATCGCAAGGCCAGCTTCTTCGATTGTCTCGCGGATTGCCGCTATCCGGCAGGCCGCTTCTTCATGGTCTGCATTCCCCACGGGTGACAGCAGCTTTTCGGCTAACTCCCGGTCACGGTCTTCAACCCCGCCGCCTGGAAAGACCAGCGCTCCGGGAGCAAAGGCCATGCTCGCAGCACGTTCGAGCATCAGTATATGCGGCGGAAAATCCTGAAGCTCGTGCATCACGATGATCGTGCCGGCCAGCTTGAGCGGATCTTGGGCCGCTTCGCTCACAGACGCAGACCGCGCGTTTCTTCCAATCCCATCGCTATGTTGAGGTTCTGAACCGCCGCGCCGCCAGCACCCTTGCCGAGATTGTCCAGCACCGCGACCAGCCGAACCTGACTCCCGTTCGAATTTGCGAAGACGAACAGCTCCAGCCGATCGGTTCCCGCGCAATGTTCAAGCGTAAGCGCGGCACGCTGCTCGTCTCCTTTTACGGAAATGACCCGGCTGCCTTCGTAGGCGGCCGCAAGAGCATCGCGCAGCATGGCGGGTGTGATGCTCGTCGGCATCGCCGCGAGCTGAAGCGGAACTTCGACGATCATGCCGCTATAGACGCGCGCGACCGCGGGGGCGAACAGGGGAGGGTGCAGGAGGCCGCCATGCTGCTGCATCTCCGGCACATGCTTGTGGGCCAGTCCTAGCCCGTAGATGCGGAATGCCGTCGGCTCGGATGCGGCGTCAGCCGTCTGCTCGAATTCCGCGATCATCGTCTTGCCGCCACCGGAATAGCCCGAGACCGCATTGACGGTATAAGGCCAATCGGACGGCAGCAGTCCTTCACGCACCAACGGTCTGATCAGTGCAAGGAAGCCGGTGGGATAGCATCCCGGATTGGATATGCGCGATGCTGTGGAGAGGAGCTGACGCTGCCCGGGCTCAAGTTCGGCAAAACCATAGGCCCAGCCCGGCGCCACGCGATGCGCAGTAGAGGCGTCGATGACCTTAACCGCCGGATTTTCGATAAGCCCGACCGCCTCGCGCGCGGCATCGTCCGGCAGGCAGAGGAGAACCGCGTCGGCCGCGTTGAGCGCATCGCGCCGCGCCGCAGGATCTTTGCGATGCTGTTCGGGCAGAACCTGAATGAGGATTTCTGACCGGTCAGAGAGCCGCTCGCGGATGTCGATCCCAGTCGTGCCGGAGGCACCGTCGATGAACAGCTTCACGGTCATGCAGCGAGCCTATGGATGGAGAGTATTGGCTGATTGTGAACTGGGCGCAGCCGATCAACCACGTCATTCAATGGCTCCGCAACCACCGCCATCCACCAGGCATTGGCATGGAGGAGTTGGCTTTCGTCGGCCATGAAGCCGACATGGCCCGAAAAGAACACCAGATCGCCGCGCCGCAGCGGCTCGCCGCTTGCGATCTGCGCTCCCAGCTCGGCCCGCTGCTGATCGCTATCGCGGGGGCATTGGATGCCGGACAGCTCCAATGCGATTTGGACCAGCCCGGAGCAATCGACACCCCCGGCGCCGCGACCGCCCCATAGATAAGGCGCGCCGATCAAACGCTCCGCCGTGGCGACGGGATCGCTGAAGGCAGTCCCCATCGGCGCGACGTGGCGACGGTGCACATAGCCTTGTTCGGTGATGAGGAAATCGCCTTCGATGGCGCCGGTGAGGCGTGCGCCTAAACTAAGCGTCATGTTTACGGAAGATTTGATGTCGGCTGCCGAGAACAAGGGGGCGGCACTTGCGGATATGAAGTGCGTAGCTTCTTTAGCTGCGCCAAGCGCTTCCTCCGGAACATAGCCCACATAATGGTCGTGCCCGCAATATCCCCAGGCCCATCCGCCAGCGATATCCAGCACGTAAAAATCTTCACCTAACAACAGTTGTGATCCTGCGGGCGCTTCTTGTTGAGGCGCAGTATGCAAGGGGCAGGAGGCGACTGAAATCGATCTCATTTCAGGGCGCGCATAGTGCGGCGCGAAAATCGAGCCGGCTAAGGCAATATCAGCAACATCCTTGCGTACGGCGTGGGTGCGTGAGTCGAACAGCCGCGACCGCCCCACCAGCCGGAACCGCTCAGGTGGAGACGTATCTGCGCTTGTCGTGATCGCCGTGGCCGGCGTGCGCGATAAGGCTTCCGAATGCTTCAAGAAACTCAGCCCCCGACTCCGTTCGCGCGACGAAGATATTACGGCCGTCGGCCTCGTCGCGTTCGCGGCGGAGATAGCCGAGCGTAGCCAGCGTATTCAAGGCGCGTGTGACCACCGGTTTCGAAACGCCCAGTTTTTGCGCCAGCCCTCGAACGGTGTGGGGTCCGTTCGTCTCGTACACGAGCATCAGGAGCGCCATTTGGCGGTTGGTCAGATCGGGCTTCCCTGACCTTACATAACCGACCAAGGTCCCCATCCACTCGCCGATGAGGCTTTTCCCGCTGATCCTGCCGACCTGTCCCATAGATTCCCACCCTTCCGGGGATAATTCCGCTCCCTGTAATGGACCGTAACGATCAGGAAAAAAAATCGATCCGTTAGGATGAATGTTTCACAACGGCTTAGTGAAACAGATCATCCAAAACGGTTCCGCAATAACGCGTAGGCTGCGCGCAATCCGAGCGCGTCGCCACCTTTGGGCCGGCCCGGTTTGGCTGCCGGACGCCAGGCGAAGGTATCGAGATGCGCCCATTCGATTTCCGGAGGAACGAATTTTTCGAGGAATAGTGCAGCGGTTACGGCGCCGGCCATGCCGCCTTCGCCTGCATTGTTGATATCGGCGATGGTCGATTTGAGCATATCCGCATAGGATTTCCACAGCGGCAGGCGCCAAAGCGGATCGTCTGCCGCCTTTGCAGCGGCGGCGAGATCGTCGGCTAAAGCATCGCTGTTGGCAAAGAGAGCGGGCAGATCCGGACCGAGCGCGACGCGGGCCGCGCCGGTCAGCGTCGCAAAGTCGATAATGAGGACGGGGTTGTCTTCTGCGGCCTTGGTCAGCGCATCGGCAAGAATCAGGCGGCCTTCGGCATCGGTGTTGCCGATCTCGACAGCCATGCCTTTGCGGCTGTTAAGAATGTCGCCAGGGCGAAAAGCGTTGCCAGAAACGGCGTTCTCCACCGCAGGAACCAGAAGGTGAAGCTGAATCGGCAAGCGTGCGCCGATTGCCAGTTTGGCGAGCGCAATCGCGTGCGCTGCCCCGCCCATATCCTTCTTCATGAGCAGCATCGCAGAGGAAGGCTTGATGTCGAGACCGCCCGAATCGAAG